>Ga0164241_10000906_pt1 | contig 42744 bp, 37 predicted proteins | sample OricomyardsoilBY_FD_108780 | JGI IMG/M metagenome (GOLD analysis project Ga0164241, IMG submission 108780) | Backyard soil microbial communities from Emeryville, California, USA - Original compost - Back yard soil (BY) | ecosystem: Environmental > Terrestrial > Soil > Unclassified | place: USA... | reverse complement strand
CTCGTCGCTGAGCTCGCATCACGACGGGCCGGCGGAGGGCGGCGCGAGGGGATGCGCACGCGCTCGGTGTGCGGGATGCGCACGCCACTGCCACTGAGTGGGATGCGATACACGGCTTGCTCGTGAATCAAATTCGAACGCAGTCCGTTGGCTTCGCGGATGGCGCGCACGGTGCTGCCGTATTTCTTGGCGATCATCGCCAAGGTCTCGTTCTTTTTGACCTTGTGCGTCGTGTATTGAATCGGCGCGCGAACCAGCTGATGGCGCGCGAGCGCGGCGTAGCAGCGACGCGCGGTCTCTTGCGCGAGTGGGTTCCAGAAGCGTAGATGTAGATGCGTTGCGTGTCCGGGCGCGTGGCGAATGATGGCTCGTAGGGCGCCTTTGCCTTGAAAGATCTGCGAAAGCCAGGCCGGATCTTCTCCTACCGACAGCGCGTATTCCTTCAGCGGCTCCTGCAGCCCGTGATCGAGCAAGATCAAATCGATGTCGGTCTTCTCGATCAACGCGCGAACGAATGCCCACAAGCGCGGAAAATCGAGGTTGTCGCGCGTGCCTCGCGCGTACCAGTGCGTTCCGTCGCGGTAGTAGAAGCTGATGTCCAGATCGCGGCCGGCTTGATGACTGATGTGCGGCTTCAGCGGGCCACCGCGGCGCACGCCGATGTCTCCGAGCGCCAACGGTGGCGTGTCCGGGAATTGATCGTGCACCGCCTGCACCGCGGTATTGAGATAGTCGATCGTTTCTTGCGTGCCCCACGACGAGCCGGGGCTGACCAACGAGTACAGCGGTGAGGCGACGGCCTGCACGCCGTTGACCAGCCCGCCCGCATTCGGCGTGCCGACCGACATCGAACCCAGCGACGGAAGATCCGTGGTGACTGCGCGTTCGATCCGCTCTTCCGACCAGCCGTCGAGCGGGTGGGGCAGCGGCGCGCCGGGTGTGGGCTCGGCAATTTCGCCGTCGTCGAGCCGCTCATCATCGCTCTCGGTCTCGTGTTCGCTCTCGCCCGAATCATCGAGCGCGGCTTCGGGCACGGCGGAGGCGGCAGCTGCGCCATGCCCCGTCGTGGCTTGCGAACCGCGGGCAGCCATACCGGGTGCCTCGCTCGGCGAATGCGCGCGCTGCGGCGGAGCCGCACACGCCGCGACGAGCAGTGCCCCAAATGCGAACGGGCGGCGGCTCACTGCGCCGAACGATACCATGCGAAGGTGTGCCGTAAGCCTTCGCTGAGCGGCACGGGCGTGCCGAGAGCACTGCCAAACCGCTTCGGGTCGAGCACCGAACGACCGATGTCGCCCGCGCGCGGCGGCGCCGACACGGTGCGCAGCTCGGCGCCTGCCACGGCGGAAATCTCCCGGGCCAAATCCAGCGTAGACACCTCGATGCCGGTGCACACGTTCATGACGCGCTCGGGGAGGCGCCCCGCGAGCGCGGCCAAGTTCGCGCGAGCGACGTCCCCAACGTACACGTAGTCCCGCAGGCAGCCTGAATCACCTTCGGCGCGCATGCCATTCACGCGCAGGGTTTTGCCCGCGATCACGGAGTCGAAGAAAATCGCGACCACGCCTGCTTCACCATGCGGATCTTGGCGCGGACCGTAGACGTTGGCGTAGCGCAGCACGGTGCTGTCTAGACCGTGGTGGTTTCGATACACGTCGAGCAGTTGCTCGAACGCCAATTTGTGGATGGCATACGGGCTGATCGGCGCAGGACGCGTGCCCTCGTCCGCGAACTGACCGCTCGCGACCTCGCCGTAGATTGCGCCGCCCGTGCTGGCAAACACGACGCGCTTCACCTTCAACGCGGCGCACGCATCGAGCAGGTTGATGCCACCCAGGATGTTGACCTCGCCATCGAGGTATGGGTCACGCACGCTCACCGAAACGCTGATCTGCGCAGCCTGGTGGCTTACGAGATCGGGTTTGAAGCTGGACAGCGTTTCACGGACGGCGCTGCGATTGCGCAAATCAACGTGGAACAGCGGCACGCCTGCCGGCAAATTGCTGCGCTTCCCCGAGCTCAAATCGTCGAGCACTGCAACCTCATGCCCCTCGGCGAGTGCCCCCACGACCACGTGACTGCCGATGAACCCTGCACCACCGGTGACCAAAATTCGCATCGCGCAGTCATATAGCGGAGATCGCCGGCGCTGCAACCGGAGGGTTCAAGGCGTCAGTGTCGGCTCATTACAGCAGCGGAAGCCGATTTCTTTGTCGCGCGTGGAACGCGGCTTGGTAGCGGCGATCGGGGCATTGTGGTCGTTCGAGTTGCACAGCACGGAGGGTGCACTACCCACGCTGCGAGTGGTGTCGAGGTAGCAGCTTCCGACGTTGGCCTTACCGAGTGGATCGAATTGATTGCAGCCGCCGGTCGTGTCCGAAGCAAAGCTCGTGTTGAATTGAATGAGCAAGCCGCTGCTTAGTGGGTTCATCGTTCACGCCCGCGCTGCGGGCCAGCTCGCCCAACCCACGAGGCTTGCGGTCAACTCGACCGCAAGCCGGAGCGGGGTCAATTCTTGGGCGTCGGCGTCTTGGGCTCTTTGGGAGTTGGTGGCTTGGGATCCTTCGGGGTCGGGTCCTTCGGATCCTTCGGGGTCGGGTCCTTCGGATCCTTCGGCTTCGGATCCTTCGGCGGCGCGTCGGCGAATTGCTTGGCTTTGATGATTTCGCCTTGGGCTCGCATCAGGAGCTCCACGGCAGCCATGCGATGTCCGCCAAATTCCTTCTTGGGATCCGGATTTTGGGCCGCCTTCAGCGCCGCGACGGCCTTGGTGATCAGGTCGGTTGCTTCATCGAGCTTCGGATCTGCCGCGTATGCCGCCCCCGCAAAGAAAGCGCCCGCCAGGCTCAAAGCCCCCGCCACCAGCACAGCAGAACGCTTCATCGACTTATTTTGCATAACAATTTCCCTCGTAGAAAAGCCGGAGCAGATGATACCGAGCTTACGCGCGAAGACCGCATTTCTTCCCTCGCTGGGTTGTCCGCGCCGGACCTTGCGAAAAGGCGCATTCGGGTGCGTACACGGTCGGGTTTCGCGCTAAATGGTAGCGTCGTGAGCCAAGAAACTCTGGGACCCGCCCCGCTGACCGTGTTCGAAAAATGGTTTACCGAAGCGCAGGCACTCGACCCGCGCTTCGCGGACGCCATGACCCTCGCCACCGCGAGCCCGGATGGCCGCCCATCGGCGCGCACGGTGCTTTACAAGGGGTTGAGCGACGGCGCGATCTGCTTCGTGAGCAACTACAGCAGCGCCAAAGGGCACGAGCTCGAGCTGAATCCGCGCGCTGCGTTGGTCTTTTTTTGGGCCAGCTTGAACCGGCAAGTGCGCATCGAGGGCAGCGTCGAGCGCATGCCGGCGGAGTGGTCCGATCGCTATTTTGCGGCCCGCGCGCGTACCAGCCAAATCGGCGCGTGGGCGTCCGAACAGAGCCAAGTGATCGCGTCTCGCGAGGTCTTGGAGGCGCGCATCACCGAGGCTGAAGGGCGTTTTCGAGATCGACCCGTTCCGCGCCCTCCGCACTGGGGCGGCTATCGGCTGATCCCCGAACGAATCGAGTTTTGGCTGGGCCAGGACGCGCGTTTGCACGATCGATACTCCTACCGAGCGACCGGGGCCGGTTGGCAAGTCGAGCGGCTATCGCCGTGAGCGCTCAGTCGTCGGTCGAGCGCCGCGGACGCAAGCTGCGCTCGATCGCGGCTTGAAACTCGACCGGTGGCGAACAGAAGACCGCCTGGTGTCCCGCGCCTTCCGAGCGCAAGCCGGTCGGCGTGTCCGGGCATTCGTGTTTCTGCAAGAACTCACGTAAGTGAATCAAGAAGTGCTGCGCTGTGCCTTCGGCACGTGGACCGAAGAAGTCCCAGTAGTAGCTCTTCATCACTTGGGCCGGCTATGTCGCAAAATACAACACACCGAGCAAGATCGACCAGATCACGCCCAGGTAGTCCCAATATTGGAGGCACAACTTCACGCCTTCATGATTGGAGCTCGAGTACTCGCGCCGCTTCGTTTTGCCGAGCACGATCAAGAGCGGCACGAAGCCGCCGATCACGTGCACTGCGTGCAGCCCGGTCAGCATGTAAAAGGTGAACGCGTACAGCGTTCGTGCGTCGGTCGCGATCGCGGCCGCATACATCGAGCGCCAGTTTTCGGCCTGACCGAGCACGAAAGCGACCCCCAACAGCAAAGCGACCGTCAGTGCCCGCTGCAACGCTTCGAAGCGATTTTGCCGCACCGCGCGCAGTGCGACATGCATCGAAACGCTCAAACCTGCGAGCAAAATGCTGCTCGCCACGAGGCCGAGCGGGAGCCCGGGCATGCTCGCGGTCTTCCACACGTCGTTCTGTGAGCGGGTGATTAGGTAACCGACCACGCTCGCGCCAAACAGCATGCTCAGCGTGCCAAACAGCACGATCATTGCCAGTTGCTTCGCGGACATCCCGCTCGAGGACGCACCGGGCGCGGTAACAATTCGAGACAATGGCGATTGAGGCTCGAGCATTTCGACGATCTCGATGGCCTAAAACGTTTCCGTTGCCGTGACAACGGTCGCCCGTCTGAATATGCTGTTCGCCGGAACGCCCGGCGCTCGCAACGAGCGCGCTTACCCCTCGGGCGTTACGCACTCTGGCCGCTGAGCTCTCCCCGTCGCCGGGCAATAGCCCCTTGAATTTCCTGCGTTTACTGGCCCGCCTGGTGACCGCCGGCGTTTTTGCCACGTGGTGCATGGTGGCCGCCGATGGCTGCGTGCGTTCGGGCTGGGCCTACTTCTCGGTCACCCACCACGTGCTCGGGGCGCTCGGCCTGTACGCGATGGTTGGGGCGTTGCTCGGCTCATTGGCAACTTGCTTGGTGTGGCTCGAGTGGCACCTGCTCGGGCGACGCCTCGTGGCTAACGCCCGCCGCGCGCGGCGGTTGCGCGCGGCGGCTTTCGGCGTGGTCGGTGCTTTGGCCAGCATGAGCACCGCCATCTACACCTTCAGCGGTGAACACGTGGCGCGCACGCTGCTGGGCCGCGTTGGCCCGATCGCGTTCATGCTCGTTGCGGGCTCGATCACCGCGCTGGGCACCGCCGCGTTGCTCGTGGCACTGCGGCTGCTCGCCGCCAAACGTTGGCTTTCTTTTTGGTTGGTTGTGGCGCTCTTCGCGGCATCGGGCGCACTCGTAGTGTGGCTCGATCTGACGCAATACGTCGCGCTCTACTCGCGGATTCACACCATCTTGGAGCTGGCCGCGGCGCTGCTGCTGGGCGCAGCGTTTGCGCTCGGCTTGCACGCTCTGACGGTGCGGACTGCACGCGGTGAAGCGATCGTGCGCGGCTTGGGCGCGCTCGGCTTGCTTTGGTTGTTCGCGTTCATCGTGCTGACGCGGATCCGCGTGCGCATCGACGACTGGCTGCGTCACGTTTGGCTGGAAGAAGCGTACGTGGGGCGCGTGCTGCGGCGCGTACAAGTCGCCGAAGAGTTCCTCAAGGCCCCCCTACATTGGCCTGGACTCCACATGTCGCGGGTCAACCGCGTGCGCGAACGCTTCCCACTCGGCGCGCCACGCGTCGCGGCCCAGTGGCTCGAACCCCGCGCAGAAGATCCGGCGTTTGCAGCCCAAATCCAAGCGCTACGCGGGCAAAAGCGCGGCTACAACGTGATCGTTTATTACGTCGACACGCTGCGCAGCGACGTCGCGAATGACCCTCACGTGATGCCGCACCTGGCGCGGTTCGCCGAAACCTCACTCGACTTTCGCAGCGCCTACGCGGCTGGCTCCGACACGCTGCGCTCGCTGCCAGCGCTCACCGGCGGCAACTACGACGTCACGGTCACTCCCGACAATGATTTGCTGCGGGTGGCCACCATCGCTGGCTATGACCGACAGCTGGTAATCGCAAAGTCGGCGCGCGAGTTCATCGGCAAGCTTCGTCCGGACTTTCATTTCGATCGCACGACCGACGTCGAGGACTACCCGAAGGAGATGCAAGTCTGGGGCTATGGCGCTCAACAGAGCACCGCGCGGCCGATCGTCGATCGAGCGATCGAGTTTTTGGGTACGCGGACCCACACCTCGAAGCCCTTCTTGCTGTGGCTGTTCAACTTCGATCAGCACAATTGGCACGAACTCGACACCCCGTACGTCGAACAGCTCGCGGAAAAGCATCGCATCACGCGCGAAGACAGCGATCAAAGCTGGCGCTATCGCGCAATCGCGGCCGGAATCGACGCGGAATTCGGGCGTTTGGTCCAAGAACTCGAGAAGCGAAAGCTGATGGAGAATACCGTCGTGCTGTTCGTCTCCGATCACGGGGAGGCCCTCGGCCGCGATGGCTTTTGGGTGCATTCGGTGTTCCTCTGGGATCAACTCGTTCGCGTCCCGCTCCTCGTTCGCGCCCCGGGCCTCGGCTCACGCCGGATCACCGAACGCGTCTCGCTGGTCGACGTAGCGCCCACGGTGTCGCGCTTCATGCTCGAAGATCCCGACATGCGCGGCTATCAGGGCGAGGATCTGCTCGGCTATCTGCTGCCCAATCATCCGCCACGGAGGCTACCTCTGCTGCTGACCGCGGCCTCGAAAGACGTCCTCGTACGCGTCGGCCTGGTCGACCCGGTGCGCGATTGGAAGCTCGTGCTGTCGTTCGAAGCCGCGCTGCCCGAACTTTACGATCTCGGTTCGTCCGATCCCGACCAAGAAAATTTGGCTGAGGCGAAGCCGAAACTAACGCTCGAACTGCTCCGGCAACTCTACCACGGCCCGACTTTTCCGCGCTCCGGTGACGACTTCGACGTGCGCGACACCAAAGAGCAACGCGCACGCGCCGCGGCGGAAGCTTCGGCCGAGAGCGCCCAGCATTGAGTATTCAAAGCGCGTTCAGCCGCGAAAGCGCCAGCGCAGCCTCTTCCCGAACGAACGGGTCGGAGTCGTGCTCCACAGCGCAGCTCAAGACCTGTAGCGAGTGCTCGCGCGCCGCCGCGCCGATTTCGCCGAGCGCCCACGCGGCGTGCCCGCGGACCAAGCCGCTGGTGTGCGCGGCAACCGCGCGTGCCAACGGGATCACCGCGCGCGCGTCCTTACTGTTTCCGAGCGCGACCGCGGCGTTGCGCGCGAGCTGGGCGCGATGCGTGCGGCGCAACGCCGTCTGCTTCACCAGTTGGCGATAGCGCGCCGAGCCGAGCTCCAAGAGCCCGATCAGATCCGGCGCGCTCAAGGTCGAGCGCGGCGCGAGCTCGGGCGCAGACGGCTTGCCCTCTGCGCTCGCGTTGAACGGACAGACGTCTTGGCAGACATCGCAGCCAAACACGCGCGCGCCGATCAGCGGCCGCAAATCGCGCGGAATTGGCCCGCTCGATTCGATCGTGAGGTATGAGATGCAACGCCGCGCGTCGACCACGTGTGCGTCCACGATGGCGCCGGTCGGGCAAGCATCGAGGCACAGTCGGCACGCGCCACAACGCGGCGCCATCGGCGCGTCCGCTGCAATCTCGACATCGACCAAGAGCTCACCCAGCATCACGTAGCTGCCCACGCCGGGAATGATCGTCATCGTCGATTTCGCGGCGAAGCCGAGCCCTGCGCGTTCGGCTGCGGCGCGTTCGAGCAGGGGTGCGGTGTCGACACAGTGGCGCGCGAGCAACGGGCGACCGAGCAGGTTTGCTACCGCGTCCGCCAGCCTGCGCAGCTTCTTTCGCATCACGTCGTGGTAGTCCTCGCCGCGGGCGTAGCGCGCGATGATTCCGGTCAACGGTGGGCCATCCTCGCCCGCGCGCAGGGGGACCAGATCGGGGCTCGCCGGATACGCGAGCGCGACCGCGATCAGAGTCTTCGCCTCAGTGAGCAAATGGCGCGGGTCATGACGCGGACCGTCGACCAAGTAGCCCATCTCCGCGTGGCGCCCCGCGCTGAGCCATGCAGACAGGCGCTCGGCGTCCAGCTCGAGAGGCTCGATCGCGGCAAAACCCACGCGGGCGAACCCAAGTTTCTGGCCTGCCGCCCGGACGCGATCCGCCAGCTCTTCGGCCGAATAGTGAGACTCGAGTTCGCTGGAAATGGGGCGATGCAAACGTGCGCCGTCACCGCCTTGAGCTTCACTGAGGGGCTGTGATTCGAGTTCTGTCGGCACTTTGGCGAGTTGGGGAATAACTTGCGGCGGTCCGGGGTCCCAGGCGGCGGCAGAGTGTGGTAACGGCGGGTCCACGGTTTCGGCCGGAGGGGCCGCCGACAGCATCTTCGGTATTCACGTGATCGAGATCCAGGAACTTTACAAGTATTACGGCGATCGTCGAGCGTTAGGTCCGCTCTCCACGCGCATTGGGCAAGGCGAGGTGGTCGGTCTGCTCGGCCTCAACGGCGCTGGAAAGACTACGACTTTACGGATTTTAGCCTGTGATTTGCTGCCCACGAGCGGAAGTGTCCGTGTGGCCGGCATCGACGTCGTCGAGCGACCGGACGAGGTGCGCGCCAAAGTGGGTTACTTGCCCGATCGGCCGCCGCTCTATGACGACATGACCGTTCGCGAGTACCTCTCGTACGCCGCTCGATTGCGCAATGTACCGGTGGCGCAGGTCAAGAAGCGGGTCACTGACGTGGCAGAGCTGACCGAAATCGCTGAAGTCGGAAACCAACTGATCGGTTCCTTGTCACACGGCTTCAAGCAGCGCGTCGGCATCGCGCAAGCGATCGTGCACGGTCCGGAGCTGGTAGTTTTGGACGAACCGATCTCTGGTTTGGATCCGGTGCAGATCATGGAAATGCGTGATCTGGTCCGCGGGCTACGTGGCGCGCATACAGTCGTCGTCTCGAGCCACATCCTGACCGAGATCAGCGAGACTTGCGACCGCATCCTGGTGATCAAGGACGGCCGCATCGCTTGGTCGGGGACCGAAACGGAGCTCAGCGCGACGCTCAAGCAAGGCATGCACATCGCGCTCACCCTGCGCACCGCGGGCGCGTCGTCTGAATCCACCGCGGACAAGGCGCGAGCTACGCTGTCCGGAATCAACGGCGTGCGCGACGTGGAAGTCCTCGAGCCGGCCGAGGCGGGCGACGGGATCGCAACCCTGCGCGTGGCAATCACGAGCGACGTACGTGAGGAGGTAGGGAAGGGGCTGATCGCAGCGGGCGTGGGGATTTTGGAGCTCTCGCGCGAAAAGGAGCTCGAAAGCATGTTCTTGGAGTTGCTCGAGGAGGGTGACGACCAAGCCGGTCGCAAGCGTCGCAAAAAGAGGCACGCCGACACGGAGCTCGCAGCGAGTCAGCCCCCAGCGAGCAAGGAGCTCTCCTGATGCGCGCCCTCGTCATCGCGCGCCGTGAGCTGTACGCCTATCTGCGCTCGCCCTTGGGTTCTGCGATCATCGCCGCCGCCCTCCTGGTGGACGGAATACTGTTCTACTTCGCGAGCCTGGAGCCGAAGCGGCTGTCCGCGCAGCTGCTCACGCAGTTCTTCTATGATTCATCGGCCGCAACGATGGTCGCAGGGCTCTTGCTGTCGATGCGCTTGCTGGCTGAAGAACGGCAGTCCGGCACGATCACCCTGCTCAATACGGCGCCGATCCGCGATCGCGACATCGTATTCGGCAAGTTCATCTCCGCCTTCGGCGTGTTGACGCTGATGAATGTGCTGACGGCGTACATGCCACTCATGGTGTACTTGCGCGGCAAAGTCAGCGTCGGGCACATCCTGGTTGGGTACCTGGGCATGATCTTACTGGGCGCCGCGGTGACGGCGATTGGCCTGTTTGCATCCTCTCTGGCGCGTTCGCAGGTGGTTGCCGTGATCATCGGCGCCGCGATGGTGGCCTCGATGATCTTGCTCTGGGTCGTTGCCCGCGCAGTGGACCCGCCGTTCAACACGTTCTTTTCGGGACTCGCGCTGCACCACGAAAATTATCGTCCGTTCATGGTGGGCACGCTCTCTTTCGACCGCGTCGCGTATTACCTGATGGTCACGTACTTCTTTCTGCTTTCTGCGACCAAAGTGCTGGAGGCCCGCCGATGGCGCTGAACGAAGCCACCGATAAGTCGGTCGTGAGTCGCGCCGCGCCGGGCTGGGTCTTCCCGCTGTACGCGGGGGGCATGGGCTTGGTGTTTCTCGGCGAACGAGTGCTCTCCGGCTTGGAGAAGGGCAGCGGTGCGGCCACTGCGCTCGGCGTGTTGTGCGTAATCGCCGCGACCGCCGTGCGCTTCTCGCCGCGTTTCCAGACCGGCGGCGAGCGCAAATCGAGCGAGACAGTGCTCGCGATCTTGTCGCTGACGGGCCTACTGGCGCTCGCCACCTATTTTGCGACCACGGATGCCGGGGTCGACAAGCTCGGCCTCAGCAGCATGGCCGTGACGAAGAAAGAGCACATCCTCGGCGTATTGCGCGTACTGTGGATTGCTCTGGTTGCGATCAGCTTGCTACCAATGCTGTTCGCGGAAACCGCGCTTTGGCCAATGCGTCGCGCCGAACGACCGGAGAGCCGGCGTGTGCGCGCGGCGGCCAGCGCTGGACTCACACTGGCTTTGGCCGCCGTTTATTGCTCACTTTTAGTGTACGCGGCGGGCGGCGTCCCGTGGAAGGCGGACTACTCCTACTTCAAGACCTCGCGCCCGAGTGAGTCCACGCGCAAAATCGCGGCAAGCCTTGCTGAACCAGTCAAGGTAGTCGCGTTCTTCCCGGACGTGAACGAGGTACGGAACGAGGTCTCGGGTTACTTGCGCGAGCTCGCGACGGGCATGCCCAAGTTGCACGTTCAAATCGTCGACCGTCTTCTTTCCCCCAAGCTTGCGAAAGAGCTGCGAGCCACGCAAGACGGCGTGATCGTCTTTTCGCGCGGCTCGGTGAACTACACCGTCAATGTGGGGACTGAGTTGGAAGCGGCGCGGGCCAAGCTCAAGAGTCTGGATAAGGACGTCAAAGAGCAACTGCTCAAATTGGCTCGTGCGCGCCTGACCGCGTACTTGACCGTCGGTCACGGAGAGTTGAACGACGCAGGTAAGGGCAAAGAGGATCCGCAACGTTCGGCGAGCATCGCGCGCGCTCTGCTGCAAAAGCAGAATCTCACACTCAAGGATTTGGGCCTTGCCCAGGGCTTGGGTAGCGACGTTCCGGACGACGCAGACGTGGTGCTGGTGCTCGGACCGAGCGAGCCCTTCGCCAACGAGGAGATCGGCGCGCTGCAACGCTACGCGGATCGCGGCGGCCATCTGTTCATCGCGCTCGAACCGGACGCGAATACGGCGCAGATCGCCGCGCCTCACGACGCAGCTCCCGATGCCGCTGCGGCCCCCACGAGCAGCGCGACCCCAGCGCCAACGACGAGTGCGGGGAGCAAGAAGCCGCCGACGTTGGAGAAGCCGAACGCGGCCGAACCTGCAGAACCTGCACCCGCTTGGGCAGAGGCGCTCGCCAACATCGCCCAGTTGACCTACACGCCGACCGTTCTCGCGAACGACCGCGCGCACGTGCGGCTCTCGTTCAACAACGCCGATCGTGTCCGGTTGATCAGTAACGTCTTTTCATCCCACGCCGCGGTCTCGACGTTGAGCCGCATGTCATCGTCCGCGGCCGTCGTACTCTTCGGCACGGGTAGTTTGGATCGCGCGACCAACGCCACGGCCAAGATCGACTTCGCCGTGCGCGCGCCGAGCGGCACCTTCCCCGACCGCAACAAGAACTACGCTCAAGACAAAGACACCGAGAAGACTGGCACGTTCAACCTCGCCGCCGCCGTTTCGCGGCCGATTGCTGGTGCGCCCGCGACTCCGCCAGCCGATAAGGACAAGAAGCCCGGCGACAAGAAGCCCGAAAGCAAAGAAATGCGGGCGTTCGTGGTCGCTGATAGCGATGCCTTCGGCGACCTGGTGATGAGCAACGTGGCCGGCAACCAAGTATTCATGGCCGACGCCGTGCGTTGGCTGGTGGGCGAGGCGAGCTTCGCCGGCGCCGAAACGAGTGAAGAAGACGTGCGCATCGAGTCCACGAAGCAACAAGACTTGAGCTGGTTTTACGCGACCATCTTTGGCGCACCGTGCGTGGTGTTGGGGGCCGGCGTCGTGCTCAGCCGTCGCTCGCGCCGCGCAGGAGGAGCCAAGCGATGACGCTGTTGAAGGGCCAAATTCTGCATCTGGGAGCGCTCGGCGTGGCAGCGGCGCTCGCCGTCGGCGTGTGGACTCGTGACGAAGACGCGCAGGTCAGCAAACCATCGACGCAGGTCGAGGTCTGGGCGGGCAATCCCGATTCGGTGACCGCGCTCAGCTTTGAATCGAGCACGCGCAAAGTACGCCTCGAGCCCAAGAAGGACGAGCTCGGTCGCTGGTACGTGGGCACCGTCGAGAAGGATGAACCCGCGAGCCCGCCGAACCCGCACGGTGCCGGCGGTGCGCCCGCAAGCGAGCCCGCACCGCCCCCCAAGCACGTCACGACTCGCTTCGTCGGCGTGAAAGCGGCCGATGATCTGCTGAAGAGCTTGGCGCCGCTGCGCGCGCTACGCGCCGTCGGCAAGGTCGAAGGCAGTCGCGCGGAAGAGTTCGGCTTCGACAAGCCCGAAGGCACGCTGAAGATCACGGTGGGCGGCAAACCGCAATCGCTGGTGATCGGCGGCTCGACTCCGGGTGGCACCGAGCGCTACGCCAAATCGCAGAACGGCGACGTGTTCGCGATCTCTGGCGACATCGTGCAGAACCTCACGTTCGCCGATTCGCGCCTGCCCGAGCGCGACCTTCAGCCTTTCAAGCCGGAGGAAGCCACGCGGGTCAAGGTCAGCAAGGCCGGAAAGTCGCGCGATCTCTCGCGCATGCCGGACAAGAAAGAGGGCTGGGCCGACAGCGCAACTCCGACCAAGCTCGATGAAACAGCCGGCAACTGGATGGCCAAGCTGGGACGCCTACACGTTCAGGACTGGGTAGAGAAGCCCAGCGCTGCACCCGGGCCGGACAGCTTGGTCGTCCACGTCGACTACTTTGCCGGTTCGAAACCGCTTGGCAGCTTGGAGCTCTACAAAGTGCCCGGCGAAAAGGGCAACGAGTACCTCGCCAAGACCGAATACGGCCGTTGGTTTGCGCGGGTGATCACGAGCGCCGCCGAGCAGGTCGACCAGGACTCGTCGTCGCTCGTCAAGTAGCTGAAGTTACTGTTTTTTTCGAGCAGTCTTCAGTCGGAGACCAGGCTGGCCGTTGAGGCTTCTGGTATGCCGCGCGCGCTCCGTTGGTTTGGTCTGTGCGGCGGGCTTTGGCTCGTGGCCATGCCTTTGTTCGGCCAAACGGACCTGAGCGGCGCTCGCCCCCTTGGGGTCCAGGAGTGCGACACGCGCTGCCAGACGGCCGAGACCGATTGCGATCTGGCGTGCGACCAAGTCGTCGCCTGCGTCGAAGAATGCAAGAAGACCTCCGAAGCGTGCGCGCTGAAGTGCCGAGAAGCTCCGCCGCCGAGCAAACCCGACACTTCGAGCAAACCGCCGCCGAACGCTCCAAGCGCCGCACCCGCGGCGCCCGGCAAGAAGCCGCCTGCCGCAAAAGCACCCGCTCCCAAACCGCCTCCGGCCAAACCGTGAGGCAGGGAGGCGCTACTTGTTCGCGCTCGGGGGCCCGCTGGGGCCTCGCGCGGACGCGCCTCCTTTGAGTGTTGCTCCGCCGAACGGTTCCACCATCGGCAAGGTCTCGTACATCTTGTTGTACGCGCGCTTCATCTCGGCAAGCTTGGCCGATTCACTGTCTGCGAGATCGGTCGACTCGCTCGGGTCTTTGCTCAAATTGTAGAGCTGATATTTGCGGCCATCGAGCACCAACAATTTGTAATCCCCGAGGATGAAGGCGCGGCGCAGAGGATTGTGCGAATCCTCGGTGAGCTCGCTCAAGATCGGTTCGCGATTGTCGGGCGCGGCGCCGCGCAGTTCAGGCAGCATGCTCTTACCCATGAACTCGGGTTCCGGTGGAAACCCCATCACGTCCAGAATGGTCGGCGCGAGATCCAGGTGAGAGCGGCGTTCGTCAATGCGGCGTGGCTTGATCCCTGGCCCCGAGATCATGAGCGGAACGTGCGTCAGCACTTCCCAAATCTCGAAAGCATGTTTGTACGCACCGTGCTCACCAAACGCTTCACCGTGATCCGCGCTGATGATCAGCACCGTGTCTTTCCACCATTGTTGCTCTCGGGCCCAGGTCAAAAGCTTTCCTAGCCAGAGGTCGGTGTAGAACACCTCGTTGTCGTAGCGGTCGCGGTTCTTGTTGCCGAACTCGGGAGATGCTTCCGGGTGCTTGTTGTATTGATCGTGCGGATCCATGTAGTGCGCCCAGGCGAAGAACTGCTTGCCGGTATTTTCCGGCTTTTTAAGCAGCTTCATCCCGAGTTCGGTCATGGCTTGACTCGTGATCGATTCGTCCGTCTCCGCGTTGAATTCGATGCCCGGCACGAGTTGCCAGGTGTCGAAGCCTTGCTCGAAGCCTGCGCTGCGAAAATAGGCGTGGCCGTGCCAGGCAGTGGTCGGCACCCCGTGCCGCTTCAACACCTCAGCCAAAAACAAGTCTGACTTCGGATACGTCGCGAAGAAGTAGCCAGTTCGATACAGTGTGGACGGGTAACGACTGGTAAGAAACCCAGCAACGCTCTTCGCGGTGTAGCTCGAGAGCGCGTAGGCGTTGTTGTAGACCACGCTCTGTTCCGCGAGCTTCGTCAGATTGGGCGCAATGGCTCTCGGGTAGCCCGCCCACGGCATGTCGGCGCGCAGGCTGTCGATCGTCAAAAGCAGCACGTTTCGTGGGGCGTGCGCCTCTTCCACCAGCGGGACGCTTGGAGCCGCGACTGCCGCGCTGGCGATGGCTGGTTGCGCCGTGACTTTCGCTGCACTCGCCGAAGCGGCAGGAGCCGCGGGCGCAGCCTCTGGATCGGACTTACAAGCCCCGGCGGCCAAGCCACCGACGATGATCAGCGAACCGGCGCGTCGGGCGACGCTCGCGGAAACGGTGCGGCTGGCCAATGAGAAACGACGAAAGAACGAGGATGGTCGAAACACTGCTTGAGGCTCCGTGCGCCGGGTTCGGGGCCGGCTTTCGTTGCTCGCACAGTAGAGAAACCACCTCGATTGGGCGAGGATTTCGCTCGCGCGACACGAATGCCGCTTGCCCACTCACGGCATTTCTATTTCGTAAGGCAAATTTCAACATTGCAAGTTGTGTCCCGGACATACCATCGCAAGTGATTGAAATTACTTGCTACGAGAACGGTACGGGATGTGCACTAACATTCGCTCGGCAGCAGCCCGAGGTGTCCCCCCCCTCCGCCCGGGCTGCTGCCCTTTTTTTTGCCCGCGCTTCGAGCCAAGTTTTGCCGATTTGTGGCCGAACGAGCACGGTCCGTGCGATTTCGCTGCGGGTGATGCGTCGACTGAGCTTGATCGGGCTGTTGATGGCCGCGGGATGCCACCGGGATCCGGAGGGTGCCGCACCCGCCCTCAGCCACCTAGAGAGCACCACGCCGGCAGTGACCTCCGGTGCGGCGTCAGTCGCTTCGAGCGCGCCGAGGGTGCGGACGCCCGCGCCGAGCGTCTCACTCGACGGGGTGCTTCACGACGTCCCGGAGCCACCTGCTGAGCCGGGCGAACCCCGCTTGTATGCCAAGGCGCTGCGTGCGTGGGTGTTCGCGACAGCTGCGGCGTCCGCGCCGAAGCTCGGCTACCTCCGTGCCGGAGCGTCGTCGCCGACTACTGCGAAACCCGCCGGGTATGATGGTTGTCCAGGCGGTTGGTTTCGCGTCGAGCCGGAAGGTTTCGTGTGCGCGGGGCCAACGGCGACCACCGATCCTCGTGATCCGGCGGTGATTGCTACTCAAGGAACGCGCCCGGACCTGGCGAGACGTCTGCCGTACATCTATGGCACCGTTCGCAAACCTGGACCGGTCTATGGTCGCGTGCCGAGCGCTGCTGAACTGGCGCAAGCCGAGCCGGATCTGGGCGAACGAATGAGCGCTTGGCTCGCCGCGGACGGTGAAGTGGGCGCGCGCTACGCACCGCAAGTTTGGCTCTCCGGTGCAACGAACGGCGTGGCCGCGGCGCAAGCATGGGCAGCGCAGAGCAGCGACCCGCTGCCCCAATACTTGGTACTCGCGGCCCGAAAGCCCACAGAACCTGCGGTCGTCGATCGCATGAAGCCGAAGGTGGGCTACTCCTTGCTGGAGACTTTCCTCGCGGCAGGCCGACGTTACGGAGTGACGAGCGATCTGACGTTGGTGCCGATTGACCGGTTGCGTCCGATCCAAGGCTCGAGCTTTCACGGGGTCGAAATCGGCAAGGAAATCCAGTTACCGTTCGCGTTCGTGCGCGCGCCGGGCGCCAAGTATTGGGAATACGATAAGCAGGCGCGCAAATTCCGCGAGGCTGACGCCGTTGAATATCGCGCAGCGGTGCACCTGACCGGCAAGCAGCAATTTTTCCGCGGGCGCCTTCACTTCGAGGTCGAAGGCGGGAAGTGGTTGAGCGACCAAGACGCGTCACGCATCGACGCGGCCAAACGCATGCCGGCATGGGGCAAGAACGGCGAACGATGGTTGGATATCAACGTCACGAAGCAAACGCTGGTGGCTTACGACGGTGAAAGGCCGGTCTTTGCTACGCTGATCTCGAGCGGTGAAGCCGGCCTCGGCGATCCGGAACATACGACCGCCACCAAGCGCGGCATCTTCCGCATCCACACGAAGCACGTGTCGACGACCATGGCCTCCGATGAAGTCGGTGAGGAGTTCGAGCTTCGCGACGTGCCGTACGTGCAATACTTCGAAGACGGTTACGCGCTACACGGCGCGTACTGGCACGATCGGTTCGGTGTGCCTAAGAGTCACGGCTGCATCAATTTGGCACCCGAGGACGCGCGGCGCCTATTTTTCTTCACGGAGCCCGAGCTGCCCCGCGGTTGGCACGGACGGCTGTTGCCGCTGAAGGGAACAGTGGTGTTCGTGCACGCTTGATGGCGGAGTCACGCGCCGCCCGCGGTCGACCCAGCAGTCGATCCCGCTGTCCCCGAAGAGCCGCCGGTCGCTTGATCGCCACCCGTCGATCCGGCGGTGCCTGAAGACCCGCCATTCGAACCAGCGGTGCCTGAAGACCCGCCATTCGAACCAGCGGTGCCCGAAGACCCGCCACTTCCTGAATTGCCGCCGATCGCTTGATCGCCGGCTGCACCTGACATGCCCGCGACAGCCTCTTCGCCGCCCATACCTGCACTGCCGCCTGTCGCCTCGCCACCAGCAGAGCCACCACCTCCGGAGGGCGCGTTGCACCCGCTGGGTAGTTTCACGTCCAAATTACCCGTCGTGTCCGAGCCATCGCCGCCGTCAACCTCGACGTAGGGCTTGCCGGAGTCGTCCACGAGCTCGGCTCGAATGGTGAAGTTGCCGGTCAGAGGAGGCTTCCACGCCGTCAAGTTACTCTTGTCGACCAACGCAGCGACATCGAGCGCCACGCCGTTGCCTGCCGCCAGAACTTGGATCACTGGGTCGGGCGATGACTCATCGAGCAGACTCACGCGCAACTGCCCACACTGCGGCGCTCCCGCGCAGAGCCCCGGCGGATACAGCTTCCAGTTGGTCAGCAGTACGTTGACACCGATGGTGTAGTCGCAAGACAAGACCTGAGTCGGTGGGTTGCTCTCGTCGTAAGTGCCGTTACCGAGCGAGATACTCTTGATCGTGATCAGCGCGGGGCCCGCGGGTGGCGTCGGCGGAGTCGCCTCGTTACTGCTACAGGCCTCGAACAGCGCCAACAACAGAGTGACAGAACCAAGAGCGCGAACCGTGCGCAGCATCGAAGGGGAAGCGTTCACGCCCCTCCCATATAACCGGCGAGCCCCGTCTACAACCTCACGCGACAGAGTTTCGCCTCGAAGCTGCCTTTGAGGCTGGTTGCTACGTGTTCCGCGTCACCGGGGAACTCGAAATCGAGCAGGCCCCGGACGCGGCCGTCTTGAGTCGTCGCCACGCTTTCGAGCCGGATTTCGCCGCCGGCAGGCAAGGTCAAGCCACGGTGTCCGAGTCGAATCGTGGGCAGTGCGTACGCTCTCTCCGGCTGCTGTTCGGTCCCGCCATGCGCCAGGGCACCCGCCCAGGCATAACTGCCGGGAGTCAAATCGCTCGGCGCCGGCACGGTCACCGTGACTGTCGCGCTCGAGTCATGCTCGCCGGGGGCGACGAAGGAGTCACAGGATGCTTTGTAGCTCGCGAGCGTGATCTTCAATTCACGCCGCTCCCCAGGCAGCACCAAGTACTCCGCGTAGCTCGAAAGCGGCCGAAACTCGACATGGTCGCTCGTTTCGGGACCAGCCACGATGTACACCGGGGACGCGCTTCGCGCTCGGCAACCGAGTCCCGCCAGTGCGAGTGTCATGGCGCCGAGCGCGCCGATCTGTGCCCTAACTCGGTTTAAGCCGATAGCTCGGCGCGGGGGCGATCCAGAGAAAGTGGCCACGGACGATCGTGCAGGTGCTTGGAAGCTTTGGCGAGCGCGGAGCGCGCTTGGCGAGCGGTAGGCCGCTTGCGTGGATCCTGCCGCAAGCACGCCGCGAGCACCATCGCCAGATCCCGATATTCCGGAATTTGCGCGAAGCGAGCGAGCCGGTCCGGCCAGCCGTCGTGCATCACGTGCAAGGACAAAATCGCTGTTTCGTCCTCAGCTTCGAACAAGAGTTCGCCAGTGAGGGTCTCGTACGCCATGCACGCGAACGCGTAAATGTCGGCCGGCAAGGGTGATGGAACGTAATCAGCTGGCGCCGTGCCCAAGACCTCAGGCGAGCAATAGTCGAGTGTGCCGCAGCCTGGCCGCAACTTGCGTCCGCTGAGCCCGAAGTCCACCAGCACTGGGACATCCCCCTCGCGCAAGATCACGTTCGACGGCTTCAAGTCCAAATGCCCGACGCTGGCGCCGTGCATGGCTTCGACGCCCGCAAGGATGCCGTCCAAGATCTTGAACGCTTGCTCGGTCCCCAGCGAACGGCTGCGCAGCATGCGATCCAACCCCAAGCCGCCGATCAGCTCCATGACCAAGATCGGTTTGGGGCGCGCAGCCAAATCGAAGGTCACGAAACGAGCCAAATTGACGTGCTGCGGCAGGGAAAGCAGCGCGCCGGCTTCCTCGCGGAACAGCTGCAAGAACTCCTGCTCCGACAAACTGCGTGCCGTGGTCGGGTCATACGCGGGCACCTTGAGCGCGAACCCCTGAGCTTTGGAGTTCTTTCGCTCTTCGATGCGCCGGGCCACGAACACCGAGGCTGCGCCACCATTGCCCAGAGCACGGACCACGTAAAACGCGCCGATCGTCTTTTGCGGCAGCAGCCAGTCAGGCAATGCCGTGCGCCGCGTTTCGAGCGGCACCGCGAACACGTCGCTCGGAACCTCGACCGGCAAGCTCGCGATGCGTTCGAGCACGCCAGAGACAGCGCTGGAGATCGCGACCGGTAGATCGACCACCAGCTCGTTGATTGCCAAAGTCAATTGTTGGGGGGTCGGCGGCACCCCCGAGCGAACCGTACGCTCGACTAGGCCGGCCAGCGGCGGCACGTCTGCGACGACGGCGATCGCCATCGGATCTTCCTCCACCACGCGGCGCAGGGCGCCGGACATGAGCTTCCGCAAGTCATCGAGCGCGTGGCTGAGCTCACTCAAGACTTCGCTATCGCCACCGGCGTTTTCGATCAGCTCGGTCTGTCCACGTACGCGAGCGATGAACTCGAGAGCTCGCCCCAAACGTTGCACGACCCGACGCAAAGCCTCACCGCGATACGATCCGCCGGCACCGAGCCCCCTGCTCAAGCGAAGCACGCGCGCCGCCACTCGCGTAGCATCATCGATAGGGGAGGGGCGAACGCTGCCGTCCCCAGCATCCGTATGTTCCGCGTACGGATTTAGGAACGCCACGTAAGCTTCGAGCACCGTCCGCACTTCCGGATTGGTCGAGGCTTCGGCGATCGATTCGAAGCTCTGGGGTTCGGACAGAAAGTGCGCCACCGAAAGCAGCAAATCGCTGGGCTCAGCCACGCCTTCGCGCACCGCCGAGTCGAAGCTGCGAGCGAGCGTCGCGCAGGCGATGCGATTCACGAGCGGGTCAGGACGACTTGCCAGCCGGCGCAGCATCACTTGGACCGTGCGCAACACGCGCCCCCGCACGCCTGCGTCGTCTTCGCCGCGAGCGCCTTCGAGGTCGACGAGGTGGAGCAGCGCCTTCAGTCGGCGCTGTTCACCCAATGCCGCGCCATTCGAGTGCTGCGCCTGTTCCACGCTCGATTCGGCTTCGAGCACCCAACTACCCAGGCGATCATAGAGGCGATCGATTTCCGGCGCGCCCGCGTCGTTGTCGCCAGGACGACGACCGAGCAGCAACAGGTCGGAAAGCCGTGGTGTCTCGAGGACGCCGAGGTCGAGATCCGCGAGCGCGCCGACGACGTACGGCAATACCTGCAAATCATGCGGATCGTGGGATCCGATGAAATCCATGGCGCGGTGGCCCGCGGCCAGCGCCGAGATCGCGAGCTCATGTGCAGCTCGCGCCCCGCGAGTCTCATAAGCCGTGAGCGCGCGACGGACTGCACCGACCAACTCGGTGTCCTCATCCTGCTCACGATCCAAAATTCGAATCGTGCGCTCGGCTACGCCGCGCAGCACGGACCCCTGGGCCTGCGCACGCGAGGCCAGCGTCTTGCGTAAGGTCTTGGCCGCTTCTTCACCGAACGTTTGGCTGTTCAGGTCGCTGAGCAGCGTCGCAACCGCCTCGGCCACATCCGGACGGCGCGTAGCGGCAATCGCATCGAGCACGGCTTCGGCCGCGTCGGGCTCGGCCTCGATCGCCCGCGGCAAACCCATGACCAATGTCGCCACGATGCCGGGATCGTGCTGCACGATCGGGCCTTCGATCAGGCGCTTGCACGCTCGCGAAGCTCCATCGGGATCGGAGGGAAGCGTGCCGACGAGAGACACCGCCGCGCGACGCCACTCGGTCGGGCTCAGGTTCGGGTCCAGAGCGCTATCGATCTCTTCACGCAACCCACCGTCGACGGCAGCCAGCAAGCCGCGCGCAACGGCTGCGTGGCGCCAGACCAGCGGTTCACGATCGCTGAGCAAGGCTTGAAAAATGCCGCGCACCGGTTCGGCGAGCAGCAGATCCTTCGGGTAAGGATCGCCTTGTTGTGCACGCACCACGGCTTCGCGCGCGGCGTGCTCGATCAGCTTCGCCGCGAGCCGACGGGCAGGCAACGTTCCGCTGCGCGCGCGATCGAGCCAGCGTTCACGAAGCTCGCGACGCGTGACCAAAATCAACGCCAGCGCGTCCGGGTTCACGGAAGAGCCGATCGGCAAATCGAACAGCAAGCTGATGCGCGCGCGGATCTGCGCGGCCTCGAGCGGCCTACCGGAGCTGAGGGCCATGCGTGCCGCGACGGCAGCGAACGTGCCCGCGGTGCCCTCATAGACGCGCGCGAACACCCGCCGACCGAGCTCGCGACGCGGCTTGCCTTGCGCCAATGCAGCGGTGATCTCATACAGGGCGACGGCCGCCGGCCCGGGCGCGATCCAGTCCAAATCGTCGACCAAACCGCTGTCGAGCGCGATACCCATCACGCGGCTGAGCACTTCCGGAGCAACCCCGTCGAGGGGCGGCGGACCAGAGGCACCGCTGCTTTGTCCGAGAGCGGTGATCGCTTGCCGAAAATTCGCGCGACGCTCGGTGTCGTCGTGCAGACGCACCAGCGTGGCAAGAGCTTCGACGGGATTGGGACGTCCGCGCATTGCTGAGAACTTCAAAGTGTAACGGACAATTGCTCAACCAACCCACGGTATTTCTGTACAGAAGTACAGAAGCGGTGTGCGCGGCACACGGCAACTGTGTGCCTAGGGGCGGAGTGCGTTTTGCCTCGGTCGAGCGCGGGCTCGGCCCGAGAACGAGCGTTCACGCTCGGGCTGTGGTCAACACGCAACGCTCGCTAGCGCTTCCCGAGGATTTCCTGCAAATCGCGTAACATTCGCTGGTTGGCGCGAACTTTGTAAGGCTTGCCCGCAAACCGCACAGGAGACACGCCCACAATGTACGCAAAGACCCGCGCTTGGAGCGCATGCTGCACGCTCGCTTTCTGTTTCTCGGCACTCGCGTCCGGCTGCACTCTGGACAAGAAGGATGATGACGCGGATGCGTTCCGCGAAGCCGTTCCACAAGAGCAGTCAGTGGCACTCTCGGGGCCAGATTCGAATTCTGCGAGCGCGACGGCAGCGGTGGGGCCGACGCGGCGCATCTTGGGCACCACGCCCGCCGCGCAATACGCCAAATGGTACGGCTTTACGCGTGAAATGCGACGCGGCGTGAATCAAGTCACGGCCGGCGTGCTCGCTGGAGTTTGGACGATTCTGCACGTGCCCCCGAGCGCAATCAGCAAAGACTCGGCGACGTGGGGACCGTACACCGACGAGCTCGAACCGGCGAGCTATCGCTTCCGCGTCACGCGCATCGCCGTCGACGAATACGACTACACGCTCGACGGGCGCCCGAAGGCTTCGACCAGCGACGCGGACTACCGCGCGGTGCTCACCGGCCACGGCTATGGCAAGCCCCATGCGCTACACGGTCAAGGCGACTTCACGATCGACTTGGACGTCGCCAAGGCCCTCGACCCGTTCGCGCATCCGAACGACTCTGGCACCGTCCACATCGCTTACGAATTGCCGCGCGACCTCCTCCAGAATCCGGATTTATTGCCGCGATCCATCACCGCCAAGGTCGATCCAGAAGGCGAGGCCGTATACACTGTCGAATCCCTCGCGCAGCGGGATCACACTGGTAGCATCCACGTCGACGCCCACGTCGACATCGCCGAGACCAAGGACACGAAGCTCGAGGACGTCGTGATCGACAGCCGCTGGAACGCCACTGGCGCTGGTCGGGCGGATATCGACTTCACGGGCGGAGACCTGCCGCCGAGCATTCCCATGGTCGACGCCGTTGAATGCTGGGGCACGGACTTCACGCAGAGTTACTACAACGACTCGGTGAACTTCTCGCCCACGGTTGGCGAGGAGAGTGCGTGCGTGTACCCGAGCAAATAATGCCGTAGGATGCGGCTCGCTCATGAGCCGCCAGCCGCCGCGCACCGGGATTCTGCTAGTCGCCCACGGAACTGTGGCAGATCTCGCCGATCTGCCCGCGTTCGTCGCGCGCATTCGCCACGGTCGTCCGGCACCGCCCGGCTTGGTCGAGGAGCTCCATCGCCGATATGCGGCGATTGGTGGCTCCCCGCTCTTGCGCGTAACGGAGGAGCAAGCGCGCGCGCTCGAGTCGCAAACGGGGCTGCCGGTGTTGCTGGGAATGCGCCTATGGGAGCCCAGCGTGGAACAAGCGTTTCGCCAAGCCGCCCGCCGCGGCCTCACGCACCTGGTGTTGGTTCCACTCGCGCCCTTCAGCGTGGAGGTGTACGCGGAGGCCGCGCGACGATCGCTCGAAAGCGTGCGCGCACAGCTCTCGGACGCCGCCCCGGAGCTCTTGGTTTGCGAGCCGTGGGGCACGGAACCCGCGTTCATCGCCGCGCACGCTGGGGCGTTGCGGGCAGCGCTGCGCATCGACTCGCGCGAGAGCGCGGTGGTGCTGACCGCGCATAGCTTGCCGCGCGCGGCGATCCGCGCGGGCGACCGTTATCAAGCCGAGGTCGAAGCGAGTGCTCGCGCCATTGCAGAGCGCCTCGGTCGGCCCTGCGAACTGGCCTATCAGAGTCAGGGCGCCGACGGCGGTGAATGGCTCGGCCCCGGCGTGCGTCAAACCTTCGAACGCCTGGCCCAGGCTGGCGTTCGACAAATCATCCTCTCGCCTTTCGGCTTCTTGGCTGACCACGTGGAAACCCTGTACGACCTCGATATCGAAGCGCGCGCGTGGGCCGACGGCCTCGGGCTCGGCCTCGAGCGTGTTCCGGCGTTGAACGTGTCACCGGGGCTTTTCGATGCGCTTTCGGCGGTCGTGCGCCGCGCGATCGCAGCGCCGGCCGAATCGCCTACATCGCCCGCCGGGCATGCCCGATAGGCGCGGAAGCAGCCTTGGACTAAGCTCGGAAGGGCGCATGAAGTACACGATCCCACCGCTGCGACTTCGCCTGCTCGGCTTGTTTCTGGTGTTGGTCCTCGGCGTCGGGTGTCCGTGCGTGCGGAGCGCCGTGAACGCGAGTCCGGGTCTCCGCTGGTGGCTATTTTCCAATTTCGGCGCGCAGCGCATGTGTCCCGAAATGTTGAAGCGCGGCGTGCCCCTCAAGCTCGTTCCCAACGGCAATACGGTCGGGCGTCTCTACCCAGAGCAGTGCAACTACCAAGTCAACGATCAAGCGCAGACGGTCACGCTCAGCTTTGCCGGCACCGGCTCGGCCTGGACTCCGATTGCGGGACGCGTCGGATTTTCAGTCGCAACCAGCGTCGACTACGGCATGGACTTCTACATGACCGAGGACGCGATCTACGTTTGGGCCAAACCCAGAAGTGTCCCGTTCGGTCCTGAATTCAAGATCGGCACCATCGAAAATAAGTTGGTCAATTGGGCTGCTCAAGGGCCTGCCGGTTACATGGCCACCACGTTTGGCTCTCAGATCGCACAAAGCCAAATCGCCAGTGGGTTCACGGTCATCCACGCGGACAGCGGCGATGAATTCGCGCTCGGTCAGCTTCAACCGCCGATGCGCCCGCCCAAGCCTTTCAATCTGCCGTCAGGCAGTCGCTATGCGTTCGTCAACGACACGACCGAAGTGCGCTCGGAGCAGGTAGACATGATTGGCCCGTTCGAAGTTGCCGAGAACGGGCAAGCCCTGTTCTGTCGTTTTCGCCTGACTGGCCCGACACTCGATGTTTTGGTGTTGCGCCGCGGCACCGGTGACCTTTGGCGTCGTGGTCTGCAACTCGGAGCCGCTCTTTCAGCACCGCCGGAAGCACCAGTCATGCAATTTCCACTCGTGCCCGGCAGCGAGCAGCATCAGAAAATCCCGCTGCCGCCCGGCCAGTACTACGTCGTGCTCGACAACAGCTCCAAGGTCGGCAGCGTGAACCCTCCGTGGAATCCGCTCGGTGTGGTCGGCGGCAATACTGCGGTCGTTGCCCACGTCGTCGAACTGGGTGACGCAGACGACGCTTTTTAGCGGTTTTCGTGGGCGCAGCGGCTTGGTGTATACCGGGAGATCGGGAGAAGCCATGCGAACGCCGAAAAACGACTTTCTACCCCGCTCCGCACGCCCGCCTTCCACACGGTCTTGGTACGCGCCGCTCGCGAGCTGCGCGCTCATGACTCTGGCGCTGGGATGCGCGCGCGGACCTGACTTGCGCGTCGACGGCTTACCGATCCGAAAGGTCGTCGTGTATCGCAACGGGGTTGGCTACTTCGAACGCTCGGGTGAGGTCGAAGGGGAATCCGTCCAGTTTCGCATGCGACAGCGCATGGTCGGGGATTTTCTGGCGACGCTCGCGATCGTGGAACGCGGCGGCAGTTCCGTGCAAGCAGCTTCGTTTCCGCTCGACGTTTCGGAGGACGACCCAGAGGCGCCAGATCCGCAATTCATGCGCATGCTCGAGGCTTGGGACAATCCCAATCATGCTCAGGATCCGAGCAAGAATGGGCGCGACAAGTTGCGCGACGTGACGCTGCGGCTCGACGGCAAACAGCACGACCTGGCGGTGGGCTATGTGGCCGCCACCCCCGTGTGGCGGCCTTCCTATCGCATCGTCGTGCAAAATGGCGGCGCGGATCTGCAAGCCTGGGGCATCGTCGAAAACCTGTCGGGGGAAGATTGGAAAGACGTCGAGCTCGCGTTGGTGGCGGGCGCGCCTTTGGCGTTCGAATCCACGCTCGGCGATCCGGTGACACCGGCGCGTCCCGTCGTCACTGATTCGGGCGAGGTGATCGCTGCCGTGCCTGAAGGCGTCACTTCGCTCAACGAGCGAGAAGGGGGAGCCGTGAACCGCGTCGGTCCGGCGGATGCGCCTGCGGCGCCGCCTCCGCCACCGCCGGCGATACAGGCCAGCGCACCTGCCGGACGAATGCGAGCGTCAGCGGGTGCCGCCGCGCCCAGCCCCAAGAAGGTCGCCAAACCGCGCCCTTCTGTCGCACTCGAAGAGTCGGAAGAGATCGGTGATGACGCCAAGTTCGACAAAGACGAGTCGGCGTCACGACGCCCGCTTCCAATTCAGAGTGCCGGGAACGCAGCGCTCCCTCCGCGTCGGATGAGCGCGCTCGCCGCAGTCGCCGTCGATTCGGGGACCACGCGCTATCAGTTGCCCGCGCGTGTCACCGTGCCTGACGCGAGTGCCACGATGGTGCTGCTGATCAATCAGCGCGTGCCGGGTGAAGCCGTGTTCCTGTTCGCGCCCGACGGCGGCGTGCCTGACTCGAGCTCGCACCCGTTTCGCGTCGCGCGCTTTACCAACGCGACGAAGGGCCTGCTCGAGCGCGGTCCGATCGCCGTCTTCGAAAAGGGCGCATTCCTGGGGCAGGGCATGCTCGATCCGCTTCCGCCGCAAGCGACCGCCACGGTGCCTTTCGCGCTCGAGCGAAGCTTGGCCGTGGAGAGTGAGCGACGGAACCTGGAGCTCGGCGCACGCCTGTTTCAGATTGAAGCTGGGGAATTGGTGGTCGAACGCGACGGCGTGACACGCACCCTGTACAAGATCAAAAACGGCAGTGAAGAGAGCGCCAAATTGCTCGTGCGCCACCCCCGACTCGCCGCCGCACGCCTCTACAAGCCGCCAGCCGGCACGGAAGACAACCTCGGCACCGGCAACGCGCTCGTGCCGATCGTCGTGCAGGCAGCGGCTCGCGCAGAGCTCACCGTGGAAGAGCGTCAACCAACTCAGGAGCGCACTGATTGGCTGTCTCCGGTCGCGGACGAGGCGGTCAAGGCGTACCTCGCAGATCCGCGTGCCGATCGCGCATTGGTCGCCGCGCTGAGCGCTGCCTGGGCCGGGCGCGATGCGCTGAAGAAGGTGAGCGACGAACGGAACGCGCTGACACAAAGTCAGGCGGAACTCGAAAAATCGGCACGCGAGACGCGCCTCAGCTTGGAAGCCATCGAGAAGAACAAGCAAGCCGGCGACCTGCGCGCAAAGCTCACGGCGCGGCTCGCCGACGTGACCAGCAAGCTGGATCAGATCACCAAGAAGCTCGTTGAATTGAACATGCGCGCCTCCGAGCTCGAGGTCCGCTTTCGCGACTCGATTCGCGAGCTCAAACTCGCTGCCCCACTTCCGCCCAAGGACTGAACAGCGAAATCGTTCATAATGTCAAGAGGTTACCCAACAGACCTGTTGACAAGGCGGAGTGCCTGCGTCACAAAAGCGCCTCGAATGATCGAGCCCGCGGAAGTCGAACGCCTGCTGAGAGCACGCTTTAGCGATGCAACGCTCGAGCTCGTCGATCTGACGGGCACGCAGGATCACTACCAGGCGCGCATCGTATCCAGCGCCTTCAGCGGCAAATCGCTGATCGAGCAACATCAACTCGTGTACGGCGCGCTCGGCTCGGCCATGAACGGCCCGATCCACGCGCTGGCACTCAAGACCTACACGCCCGAAGCCTGGGCCAAAGTCAGCGGAGAATGAGATGGACGAAGTCTTGCGTGAGCGCATCAAGAATACGATCGCCAGCCACCGAATCGTGCTCTTCATGAAGGGCAACAAGAATTTCCCGCAGTGCGGGTTCTCGGCGCAGGTGCTCGGACTGCTCAAGCAGAACGGCGCTGATTTTCGCGACGTGAATATCCTCGCGGACGCAGATCTCCGCACCGGGCTGAAGGAATATTCGAACTGGCCGACGTTCCCGCAGCTCTATGTCGATGGTCAGCTGGTCGGCGGCTGCGACATCGTGACCAGCTTGAACGAGAGCGGCGAGCTCAAGACGCTACTCGCCGGCAACGCCAGCAGCTAGCTAACGCGAGCTAGCCAACCCGAGCGACCGCGCGGCCGCCAAACCCGCTCGCGAAGCCCTGTTTCCATCGCGAAAAGGAAAGGTGAGCCGCGCAGGTCGATTCGGCGAGCCAGAGATCATGCCGAGCTCACCACCCACGAGGGTTGCAACCGAGGTGCGGCTGAGGGAGCTCGCAGCCTGGGTAATCGCGTCGAACGCGTGACCACGACTTGCTTGGTCATTGCCGTTGCCAATGATCTCGGGCTTCAGCACCGGCAGATCCGAGTAGCTCTCCATAAAGTAGATCAGCGAGCCAACGGCCGCACCCGGACTCGCGCCGAGAAACCACGAGCCGACGTGGTGCGCTTGGCTATCGGCGCAGTGCGCGAAGAGTGCGCCATCCGTGGCGCCGAGCGCCGCTGACAGCGCATCCGCCAACAGGAAGTAGTCCGCGCGTTGATCTTCCGTGAAATATGGCACTACGTACGGTCCCGAGAAGACCAGACCGACGCCGCTCAAGCTCTTTTCCCCCAAAGGAGGGAGGGCGCGCAGCTCGACCAGCGCGTCGAAGCGGTCTTCGGCGACCAGCGAGGCGGCTTTGGTCCAGATCAGCTTGCCCGAGCTCGAGCTACTGCTGCGCTGCACGAACGGCGCCAGCGCAGCGCTCTGGCTCAAGTCCAGCCGCGGTCCGCGGCGCAGCAAAACTAGCTCGACCTGCCAACCCTCCACATCCGCCGGTCCGACACTTGCGCCGCGCGATACGCGCGCGCGTGCTTTGGTGCAGGCCGCGCTGGCGATCACCGCGCGCTCGTGTTCGATATTGGTGGCGCTATACGTCGGCGGGCTAGAGCTGGCAGTGGCACTGGCACTGGCACTCGTCGTGGCGCTGGGCCCTTGGTTGAGCCAGCGAGAAAATGTAGCGAACGGCGATTCCTGGTTTGGACTCAAATAGCGGTACGCCAGGGTGAGCGCGCCGACGAGCAACGAAAACGGAAGCACGAATGCGAGCACGCGACGAAGCAGCGAGAGCATGCCCAGTGCGTCGGAAGTCGCGCGACCAGCCGGCCGCGCGACCACCGGAGCTCGCCGAGCGCCCTCGTTCAGCAGATGCGCGATCTGCTGAACGCGCCGTTCACGCAGGTCATCAGGCAAGCTATCCCATTGCTGAACCGAGCCCTTGAGGTCCGCGCGAGTCTCCGTGGCACCGCTGCCAAGGACTAGGAACTGTCCTTCGACACGAGGCTTGCCGGGCGCCCCGCGGCGTTGCAGCTCGGCCTCGACCATCGCCCGGATCTGCTGGACGATTTGCTCGTCAGTAAGATCGCCCGACACTGCCAGAAGGCTACTCTATTCAGCGCCGTAGCGTCCATGCCGGGGCGCGGCGCCGGGGCTTTCGCAATCAGCCCCAACTGCGCAGGGGTGTGGTGCTAGCGTCAGCCCCATGGTGCGCCCCCTGATCCTTCTGAGCAACGACGACGGCTACCGTTCCCAGGGGATCAACGCCATGGCGCGCGCGTTGAGTGAGTTCTCGGAGGTGGTGGTGTGTGCGCCGGAAATCGAGCAAAGCGCGACCAGTCACGCGCTGAGTGTGCATCGCCCATTGCGCGTGTTCGAGCCCGGACCCGGGATCTTTTCAATCGATGGGACGCCTGCCGACTGCGTGTACGTCGCGCTGCACGGCAAAACGCGAATTTTGCCGCGCTGGCCCGATGCAGTCGTGTCTGGTGTGAATCACGGAGTGAACTTGGGTGACGATGTTTTCTATAGCGGCACCGTGGCGGCTGCCCGCGAGGCCGCACTGAAGGGGATCCCAGCGCTAGCGGTGTCGACGCCGTACGACGCTGACATGGACCGCGCCGCGGATCTCGCACGGCGCGTGGTTCAAGCGCTGCTCTTGCGCCCAGTCACGACGCCTCTGCTGCTCAACCTGAATGTTCCAAAAGGCTACACTGCCTTGCGCTCGACGCGCTTGGGGCGTCGCATCTATCACGACGAGGTCGACTTTCGGCGCGACCCGCGCGGACGCGAGTATCTGTGGCTCGGTGGCCCGAGCGCCGAGAGTGAGGCTCTCCCCGGGTCCGACACGGAGGCGTTCGACGCCGGGGTCGCCAGTTTGACCGCGCTCTCGCTCGACCTCTGGGCGCGAGAGAATGACGAATTTGTCGCGCGTTTAGTGGCCGATGTGGTGTGACGAGAGGCGGGCTTTCTTGCCCATTCGAGACTCGAGCCCGCGATCCGTTCGTGCCACGACGGACCAAGGGGTCCGCGGCCTGTCTAACATTTGTGAGTTTTCGCCTAGCCGTCTACGATACGGGCATGGCGGTTAGAAAGGGCACGTTCGCTAAGCCGAACAAGCCAGTCCCAGCTCGATCCCAGCCGACTCCTCGTGGTGTCGAGCTCAAGAAGTCGGCAGAGCTGCCTTCGGACAAACCACTGCGCCTCGACGAACCGCCAGCATTCGATTCGCTCGCCTACGTTCGCGGCCTCATCCGCGAAGTGGCGGATTTTCCTCAACGGGGCGTGCTGTTCCGCGACATTACGCCGCTGTTGGCCGATCCGCGCGGCTTTCACATCGTGCTCGACACGATCGCGCACCGCTTCGTCGGTGAACAGGTGGATGCCGTAGTTGGGGTCGAATCGCGCGGCTTCATTTTCGGCGGCGCGCTCGCAGCGCGCCTCAACACGAGCTTCGTTCCCGTGCGTCGCCCCGGCAAGCTTCCTCGAGGCACGGACAAGGTGAGCTATTCGCTCGAATACGGGGAGAGCGAGCTCGAGATGCATCGCGATGCGCTGCGTGAGGGCGCGCACGTGGTGGTCGTCGATGATCTGCTCGCAACCGGCAGCACAGCAGCGGCCGCGGGTGAATTGGTCGATCGCCAAGGCGCGTTCGTGATCGCCTATGCGTTCGTGATCGAGCTGGGCTCACTCGGCGGTCGAGAGCGGCTCGCGCCCGCGCCTTGCTTGTCGATCATCCGGTTCGACTGAGCCCTACTTGGTCACAGGACGCGGGCAGGGAAGGCGATGACGTCGCCGAGCTCGCGGGCACCGGTCGCGAGCATCAACAAGCGATCGAACCCGAGCGCGTTGCCGCCCGCGCGAGGCATGCCGCTCACTAGGCCCGCGAGAAAGCGCTCGTCGCTTGGATACGTCGTTCGACCTTCACTGGCACGGCGGGCCGTGTCTTGCGCGAAACGTCGTCGTTGCTCGACCGGATCGGTGAGTTCGTCGAAGCCGTTGCACAGTTCGACGCCGCCCACGTACAGCTCGAAACGCTCGGCGACGCTCGGATCGTCTATCGACAAACGCGCGAGCGACGCTTGCTTGGCCGGATACTTCCAGAGGAACAGCGGCGCTGGCTCGCGCGCAAGACCGGGTTCCACCCGATCGACGTACAGCTCGAAGTAGCGAGCCTCATCCGTGTGCGCCAGATCCACCGCATCGGCGATGCCTGCGAATTCGCGAAACGCTTCACGCACGGTGATGCGCTGAAAGGGCAAGCTGAGCTCGTAGCGTTGTCCGGTCGGACCGAAGAGCCGCGCTTCACCCGAGACGCGCTCTGCCACTCGTTGCAATATTTGCTCGGTATCCGCGATCAATTGCGGCAAACCGGCGAATGCTCGGTACCACTCGAGCATCGTGAACTCTGGCTCGTGCAGCTGCCCGAGTTCGTCCAAGCGACTGGCGCGCGCCACTTGGAAAATACGCGGAAACCCGGCCGCCAGCAGCCGCTTCATGTGCAACTCGGGCGACGTGATCAGATACCCCGCGTGCGCTGGGATTGCGTCGAGGTGCAGATCGACCCCCGGTGCCGGAACGCGCAGTGGAGTTTCCACCTCCAAGAACTGTTCACGCGCAAAGTACTCACGCACCGCGCCGAGCGCACGAGCTCGAGCTTGCAAGTGACGCCCCACGCCGTGCCACGCGAAGCGCGCGAAATCGCCGTCGCCGCGCGGCTCGGGGCAAGCCGTGCGCTCGATCACTCGCGGGTGCGCCAGCGAACGCCCGTCGAACACGCCTTCGACGACCACGAGCTCGCCGAGTGACCACGCGCCTCCGGCATCGTCGACTCGAACGCGCGCGAAGACATCCGAAAGCTCGCACCCTTCGGCATCGACGGCGCTGACCCGACCGGCCACACACACGCTTTGTCCGTGCGGAATGCGCGCCAGATCGCTGGGCGACAGCGCGTTCACCGGTCAACCGCCGTGGAACGCGCGCAGCGCAAAACCGGCGATTTCCGAGCCCATCCACGGCGCCATCAGGGCCAACACCACGGCCACCACCAACAGCCGGGGCAGATGTCCGAGCGTTGCATCCTGGACTTGAGTTGCGGCTTGCAGCACGGCCACGAGCAGACCCACGAGGGCCGCGATGGCAACGACTGGAAGTGACACGGCCACCGCGAGGAGCAGGGCCTCTTGACCCAGGGCAGCAAGCGCCGACCCGGAGGGCACCTCAGCCGCCCCCGCCGGCTTCACTGCTAGCGCCTGCCGTTGCACTAGTATTGCCGGCCGTGTCGCCGTTGCCCGTCGAGCCGCCCACGTCGGTCGAGCCACCCGCGACGCCGGCGCCACTCGTGCCAGCATTGCCGGAACCGGCATTTGCAGAGCCCGCGGTGCCGGAGGCCGACGAAACCTCGCAGCGCGAATCACTGATACGCTGGTCGCCGTAGCAGCAGCGATAGTTGGAGTCTCCGACGGACTTGCAAATCAAACCGTCAGCACAGTCGGAGTTGTCCGCGCCATAAATGTCATCACCGCAACGTTCGCCTTCGCTTTGCTTCGCGCAGCCGGGCACGAAGGCGAACAGCAGCAGGGCCGGGACGAGCGCGACCAGGGTGACGGAGCGGGCAGTGAAAAAGCGCATGCTGGGGGGCTTCCTACCAGGGCTTCCGGCGGCTGTCACGCGCGCGGAAAAAGGTTTAGGCCCGACGTTTATCCTTCGCTTCGACCGCGGCCGAGAACAATCGCAAGTAGGAAACCGCGCTCAAAATCGAGAAAACGAGCGAAATGTAGACCAGCGCGCGCCCGACATACACCAAGTCCACCAGGCCGAGATCGAGCGGACCCAGGGTCAGGTGGTAGGGATAGCCGAGGATCAGGGCGAGAATGCCGATCATTTGTAGCGCGGTCTTGCTCTTGCCGTCGTCGCCCGCGGCGATCACGACGCCCTCACTGCTGGCAATGCTGCGCAGACTCGTGACGGAGATTTCACGCGCCAAGAGCAACACCACTGCCCACTCGGGGATCCGCCCCATCGGCACCATGTATACGAGCACGGCCATGACCAGCAGCTTGTCGGCCAGCGGATCCATGAACTTGCCGAGCACGCTGACGACGTTCATGCGTCGCGCCAGGTAGCCATCGAGTAGATCGGTCAGGGCAGCCGCCGAGTACACCAACGCGGCCCACACGCAGTCCTTGGGCGAACCTCGGCCGATCAACATGATCACGAGTGGAATGATCGCCACTCGCGCCATCGTCAACAGGTTAGGAACGTTGAAGGCGTCCTCGCTGAGGGAGCGCCTGCGTCGCTTACGCTCGCTCAGCGGCAGGCGATTGGGACGCCGAGAGAGTAATCCAGCTTTAGCCATATCAACCCAGATCGACTAGCACCGAACCGCTGCCGGAAAAGGCGACGAAGCCCGGCATTTTGAGCGGCGCGGCGTCCAAATCCAAAGGATGTCCCAACAAGCGACCAACCCAGCCGACGACATCGTCGGCGCGCACGGCGAGCTTTTGATTCTCGGTGACTTCGAGCACTCGCGGGGGTTTGCGGCTCTCGATCAGCACCGTTCCGCGCCCGCTGATTTGAACCATGGCCACGGGTTCCCCGGCGCCGCTGGGTAAACGCCCATTTTCGTGCTGTGCGGTACCGGCATAGCCAACCAAACAGCTCTCGCGCACGTACACGTACGTGCCACTCAGTTCGAGCGCCGAAAGCTCGCGCTCGGGCGAGGCTCCGACCAAGATCTGCCCCGCACCGCTCAGCAGTGCCCAAGGCGCGCCTGGCCCGCCCAACGGCTCATTCAGATCCCGCCCGCGCATGCGGCGCATGAGCGGGGTATTCGTAAACGCGGCCCCATTGGCCAGCAGGCCACGCACGGCATCACCCCGCACGGCCCAGGTCGTGGCAACCTCGATCAGCGCCGAACGGCGGGTGGCCGAAACGACCGGCTCCGGCCCATCCACCTGAACGCGGATCGACGGCGGCGCGCCGTGGCTCAGCGACGGGAGCAGAGAGGTGCGACTCAGCTCCGCGGGCTCGGGAATCGAAGGCACGGCTGGACCGAAACGGCCAGGGAGCGACGAACGACGCGCGCGCGCCGTAGATACTTCTTCACCGGGTTCGACCGCGCGCCAACGCCCAGCGCGCGAGACGGGGCCGGCTTCGGCTTCGGAGGCTCGCGAAAACCCCGCATCATCGGTCTCGAGTTCCTGCACGGCATCGGCTGCGGCAGCTCGCACTTCGGCGCGCTCGGGTTGCTGCGCACTATCTTGCAGCTGCGCGCTCTGCTCCATCAGCTGTTGCATGCGGCGGACGAGGTGCGGCTGCCCCGCTCGTTCGAAGGCAGAACGAGCTCTCTCGAAGTCGCCCAAGCGCTCGTGAACGAGCCCTAAGTATCCCCACGCTCGCAGGTGATCCGGAACGCGCGCCGTCACTTCCTCGAGACAATCACGCGCGGCGTGCGACTGCCCGGTCTTGAGGTAGCAGAGCGCCAGATTCACGCGCGGGCTGATCTCATCCGGCCTCACGCGAATGATGTCTTGATAGATTTCTTGTGCGCGTGGGTAGAGCCCGAGTCGAAAATACACGACGCCGAGCAGGCCTTGCCCCTCGACATCTTGAGGTTGAACGCGCAGCGCGAGCTCGAGTTCCTCTTTGGCTTCGCTGACGCAGTTGTCCTGCAACAGCTCGCTGCCGCGATAGAGGTGAAACAGAAAGTCTTCGCCGTCGAACTTCGACGACGGAGCTTCGGAATCATGCGCTTGCCGACGCGGCGAGGTCGGCGCGGGCGCTGTGGATGCGACGCTTGGCCGGCGTGGCGGCGCGGTCGGGGCATAGCTCGGCCGACGCGTGGCCGCACCGTGCTCGCGCCCCTTGTCCGACTCGTCACCCAATTCCGCCATGTTCGGACGATACTCTAGCGGGTCGAGAGCGAGCCGAGAAAGCTCGAGAGCAGGCGAATTCCCGCAGCTTGGCTTTTTTCCGGGTGAAACTGCGTGGCCAGCACGTGATCGCGCGCGACGGCAGCGGTAACCGAGTTGGGGCCGTACGAGACCGTCGCCTTCGTCACGTCGGGCTCGAGCGGGACCGCGTGAAACGAGTGCACGAAATACACGTGTTCGCCGTCGCCGCCGGCAGCTGCCAGGTCACGATGTCCACCTGCGCGGAGCTCGAGTGCATTCCAGCCCATGTGCGGGATCTTGATGCCGGGCGCGCTGAGCAGCTTCTTCACCGAGCCTTTGAACCAACCCAGCCCCTTGAACCCGGGAGCTTCTTCGCTCGATTCGAACAAGATCTGCATCCCTAAACAGATGCCGAGATAAGGCGTCCCCGCGCGCAAACGTTCGAGCAGCACCTCGAATAGCTCGGGGCCGAGCGCCTTGAGGAACCCGTCGAAGTTGCTTTGCCCGGGCACTACGATCGCATCCGCCCCGCGAACGACATTCGGATTGGCGCTGCGCACGGGAGCGATTCCGTGATCGCGCCCGGCGAGTTCGAGAGCTTTCTCGACCGAGTGGAGATTTCCGAGCCCAACGTCAACGACTACGACGGACGTCAAACCAGCATCCCTTTGGTGGAAGGCACCCCCGGCGCACGCGGATCGAACTCCGTCGCCGCGCGTAGAGCCCGCGCGAAGGCTTTGAACGAAATCTCGACGATGTGGTGCAGGTTTTGTCCTTCGTGCAGCACGACATGCAAATTCGCCTGCGCGGTGCGGGCGAACGCCTCGAAAAACACCTCCGCCAGCTCCACGTCCCAAGTGCCGATCTTTGCCTTCGGCAGCGGAACTCGCCAAACGAAGAACGCGCGACCAGACAGATCGATCGCCGCGGTCACGAGCGCTTCATCCATCGGCAGGGTCGCTGAGCCGTAGCGGCGAATCCCATGGCGGTCGCCGAGCGCGTCGAGCACGGCCTTGCCGAGCACGATGCCGATATCCTCGGTGGTGTGGTGCCCATCGATTTCGACGTCCCCCTCGGCGACGACCGTCAGGTCGATCGAGCCGTGGCGCGCGATCTGATCGAGCATGTGGGAGAGGAAGGGAAGCGGTGTCTGGATCTTGGAGACGCCCGTGCCGTCGAGATTCACCTCGACGCGGATCTTCGTTTCCTTGGTTTGACGTTCGACCTTGGCGATACGCGCCGTCATTTCAGTTCCTCGACTTTCCAAGCGGCGTGCTCCCGCACGAGTTCGATGGTCCCGCCGGCTCCATAGGCGAGGGTTGCGCGCTCGCCCACGACTTCGAAGCGCGCGGTCGGCAGCGCGGCTTTCAGCGCCTCGATCAGACGTGCCATGTCCTGCTTTTGCTCACCTTCCCAGGCGGCGCGCAGAGTGGCCTCGGTGAGGCCTTCACGCTGGTTGTCGGGGACAAAGCGCAACAGCAAATCGTAGCGTTTATTTTCGACTGCACGGACGAATGAGAGCGCCGCCGATTCGGGCGCGGCCTGGCTATACAGGTCGATCGCCGAACCGTCGACCCGCCACGCGCCATTCTCATAAACCAGGAGCAGCGGCTCGCCGTCCGCACCGGTCACCCGAGCGGTGATGCGCGCAGCGCCCGTGGACGGCCGGTCGAGCGCCCGAACCAGCTCTTGCGCCTGTTCAGGATTTTCCTGAATCATACGCTTGAACTGTTCGAAAGGAATAGTCTTTTTGGCGTCGTCGCTGAGTAGCGCGTAGGCTTCGGCGAGCTGCCCACGCTGGACAGCGCGCGCATAGGCGGAAAGCACGCTCTCCGGGCTGCCCGTATTCGAGCCTGTCGCGCAACCAACCAGCGCGGGCGCCGAGCTGAGCGCCAGCGCGGTGCTGAGGAGGCCCTCAAAAACGGGGCGTGCGGAACGCGACATGCTGGGGGGATACCACAGGCCGAAGACTCTCGCGACTTAGGTACAAAGGTGTCGCGTCCCACTGCGCGGAGGCTCGGCAACGCCAGGCAAGTCGGGCCAGGCAGATACCCGCTGATCGGCCGTGCGCGGGCGAAACCGACACGTCGCTGGATCTCTGGTCGATCCGTATTACTGTGGAAACATGCGTCCTGCCCCTAAACCACGTCGACCGGAGCAGCTCGCGATCTTGCCGCTCAGGAACTCGGTATTGTTCCCGATGTCGGTGGTGCCGATCAACGTTGGTCGCCCGCGCAGCGTGCGCTTGGTCGAAGAGCTACTCGGCCAGGAAAGCGCCATGGTCGGCGTGCTGACTCAAAAAAACTCGGAGACCGTCGAACCGACGTTCGAAGATCTGTATGCGATCGGTACGTTAGCGCGAGTCGTCAAAGTGATTCGTCTCGGTCCGTCCAACTACAGCGTCGTGCTCAACGGCCTCGGTCGTTTTCGCATGCACGCGACCAGCGGACTCGAGCCGTACATGATGGCCGAAATCGAACGCATCAACGAGCCGAGTGAGCCCGCGCCCGATCTGCACCAATTGGGTCAAAAGCTGCGTGAAAACACGCGAGAAGTGTTGGCTTTGATGCCCAACCTTCCCAAAGAGACCGCGAGCATCTTGGACAACGTGCGCGAGCCCGGTGCGCTCGCGGATCTGATCGCCTCGAACTTCCCAGAAGAGCAAGCGAGCATCAGCATGCGACAGCGCGTGCTCGAAGCAATCGACGTGCGAGAGCGCGTGGACTTGGTCTTGGGCATGGTCATGCGGCAGCTCGAGGTGCTGAAGGTCAAGGACGAGATCTCGACCCTCGTGCATACCGAGATGAGCCGCTCACAGCGCGACTACGTGCTGCGCCAACAGATGCGGAACATCCGCGAAGAGCTGGGCGAAGCCGCAGACGACGACGAAGTCGAGCAATTGCGCGAACGCATCGCGCGCGCGGAACTCCCGCTAGAAGCGGAAAAAGCCGCCCGCAAGCAGCTCGGTCGCTTGAGCGGGATGCAGCCCCAGTCGGCGGAGTACCAGGTCACGCGCACGTACGTGGAGTGGCTCGCAGATCTGCCCTGGGTACGCACGACACCCGACCGCGTCGACGTGCGTGAAGTGAAACGCTGTCTCGACGAAGATCACTTCGGCCTCGACCGGGTAAAGAAGCGCATCATCGAGTACTCGGCGATCCGCCAACTCCGCCGCGACAAGAAGGGGCCGATCCTGTTGTTCGTGGGTCCACCCGGCGTGGGTAAGACGTCACTCGGCAAATCAATCGCGCGCGCGATGGGTCGGCGCTATGGCCGCATCTCGCTCGGCGGCGTGCGCGATGAAGCGGAGATCCGCGGCCACCGCCGCACTTATGTAGGCGCGCTCCCCGGGCGCATCATTCAAGCGCTCAAGAAGACCGGTTGTAGAAATCCGGTTTTGGTCCTGGATGAAGTCGACAAGATGGGCGTCGACATGCGCGGCGACCCAGCGGCCGCTTTGCTCGAGGTCTTGGATCCCGCGCAGAACGACACCTTCGTCGATCACTACATCGATCTACCGTTCGACCTGTCGGACGTGACGTTCATCGCGACCGCGAACTACCGCGGCAATATCCCGGATCCGCTCCGGGATCGCATGGAAATCATCGAGGTGCCCGGCTACACGCGGAGTGAAAAGCGCAGCATTGCCGAGCAATTCTTGGTGCCCAAACAGGTGCGAGACCACGGCATCACCAGCGACCAAATCCAATTCGAACGTGAAGGAATCGAGCTCATCATCGATTCCTACACGCGCGAGGCCGGCGTACGCGGCTTGGAGCGCGAGATCGCCGCGGTATGCCGCGACGTAACCGTCAAGTTGGCGGAAGGGAAGCCGTTCTCGACCATCCGCGTCACGCCCGCGCACGTTCGCGAGCTGCTCGGCCCCGAGCGCAACCTGAACGAGATCAACGAACGCAAGCTGGTGCCGGGGATCTCGATCGGGCTATCGGTTTCGGGCAGCGGCGGTGACATCCTGATCGTGGAATGCACACGCATGCCGGGCAAGGGGAACATCCACATCACTGGAGGCCTGCGCGAGGTGATGAAAGAGTCGGCCGCCACCGCCGTATCTTATGTGCGCTCCAAAGCCGAGCGGCTCAAGCTCGATCCGGAGTGGCTCAAGACGATCGACCTTCATTTGCACGTTCCGCGCGGTGGTTCCACGCGCGATGGCGCGAACGCGGGCGTCGCCATGTTCGTCGCGGTCGCGTCACTGCTGTTGGAGGCGCCAGTGCGCTCCGACGTAGCCGTGACGGGAGAGATCACGCTGCGCGGTAACATCTTGCCGGTGACCGCCGTCAAAGATCAGGTCCTGGCCGCGCATCGCGCCGGAATTCGCGAGATCTTGCTGCCGGTGCGCAACGAGCGCGACCTCGAGGACGTGCCGACCGAGGTCAAGAACGATCTGCGCGTCCATTTCGTATCGCGGATCGATGAGGTGCTCGCGTTGGTGCTACGCGCACCAGAGCCCTCCGACAGTGAAGACGATCTCGAAGTGCCGCAGTCGGGCGGCGACGCGCACCCCTAAACGCGAACCCCCGTGTCTGAGCTCACACCTTTGCTGCGAGCGCGCGCTGTGCGCGTCGCAGCGGGGTTCTGTGCGCTTTCGTTTCTAGCCTACGGCTTCATTCCGCAATTCGGAGGGCCGGGCTACGAAGCCTCACTCGCGGCGGGTTTGGTCTTGCCCTCGACCACAGCCGTCTGTCTGGCGTTTCACCTGGCGCGTGCGCGAGTTGCGCCACTCGAGGCGTTCGGTCGCGGACTCTCGGTGGGCTTCTACCTGGCACTGTTGGGCCTCGCGCTCGTGCTCGTGCATGGGCTGCGCGTCGGCATGTGCGATGCCGGTTGGGGCATCGAACTGTATCTGCTCGGTCCGCTACCGGGCGCACTGCTCGGAGGAGTGTGGGGCGCTGCCGTCGGACTCGCTGCGAGCCGTGTGCGCCGTAGGTTCTTGCGCGGAGCGGTTTGTTTTTGGGGGGCGCTCTTGGGCCCCTTGTGCGGCATTTTCGTGAGCCTGGCTCGCTTCTACACGAGCCCGATGGTGTTCGCGTTCGATCCGTTCTTCGGCTACTTCTCGGGCCCGCTCTACGACACCGTGATCGACGCTTTTTGGACGCTTTCGACCTACCGCGCCGGCACCGCGCTGACGCTGCTCGCGCTCGGTTCGGCCGCCTCGTTCTTCGACGAAAATTGCAAATTTCAGGGATTTCGCGGCCGTCGCTGGCTTGCCGGAGTGAGTTTTGCGGCTGCGCTCGCCAGCTTTTCCTTGAGCTGGCAGGGATCGACGCTCGGCCATTTCAGCACTCGTGCATCGATCGAAGCAGCGCTCGGTCAACAGCTGTACGGCGCGCGCTGCGACGTCAAGTATTCGAGCGGCATCTCGCGCCGTGACGCGCTGCTCTTTGCGCGGGACTGTGATGCTGAGCTGAGCGCCGACGAAGCGTACTTCGAGATTCAGGGTCCGCCGCGCATCACCGCATTTCTGTTCGCGAACGAAGGCGAAAAAGGCCGCTTGATGGGCGCGTCCAGTACGTACATCGCCAAGCCCTGGCGGCGCGAGATCTACGTGCAGGCTTCGGCGTATCCGCATCCCGTCGTGGGGCACGAGTTGGCGCACGTGCTCGCCGGTAGCTTCGGGCAAGGACCATTTCGGGTGTCGGGCCCGCTTGCTGGCTGGATCCCAGATCCTGGACGGATCGAAGGCGTGGCCGTCGCCGCCTCGCCGAACGACAACGACGACTTCACGCTCGACGAATGGGCCAAAACCCTGCTCGATTTGTCACTCTTGCCGCCGCTGCAATCGGTGTTTCGCCTGGGTTTTCTGGGTCAGAACTCGTCGACGGCGTACACCGTGGCCGGTGCGTTCGTGCACTGGTTCCACGATCACTACGGTGCGACAGCTCTACGCCGCTGGTACGGCGGCGAGTCGATCGAGCTCGTTGCCGGTAAGTCGTTCGCGGAACTCGAGACGACCTGGCGCGCCGATCTCGCGCGCGTGAACGTCGCGCCCGCGCTGCTGGACGAAGCCCGCGTGCGCTTCGATCGGCCGTCGTTGTTCGGCCGTCATTGCCCGCGCATCGTCGACAAACTGAATGGGGTTGCCAATCAGAAGCTCGGCAGTGGCGATACCGCGAGCGCTCGGCGCACCATTTCGGAGCTGCTCCGCCTCGATCCGCATCACACGGGAGCCAAATTCGAGCTCGCCGCCTGTGAAGTGAAAGACGGCAATGAGCCAGCCGCGCTCGCTGCCTACGCCGCGCTCGCGTCGTCACCCGAGCTCGCCAAGCTCGAACGCGCCGGCGCCCGTGAAGCGGAGGCCGACGTCGAGCTGCGCGCGGGCAAACTCGAAGCCGCGCGCCGCGCCTACGACGCCGTGGCCGAAATCGTCGCCGACGAAGACCGCCTGCGCACGCTGGACGTCAAGCGCTCGCCGCAAAACGAGCTGCAGCGCCGGGCGATTGTCGACCTCTTGGTCGGCGATCCGCAGCTCGGCGCCTCGTTCGAAGTTGCAGCCCCCCGGATTGCGGCCTGGGCGGAGGCGGAACCCGAGAACGGCTTACCGAGTTACCTGCTCGGCAAGAACTTGTTCGGACGAGGGCGCTTCCCTGAAGCCGCCGAATACCTCGACCGCGCGTTGGCGAAAGAGCTCGCATTGCCGCGGGTCGCTCGCGAAGCCTGGCGGACACGGCTCACCCTCGCTTGCGCCGTGCGCGACAGTGCGGCCAAGACGCGCTCGCTGCACGCTTTGCGCGCCGATCCGGGGCTCAGTCCGGCGCGCCGAGCGTCGATCGAACGACTCGCAGCGCGCTGCATTGCACCTTAGGACCGTCGCCGGAGTTCAGCTTCGAGCTCTGCGATGCGGCGCTCGGCCTCTCGCTGACGGGCGTCGGCCTCCCGTTGACGGGTTTCGGCCTCCCGTTGACGGGTTTCGGCTTCGTGAAGGGCTCGTTCGGCAGCCCGCCGGCCTTCAGCCTCGGCGCTTCGTTCCCGCGCGTATTGTTCTTCGGCAGTGGGGAAGAGCTGCCGCCCGCGCGGGTCTCGACTCAAACGCAGGCACAAGTCCCCATTCTCGGCCTCGAACGGCAGCCAATAGCCGTCGAGATGCCGACTTTGTGCCCATGGCTCGAACAACCGCCGCTCGAGCAGTTCGTCCCCCGCGAAGTCCCAAATTCGCAGCGGGCGCTCCGGGGTCTGGTAGTTGAACCAAACCAGCTCACTGACTCCGAGCCGCCGATAGCGATCGAGTTTGTCGTCCCAGATCGACTCCCGAGCGTCAGTGTCGCTGATGATCTCGACGGCGACCTGCGGAGCGCCGCGCTCCCACACCTTCCAGCAGTCGAAGTCTTCGTTCTTGTTGCCGAATCGGATAAAGGCGTCGGGAGCCAAGCAAACCTTCGGGTTAGTCGGATCCCAATACACGAATTGGTCAGACCCAATACACGCGATGTCCTCGAAGGCGTGCTTGAGGAACAGATAGACCAGGGTTCGCAGCCGGAGGTGCCGCGTGCCCTCTCCCACCTTATGGCTCACCGGAAAGTGCAGCGGCGGAAGCTGTTCCGAACCCAACATCACCATAGAGTATCCCTTTCATGGCACCCCATCCAGTCGGACAGAGCGATGGGTCAGTTGCGTAGACTAACCCCCGAAGCCGCGCACGGTGACGGCACGCAACAAGTGGCGCTGAGCGGCGGCAAATACGGCCAGGGCGGGCAAACTCAGAATCACATTGCCGGCCATCACCAAGTGCCAGCGCACCCCGGTGCCTTGTT
>Ga0164241_10000905_pt1 | contig 42755 bp, 37 predicted proteins | sample OricomyardsoilBY_FD_108780 | JGI IMG/M metagenome (GOLD analysis project Ga0164241, IMG submission 108780) | Backyard soil microbial communities from Emeryville, California, USA - Original compost - Back yard soil (BY) | ecosystem: Environmental > Terrestrial > Soil > Unclassified | place: USA... | reverse complement strand
GTAGCGACTCTCCAGCCCCTGGTATTGGCGGCGCAGCCAGGTATCGATCCAGAAGCTCTCGATACGGACGATCTCTTTCTGCTCGTCGCCCATCGAGCCCGACACGTCCATCATGTAGATGATGACGGCGTTGGCGACGGGCTCGTGATCCTCTTTCCAGCTGCGGAAGCGCTTGTCTTCCTTCTGGGGCACGACCACGGGGTTGCCGGGGTTGTAGCTGCCGGAGGCGATGGCGCGGCGCAGCGCTTCTTTGTAGGTGCGCTTGAAATGCCGCAGCGACTCGGGGCCCACGCGCCGGATGCCGGTGTAGCGATCTTTGGCGGCAATGATGCGGCTCTTGCCCTTGTTTTCGATCGCGGGCAGCTCCAGCTCTTCGCCCAAGATGTCGGCCAGCTCGTCGAGCGTGATGTCGACTTCGAGCACGTGCTCGCCCGCGTCCTGCCCCGCCTTGCCGGAGCCGTCGCCCTCTTCTTCGGACTCGCCGCCCACCGGATCGCCGGCGTTGCCTTCGCCTTGGCCGACGCCGCCCTGCTGCTTGTCGCCGAACGTGAAGCGCGGAATCTCGATGTGGGGGATGGGAATGGATACGAGATCCTTCCCCTTTCGCCCGAGCATCTCGCCCTGTGAGATGTAGCGCCGCAAGTTTTGCCGGATCTTGCCCCGTACGATGTTGCGGAAGCGTGAGTGATCCTGGTCAATCTTCAGCGACATTCAAACCCTTGCGACCCCTAAGTCTTGCACACCGAAGGCTCACGCGGGCAGCGTTTTCCGGCCGTCCGCATTGGGGCCGTTTTTTACGGCGAAAGCCGGTTCTGTCGGCGAAAGCTCCGCGTTCGGGCGGGCCCGGTGGCCGCTTTGCCGACCTCGGCGCGCTCGGTCGTGGTACTCACGACGCTCGCATGGCAACGGGCGAGCGCTTCCTCAAGTTTCGGTGCACCGGCTGCGGCAATTGTTGCAAGGATCCGCTCTTGCCGCTGACCGATCAAGACGTGGTGCGCATCACCCAGCGCACCGGCGACGCTGCCGACACCTTCGTGCGCTGGGTCGACCGCAACGGCATCGACATGGACGATGAGCCCGAGGCGTTCGTGCGTTTGCGGCAGGGCAAGCGGGTGATGATCATGCGGCAGGGCGCGTCGGGCTGCCACTACTTGGGCAAAGACGACCGCTGCACCATTTATGGCAGCAGGCCGCTCGGGTGCCGTATCTTTCCGTTCGATCCGAGCTACACGAAAGACGGCAAGCTCCGCCGCTTGCAGCTCATTCAGGCGACCGATTGCCAGTACGAGCTCGATGGCGCGAACGAGCCGGGCGCCGTGCAGGACATGCACACCCGACACGAGGGCGCGACCGCGCGTTATCAAGCGCGCATCGCCGAGTGGAACCTGCAGCAGAGCAAGCGGGTGCGCCAAGGCAAGAGCGTGCAAACCACGCGCGATTTTTTGAGCTTTCTGGGCGTGCTCTGACGCCGCGGCGGTCTCGGCCCGCGCCCGAAAGTCTGGTAGCTTCGGCACGTGCCGTCAGATTCAAGCGACAAGCAATACCTGGTGCTCACCGCCGTAGGGCCCGACCGCCCCGGGCTGGTGAGCGAAATTGCCTCGGCCGTTCACGGCGCGGGCGCCAACCTGGAGGACAGCCGGATGGCCATTCTGGGTGGAGAGTTCGCGCTGCTGGTGCTGGTCTCGGGGTCGGAGGCGGCGGCCGCGGCGGTGGAAAAGGCGAGCGGCGGCCTCGGCGAGCGCCTGGGTCTGCGGGTGCTCTGCAAGCGCACCGCGCGCGGCCAGCGGCGAGAGTTTCTGCCGTATCGCATTAGTGTCACCGGCTTCGATCGACCAGGCATCGTGCTGAAAGTAAGTGAGATCTTGGCGCGGCGCGGCGTGAACGTAGCGTCACTTGAATCTCATCTAGCCTACGCGCCACTCAGTGGTACGCCCATGTTCGTCCTCGAAGCAGAGCTGCAGGTTCCGTCCGAGGTGGTGCTGGCCGAGCTTCGTCGTGAGCTGGTAGCCCAATGCGATGACGAAAATCTGGACCTTTCTTTCGAGACGGTTCGAAAGTCCTGAACGAGGAAAAAGCCGTTTTGGCTGCACAGGGGCCGTGCGTTTTCCTTTTCGCTGAGTTACGCCGAGGCTACCTTTGGCCCTGATGCTTTCTCGACCGCGACGCAACCGTAAGAGCGCAGCCATGCGAGCGATGGCGCGTGAGACTTTTCTCACGCCCGGCAACCTGGCGCTGCCTTTGTTCCTGCAAGAAGGGCAGGGGCGTCGCACACCCATCGCGGCCATGCCGGGCCAGGCTCGCTTGAGCGTCGACTTGGCCGTCGAGCTCGCGCGCGAGGCGTTCGCGCTCGGAATCCCCGCGGTCGATCTGTTCCCCGCCCTGGGCGACGAGGCGAAAGACCCGCGCGGCAGCGAGAGCGTCAACCCGCAAGGCTTGATGCAACGGGCGATTCGGGCCCTCAAGCAGGCCCTGCCCGAGCTGCTGGTGTGCACCGACGTCGCCCTCGATCCGTACTCCTCCGACGGTCACGACGGCGTGGTCATCGACGGTCGCATCGACAACGACGTCACCTTGCCCATCTTGGCCGCCATGGCCGTGTCTCACGCCGAAGCGGGAGCCGATGTGGTGGCGCCCTCCGACATGATGGATGGCCGCGTGCGCGCGATCCGCGAGGCGCTGGACGAGGCCGGGCACACCCAGGTCTCGATCCTGAGCTACTGCGTGAAGTACGCGTCCGGCTTCTATGGTCCGTTCCGTGAGGCGCTCGACTCGGCCCCGCGCAGCGGCGATAAGCAGACCTACCAAATGGATCCGGCGAACCTGCGCGAGGTCGAGCGCGAGGTGCGGCTCGACGAAGCCGAGGGCGCCGATATCTTGATGGTCAAGCCCGGCTTGCCCTACGCGGACGTGATCCAGCGCGTGCGGCAGCTGACATCGCTGCCCGTGGCCGTCTACCACGTGAGCGGGGAGTACACGATGCTCAAGGTGGCGGCCGAGCGCGGCTTCCTCGACTACGAGCGCTGCCTGATGGAGAGCCTTTTGTGCCTGCGTCGGGCCGGCGCCGACATCATCTTCACGTACGGCGCGCTGGACGCCGCGCGCCTGCTCGCGGCCCCGAAATGAGCGGCGAAAAGCCCAGCTCACCCATTCACGAACAGGGGCCCTCGCGCCCCGGCACCGAGACGCGCGTGCGGCCCCGGACCGACGCCGAAGGAACGCTACCGCCGAGCAACCCGGCTCCGGCCAAGCGCCGCGCGCTCTTGTTGGTCGATGGCGTCGACGAAGAAGAGGGCAAGAGCTTCGACGCGGTGCTCACGGATGAAGATTTGGAGCTCGAGCACGCGACCCTACCCAAGCTCGAGTCGCCCGAGCCGCCGCCTTCTTCTGCCGTCAGCGAGAAAGAGAACCTCACCGGGCAGTTGATCGACGGTCGCTACCAGATCGACTACGTGCTGGGCATCGGCTCGATGGGCATCGTGTACGGCGCGCGCCACGCCGCCGTAGGCAAGCTGGTTGCCGTCAAGGCGCTGCGCGCGCACCTGGCGTCCGACGCCGAAGCCATCCAGCGCTTCAACGCAGAGGCTACCGCCGCCACCTCCATCGGTAACCAGCACATCGTCGAGACGTTCGACTTCGGGCGGCTGCCGGACGGCACCGCCTACATGGTGATGGAGTACCTGGAGGGGCGCTCCTTGGCCGAGCTCATCGAGGGGTTTTCGCCCTTGCCGCTGGAGCGCATCACCAAAATTGGCGTCCAGATCGCCGAAGCGCTCAACGCGGCGCACCTCGCCGGCATCGTCCACCGCGATCTGAAGCCGGACAACATCTTCTTGTGCGAGCGCGACGGCGATCCAGATTTCGTGAAGATCCTGGATTTCGGCATCGCCAAGTTCGGGGTCAGCCAGGCGCGCTTGACGCAAGCGGGCGCCGTGTTCGGGACGCCCGCGTACATGTCGCCCGAGCAAGCGCTGGGCAAGGCGACCGACGGTCGCACCGACGTCTACGCGCTCGGGGTGATGCTGTACGAAATGGCCTGCGGCCGCGTGCCGTTCTCGGGCGAGAACGCCATCGTCGTGCTTTCCATGCACGCCAACGAAGCGCCCGAGGCCCTCTCGGCGCGCAAGCCGGGCGTTTCGCCCGAGCTCGAAGCCATCGTCAACAAGTGCCTGCAGAAAGATTTGGACGGGCGCTACGCCAGTATGGCGGAGCTGGCGGCCGACTTGGCTCGGCTCGCTTCCGGCATGCCGGTGCGCGCCGAGTCGCGGCCCGAAGCGGCGCCACCCCCTTCGCCGCAAGAAGAGATCGTGACGTTGCCCGAGATCGCCCCGCTCTCGAGCGTAACGCCGCCGTCCACGAGCGGGAGCGGAGTGCCGTGGCCGCTGGTGCTCGTGCTGCTGGTGCTGGTCGCCGGAGGCGCCTACTTGTTTTCGCGCCACCGGGCGCCGGGGGAGTCGGTCGCAACGGCCGAAGCCGAGCCTCGGCCGTTGCCGCCTCCGCTCGTCTCGGCGGCCGAGGCCGACGACGGCGCGCCCGAGCGCGAGGTCGCCCTGGTGCTGTTCCCGCTCGATGCCCGCGTGCTCTTGGGCGACAAGGACTTGGGGCCCATGCCGGTCAGCGTGAAGGTCAAAGAGGGCCAATCGGTCAAGGTGCGCATCGTGCGCGATGGTTATTGGACCCGTAAGCTCACGCTCGACGGCAACAAAAAGCGCGTCGTCGTGGGCCTAGTCAAGCGTGACGGCAAGCCCCAGGACGACGGCGACGACGACGACCCGCCGGGCGCGCTGCCGCGCTCGGTGCCCGCCTCGAGGTGAGCGGCAGCTTCCTCGGCTGACTCCGGCCGAGCCGCGCGGAGCCGCGCGGAGCCGAGCGCGGAGCGTTCGTCATTCTTCGAGGCCCAGCAGCCGCAAGTAGCAGCGGCGCACCGTGTCCGTCACCGCCAGGTAGCGCTCGAACAGCTGCTCGCCCGCGCTGCGGCTAGGGCTACGCTGAAACCCCATCTGCCGGCCCAAGCCCGAAAGCCCCGGCGCCTGCGAGTCGACCCAGTTCGTTCCGTCGCCGCGGTGCACGTGAATGCGCTGCTCCAGGCGGCGCAGAAAGCGGTAGGCGTCGCGTAGTTGCTCGTAGTCGGGGCGGGGCAAGAAGCCGCCCGTCGCCAGCGCCTCCAGCGCAACGCCCGTGTCCGGCGTGCGAACCCGCGCGTCGCTACCGTGCTTCATCTGCAGCCACTGCGCCAGAAACTCGATGTCCAAGAGCCCGCCGCGCCCCACCTTGAGCTCTTTGCGGCTCGCTCGCTCGCGGCCCAGCTCGCGCTCCATGCGCAGCCGTAGGCGGTGCATCTCTGCGGGCAAAGGCGGCCCGCCTTCGTAGGCGGCCAGCGTCGCGATGTTCATCGCCCGCGCGCCCAGCGCTGGATCCCCCGCGCAGAAGCGCGCGCGGATCAGCGCTTGACGTTCCCAGGCCGAGCCGCCGCCGAAGCCCGCCGGCCGCTGCGCGCCCACCTCCGTTTCTTGCAGGCCGTGGTAGCTCGCAAAAGAACGCAGCGAGGCTACCAGCAGCCCGTGCGAGCCGGAGGGGCGCAGGCGCGTATCCATCACGTAGCCGGGCCCGCCCGCGTGAGGCTCGGCCAGCATGCGAATGATGCGCTGCGCGTAGCGCGAATAAAACGCGGCCGCTTCATCCGGGTTGGGCGCGGCGCTCGGCTCGTACAAAAACATCAAATCCAGATCGGAGGCGTAGCCAATCTCGCGGCCCCCTAGCTTACCTACCGCCAGCACGCACAAGCCGCGCGCATCGCCGAGCAGGTGGTGTACGACGCTGCGCATGATTTCATCGGCCAGAGCCGACAACGTGCGCGTTGCTTGGCGGGTGCCGATGGCGCCGGCCAAATCGGCGATCGCCACCTCGACCAAGACGCGGCTCTTCACCTGCCGCAGCGCGCCCACCAGGGCCTCGGCGCGCTCTTGTGGCTCGAGCTCGTCCAGCTGGCGGCCCAAGTCTTCCAGCTGATGTGCGACGGCGGCCTGCACGTCGCTGACCAAGCCTTGGCCGAACAGCACGACGTCCAGCAGCTCGGGGCGGGTCACGATGGACTCGCCCACGAAGCCGCTCGAGCCCAACACCGTCAGCAGACGAGACAGCGCGCGCGGGTCCTCCGCCAGCGCGGCAACGTACGCGCCAGGCGCCGAGAGCCGCGCGAATACCGAGCGCAGGTAGCGCGCGGCCTGCTCCGGATCGGGGCATTCCAGCAGCCCTTCCAGCACGCGCTCGGCCAAGCCCGGGTGCTGCTCCCGCGTCAGCGAGCCGAGCAGCCCGTCGGGGCGGCGAGCCAGCGCGCGGAGGTGATCCGGCACCTCGCTGCTCTCGAACAGCGCGCGAGCGGCGCCCAGCTCCTCGGGCGCAGGCGGCTCGCCGTCGTCGAGCAGCAGACTCGCCAGGCGGCCGTGGTGCTCGGGTTGGCGTCGCCCGCCGGGGGTGAGGGAAGCGAACGCCTCGTTCACGCGCGCGCGCAGCGCCGACAGCTCGGCCATGAAAGCCGCGCCGTCCGCGTAACCCAGCGTGCGCGCCAGGCGCTCGAGGTCGCGCGCGTCGGTCGGCAACAGGTGGGTCTGGATGCCGGTGGCCCATTGGATGGCATGCTCGGCTCGACGCAAGAGCACGTAGCCGCGCGCGATGTCGCGAGCGTCGCGGTCACTCACGAAGCCGCGCAGGCGCAGCCGCTCGAGCGCCGTCAAGGTGCCGCGGACGCGCAGGCTGGGCTCCTGCCCGCCCCAGATCAGCTGCAAAGTTTGGACGAAGAACTCGGCCTCGCGAATGCCGCCCGGACCAAGCTTCAGGTCGCGCCCGGGGTGCGCGGATTGCTCCGCGCGCGTGCGCAGCACCAGATCGGTCAAGCCTTCGGCGATGCTCGGATCGACCTCGCGACGATACACGAACGGGCCCAACACCTCTCGCTCCAGCGCCGCCCCCAGCTCCGCGCTGCCGGCGATGGGGCGCGCCCGTAGCATGGCCGCGCGCTCCCACAGGCGGCCCCACGTCTCGTAGTAGCGCTCGATGGCCGCCAGCGAGTTGACCAAGGCGCCCTGCGAGCCCTCCGGCCGCAGCCGCAAATCGACTCGGAAGATCATGCCCTCGGGCGCGGTGCTCTCGATGTGGGAGACCGCGCGCCGCACCACGCGCGTGAAGAAGTCGTGCGGCGTCAGCTCGCCGCGGGCGTCGTCGCTGTCGTACACGAACAAGATGTCGATGTCGGAGCCGGCGTTCAGCTCCAAGCCGCCCAGCTTGCCCATGCCCAGCACGCACAGCTGCGCGGGCGAGCCGTCTTCGCGACGCAGGGCGCCGAAGCGGGCCGTCACGTGCTCGGTCGCCTCCGCCACCACGACCTCGACCACGGCGTCGGCCAACTCCGAGAGCTCGCGCGCGGTTTCGGGCAGCTCGGCTCCGCCCAGCTTGGCGGGCAGCACCTCGCGCAGGGCGACGCGCACCTTCTCCAGCCAGACGGCGCGCTGCAGGGCCCTCTGCCAGTCTTCACCCGTCGCCTGGCTGGCCACCGCGTCGTTCAGGCGCTGCAAGATGTCGAGGCGCAGCCGCCGGGTCGTCAGCCCTTCGCCGGCCAAGCGGGCCACGGCTTCGAGCAGGGCCGGGCGCTGGGGCACCAGCACTGGGTAGGCCGCGCCCAGCACGAGCCCCAAGTCGGCCCCCGGCAAGCCGTGAAGATCCCGCGAAATGGCTGCCGCCCGCTCAGGGTCGAGCTGAAAAGCGTGGCGTTCGAGCTCGTTGGGCATCAGGACAGGGGGCCGAAGTAGCCGAAGCGATGACGCTGCCAGCATAGCTCCCTTGGCGCGCGCGCGAACGCAGTTGCTGCAAACGGATCGGCGTTCTAGTGAGACGGGGCATGCGCTTTCTGTGCGTCTCGGACATCCACGGCCACGCGGCGGCGCTGCGCGCGGTCATCCGCGAGGCCGAGAGCTACGGCTTCGATCAGCTGATCGCCTGCGGTGACCTGTGCTTCCCCGGTCCCGAGCCGCTGGAGGTGTGGAAGATCTTGGTCCAGCACCGCGCGCTCTGCACCCAGGGCGTGGGAGATCGCGCGTTGGCCGCGATCGATCCCGAGAAGCTCAGCGCGACGGGCGAGGCCGAGCGCGCGCGCATCGATCGCCTGCGCAAGGCGCACCGCGAGCTGGGCGACATCATCGTGGCGCGGCTAGGCCAATTGCCGCCCATCGCGCGTCTACCCATCGAATCGGGGCACACGCTCTTGGTCGTGCACGGCTCGCCCGCCGATCCCACCGAGCCCTTCGACATCAACATGAGCGAAGAAGAAATGCTGGCGCTCTTGGGCGACGAGCCCGGCGACATCATCGTGTGCGGCGGCAGCCACGTGCCCTTCGATCGCAGCGTGGCCGACGTGCGCGTCGTCAACGTCGGCTCGGTGGGCGAGGCGCCCTCCGGCGATCACGCCGCGGCCACCATCATCACGACCTCGCAGCTCGGCATCTCGGTCGAGCAGCTCACGGTGCCGCTGCCCCCGCCTTGAGCGGCATCAGCGCGCGCTGCGTACGGCCAGCACGAACGCGGTCACCAGCTCCGGATCCTTCACCCCCGGCACGAACTCGACGCCGCTGGCCACGTCCACGCCCCAGGGCGAGAGCACGCGCACGGCCGCGGCCACGTTCGCGGGCGTGAGCCCTCCGGCCAAGATCAGCTGCCGGCTGCGCGCCAAGTCGGTCACCAGCTGCCAATCGAACACCTTGCCGGTCCCGCCCGAGGCTCCCGACACCTTGGTGTCGACGAGCAGCCGTTCGCCAGGAAAGCTCGCGGCGCGGCGCGCGTCGGCCGCGTCTTCGATGGCCACGGCTTTGAACGCGTGCGGCAACAGCCGTGTCAGGCGAGCCGCCGGCTCTTCGCCGTGGAGCTGCAGCCACTGGATGCCCAGCTCGCGTAGCTCTTTGACCTCGCGATCGCTCGGAGCGGCGACGACGGCCACGAGCTCGATGCGCCCCTGCATGGCCGAGACGATGGGGCGAGCTTGTTCGAAGGTGACGCGGCGCTTGGAGCCGTGCACGAAATTGAGCCCGATGGCGTTGGCGCCGGAGCGCACCACGTGCTCCGCGTCGTCCACGCTCGTCACGCCGCAGATCTTGATCCAAGTCATTGGGGCGGGCTCGAGCGTCTGGTGGCGGGCATGCTCTGCCGAAAGCGTGACCGCTCAGTCTATCTTGAGCAATTCCTTGACCGTCGCGATCACTTGCGGAGCCTGAATCGGCTTGGTGATGTAGGCGTTCGCTCCCAGCTGTAGGGCGCGCTGGCGGTCTTCTTGTGACCCTTCCGTCGTGATGATCACGATCGGAGTGTCTTTGTGAATCGGATCGCTGCGCACCCGCTTCACCAACTTGAGCCCATCCATGATGGGCATGTTGATGTCGGTGACGATGATGTCGTAGCGGGCGGACGCGAGCTTGCGCAGCCCGTCCACGCCGTCGTCGGCTTCCGTCACGCGCAGGTTACGAACGCGCGCGAGCGCGAACACGAGAAGCTGCCGCATCATCGGCGAGTCTTCCACAATCAAGCAGGAGTATTCGGCCATGGTCGTGTCAAACGCTGAGGTCGAGGAATGCTTCTAGACCGGGGAGCTTCCGGTCGGTATGCGCGAACAGGCTCGCGCTCACGAGCGCTGCCGCGGCATGTTGCCCAAGTAGCTTGAATAGCTCGAAATCCACCGTGTCGAAGCGTTTTTTTTGAGCCAGGGTGGAGAAGATGGCAATGACCCCGACCGTCTTCTCGTCGACGGTGAGGGGAATGACAGCGGCCGGGCGCTCAACCGTACCGGCCGTGGGATCGTGATCGCTGACGGACGCCGCCCCTTTGACGAGGGCTTGCCCCAGCTCCGAGTCGGCGATCTTGACCGGCAAGAGAGCGCTGCCGGCCACGCCTTCGTAGGCGATGGGCACGAGCTCGGTGCTGTCTTGGTTGGCCAGGTACATACAGTAACGCTCGGCCCCCACCAGCTGCGCCAGCACTTCTTTGATCCGGCGCGTTACCCCGCGCGGTGAAAGGCTGGAGTGCAGCTGATTGCTGGCCACGAACAGGTTGGCCAAGTTGGCGAACTCGCTCTCGACCTCCTGCACCCGCTGCGTGAACTCGCTGTTGACCGCCTCCACGCGGTGGTAGCGGTTGATGAGCTCACGCTTTTCCGTCTCGAGCCGGTCGATCTTGGCCAGCAGCTCGCGGATGGCTTCGTCGGCTTCGACCTTCGCGCGTAGGCCCGCGTTCTCGGCTTCCAAATGGCGAAGGCGATCTTGCAGCTGCTCGACCTCGCGCAGAAACTCTTCCGAGAGTTTGGTGCCGCCGGAGAATTTCTTCAGGAACTGATCGCGCTCCGACCTGAGATCGGGACCCGGCGCGTCGCTTCCTCCCGGGCCGCTCTTCCTGTCGTTCGTCATGGCGAGTCTCCCAGTATAGACGTCAGGAGCGCCCGCTCGGGAAGCTCCCACATGGACGGAGCGCACGATCGCACCTGGCCGGCGTGAATACCAAGTGGTTACATGTAGTTAAATGCTTATAGATGTGCGGCGCGGCAGCCGAAAGTCGGATTAAGATGGAAGGCTCATGACCGCCCAGGATCCGGCCAGCATTCACAGCCTGCTCGACGCGGGGGATCTCGACGCTGCGCGCGCCGAGCTTTCGAAGGTGCCGCGCACGGAGGAGGCCTACGCGGTCGCGCGGGTGAAGCTCGAGCTGTACGAGGGCTCGCTGCCGCCGCTCGCGGCGATTCAGCAGCTCGTCGCGCTCATGCGCAAGAAGCCCGATTTTCCCGGCGCCAAAGAGCTGTACCAGGAGGCCTCCAACCTCTCTTACCAAACGCGCCAGTCGTCTCCCGCTCACTCTCATCCGCCGCCCCCGGTGGGTGAAGACGACGAGTGATTGGGGGTAGGCCTGTCTCGCCGCCCAGCTGGGCGGCGCCGCCACGAACGAAACTGGGCCTCCCCACCCAGCCCCCAAAGAAGCGGCCCGCCTCCGCGCCTGGCCGTTGATTCGCGCTTGCTCGCCTAGCGCGCCAGGGCGAGCCACTGGGCAAGCTCACCGGTGATGATGCGGGGAGCTTGGGCGAGGACCTTCAGGTTGCGAGAGCCGGTGAGCAGCATGGCCGAACGGAGCTCGGTCTCGATACGTTCGAAGAAGGCTACGCCGCCGGCCCTGCCGCCTGCTTCGACGGCCTGCAAAGCGCGCCGCGCAATGCCGCCGGCGCTGGCGCCGAGCGCGATGGCCTTGGCGATGTCGAGCCCGCTGCTGATGCCGCCGGTGGCGAAGATGCCCAGGAAACCGTGCGGCGCGCACAGGGCAACGCTGGCCGCCGTGGGGATGCCCCACTCCCAGAAGGCCTCACCCAGCGAGCGCCGCTGCTCGGAGGCGCGGTGCGTCTCGACCGCCACCCACGACGTGCCGCCCGCGCCGGAGACGTCGACGTACTCGATACCCAGCGCTCGCACGCGGGCCGCCACGTGACCGGACAAGCCGCAGCCCGTCTCTTTGACCACGACGCGCAGCCCCAACCGCAGCAGGCGCTCCAGCGTCTGCAGCCCGCCGCGGAAATCGCGATCGCCTTCGTCTTGGATGAGCTCCATCGCTGGGTTCAGGTGCACGCACAAGGCGTCGGCGCCGACGGCGTCGACCAGCTTTCGTACCTCGTCGTTCGACATTTGCGCGGCCTGCACCATGCCCAGGTTGCCGAGCAAGAGCGCGCTGGGAGCCACGTCGCGCACCGCGTAGGTCCGGCTCTTGGTCGGGTGCTTGTGCATGGCGCGCTGGCTACCGAGGCCGAACGCGTAGCCGCGCTCTTCGGCGATGCTGGCAAGCTCCTTGTTGATGCGCTCCGCGCGGTCGCTGCCGCCCGTCATGCCGGCGATCAAGATGGGGGCGCGCAAGCGCTTGCCCATGAGCTCGACGGAAGTGTCCAGCTCGTCGACGGCCAGCTCGGGCAAGGCGTCGTGCAGCAAGCGCACGTGCTCGAACAGCGTCGTGGTTTGCTTGAAAGCAACGTCGCCAGACGTCGCCAAATCTAGGTGATCGTCCTTGCGTCGCGAAATGTCCGCCATGACTCTTCTCTCTATTTCGCACGTGCAGCCGTGCCCCGCCACTACTACGCTGCGCGCCCCATGCCCGTGCGTTCCCGCGCAGCCCGCGCTCCTCGCCTCCCGGCCCGCTCGAAGCCCGTGCTCCGCGCTGCCGACGCCAATCCGTTCGTCGCCCTCTTGCGCGAAATGCAGCCAGAGATCGAGAGCCGGTTGGCCACCTTCCTGGCTGCGCGCGTCGACGCCTCGCGCGCCCTGGGCTCCGAGGTGCAAGCGCTGGTGCGCGAGGTGCGGCGCCTCACGCTGCTGGGGGGCAAGCGCCTGCGCCCGGCCCTGGTGGTGGCAGGGCTTCGCACCGTGTCCAGCCGCGCGGAGCTCGGCCCGGCGCTGCAAGCGGGCGTGGCGCTCGAGCTCTTGCACACGTATTTCCTGATCCACGACGATTGGATGGACGGCGATCGCGTGCGGCGGGGTGGGCCTTCGGTGCACGTCGCGCTGGCCCAGCGCTTCGCGTCCGAGCACAAGGGCAACGCTTCGGCCATTTTGGCCGGCGACTACGCGGTAGCGCTGGCTTGCGACGCGCTGGCAAAGGTGGAGGTCGCGCCCGCGCGCCTGCGTGACGTCTTCTCGGCGTTCGCCGAGATGCAGCTGGGCGCAGTGGCGGGCCAGCAGCTCGACATGGTGGGGCAGGGCCGTGACGTCGAGCTCGGCTATGCGCTGAAGACGGGCAGCTACACCGTCGAAGGTCCGCTCAAGCTCGGCGCCCTGTTGGGCGGCGCCAAGCCGGCCACGCTCGCGGCGTTGTCTCGCTACGCTCGGCCGGCCGGCGTTGCCTTCCAATTGCGCGACGACCTGCTCAGCCTGTTCGGTGATCCGGCTCAGACCGGCAAGCCGCTCGCCAGCGACTTGACGAGCGGCAAGCGCACGCTGCTCTTGCGCTTGGCCCTCCGTCGCGGCAAACCGCCCGAGCTTGCCGTGATCAAGAGAGTGCTGGAAAATCCCGGCGCCAAGCTGCCCGCGCTGCGCGCGGCCCTCGAGGCCATTCGCGTCACCGGCGCGGTCGACCTGGTCGAAGAGCGCATCGTCGAGCTGTCGCAGCAAGCGCTGTTCGAGCTGGAGCAAGGGGTGAGCCCGGCGGGGCGCGATTTGCTGACCGGCGCCACCACGGCTCTGTCGCTACGGCGCACATGACGAGCAGCGCGGACGCTCGTATCGGCTTGGGCCGGGGCAACGGTAAGGTCGTCTTGCTCGGCGAGCACGCGGTGGTCTACGGCATGCCCGCCATCGCCGCCGGGATCAGCCTGGGCGCGACCGCGCGCGCTACCCCGAGCGCCAGCAGCAGCATTCGCATCGCCGAGCGGCGCGCGCACGCCGGCGACGGCTCCGAGCTCATCACCGCCCTCGAGCGAATCCGGCAGGAGCTCGGAGCGGGGCCGCAGCAGGTCGAGGTCGACGTCGAAGTGCCGCTGGGCTCGGGCCTCGGCGGCTCGGCCGCCATCGGCGTCGCGGTCTCGCGCGCGCTCTTGGCCACCCTGGGCGAGGCCGAGACACCTCGGCGCGTGCTGGCCGGAGCCGACGCCTGGGAGCGGGTTTTTCACGGTAATCCTTCGGGCGTCGACGCGGCCGCGGCCTACGCGGGCGGCTGCATCTGGTTCACGAAAGAAGCGGGGCCGGAGCCCTTGTTCGTGGATCTGCCGCTACAGCTCGTCATCTGCCTCGCAGGGCCTCCGGCCAGCACCAAGCAGATGGTAGAGGGCGTGCAGCGGCTGGGCGAGCGCCGCCCCGATCTGCTCGGCAAGTCTCTGGCCGGTATCGAGTCCCTGGTCAAAAATGCCAAGCTTTGCATTCAGGCCGGAGACCTCTCGGGCCTGGGTCAACTGATGAACTACAATCAGATGCTGCTGTCCGGTCTGTTTTTGTCGACCCCCGAGATCGAACGCGCCTGCGCGGTCGCGCGCGCCGCGGGCGCGCTCGGCGCCAAGCTCACCGGCGCGGGCGGCGGCGGGGCCGTGGTTGCGCTGTGCGATGGAAGCCCCCAAACCGTCGAAGAAGCGCTGCGCGCGGCCGACTTCGCTGCGTTCTCGACGGTGGTTCAGGCTTCGGTGGGCGGGCTACGGCCATGACCGCTCGCGCCGCTACGGTGCGCGCGCACGCGAACATCGCGCTCGCCAAGTATTGGGGCAAAGCCGACATTGCGCGGAACCTGCCGGCGGTGCCCAGCCTCTCGCTGACCCTGAAGGGCATGCGCACCACCACCGAGGTCGAGTTTCTGCCCGAGCTCGGCCAAGACGAGCTGTTCCTGAACGGCGCTCGAGCGCTGGGCAAACCGCGCGAGCGCGCCAGCAAGCTCCTGAGCGAGGCGCGGAGCCTCGCCCAGGTTGCCACGTTCGCGCGCGTGCGCAGCCACAACGATTTTCCGACGGCCTCGGGGCTGGCCTCCAGCGCCTCGGGCTTTGCCGCCTTGGCCCTGGCCGCGGTCGAAGCGCTCGGCTTGCGCCTGCCGCTCGAGCGGGTGAGCGCGCTGGCCCGCGCCGCTTCGGCTTCGGCCGCGCGCTCGCTGTACGGGGGCTACGTAGAGCTGGGCGCGAGCGCCGAGCACGCCGCGCCCGTGGCTCCGCCCGAGCACTGGCCGCTGAAGATGCTGGTGGCCGTCACCAGCGAGGCGGCCAAAGACACCGGCTCCACCGACGGCATGCAACACACGGCGAAGACCAGCCCGTACTACGCGAGCTGGGTGAGCGACGCGCCGCGCCTGTTCGCCGAGGTCAAGGCCGCCGTTCTGGCCAAAGACTTTGCCAGGCTCGCGCCCGCCGCCGAGCAAAGCGCGCTCGCCATGCACGCGTCGATGCTCGCGGCGAGCCCGGCCCTCATCTACTTTCGCCCCGCGACGCTCGCGGTGATTGAAGCGGTCCGCGCCGCGCGCCGCGCCGGCAGCGCTTGCTGTTTCACGATCGACGCCGGCCCGCACGTGAAAGTGCTGGTCGAGCCGAGCAGCGCCGCCGCCATGCAGCGCGAGCTGGCCGGCGTGGAAGGCGTCTTGCGGGTGCTGGAGTCGGAGCCCGGCCCCGACGCCCAAATACTGCCCGGAGGCGCGGCCGAGCTGTCGCCATGACGCGCGCGCGGGCGCCGGGCAAGGTGGTGCTCTCGGGCGCCTACGCGGTGCTGGCGGGCGCGCCGGCCATCGTATCGGCCGTGTCGCGCTACGTGACGGCCGACACCGAGCGTCCCGCGACGTTCGTCACCGACGAAGTGCGGGCCGCGCTCTCCGCCGAGGAGCAGGCGCCGTGGTTCGACGCCGCCGCGCTGCGCGAAGGCGACCGCAAGCTGGGCCTCGGCTCGAGCGCGGCCATCTTGGTGGCGAGCCTGTTCGCGCTCGAGCAAGCGCGTGCTCCGAACGCGAGCGAAGAGCAGCGACGTTGGCGCGTGCTGGCGCGGGCGCGGGCCGCGCACCAGGCGGCCCAAGGGGGCGGCAGCGGGGTCGACGTCGCGGCCAGCACTTGGGGGGGCACGCTCCTCTACCGCGTGGGCCCCGGCGGTGGCGACAGCCGGCCGGTGGTGCTGCCGCGCGCGCTGCACGTCGAGGTCTGGAGTTGTCCCACTTCTGCCTCCACGCGCGAGCTGCTGGCGGCGGTGGCGCGCCTCGTCGAGCACAAGCCCCAGCTCCACGCCCGCTGGCTAGGCGCGCAGATTCTCGCGTCGTACGAGGCGGCCTCGAGCGTCCAACGCGGCAGCGCACGAGGGGTAGTCGCCGCCCTGCGCGCCCAGCAGCGCGCGCTGCTGGGGCTGGGTAACGCCGCCAACGTGCCCATCGTGACGCCAGAGCTGGCAGCGCTCGCCCCGCTCGCCGAAGGCGAGGGCGGCGTGCTGCTGCCGGCCGGCGCGGGCGGGGGTGACATCGCGCTTTTCGTCGGCGGCGCGCCGTCGAGCGCGGCTCTGCGGGGCGCCCTCGAAGCGCACGCGCACCAGCGGCTCGCCACCGCCTTGTCGGCGCCCGGCGTCGAGGCCGTCCCTTGAACGGCCGAAGGGCGCTGGATTCAGCCCGAATGTTGTGTTCTCTTTGAGCGTTCATGGCTGGCCGCACGTTTGCGATAGGCGACGTCCACGGTGAGACGTCGCACCTCTTCAAGCTGATGGCTTGCTTGCCCAAGCTCCACGCCGACGACACCCTGGTGTTCGTCGGTGACTACATCGATCGCGGACCGAAGTCGGCCGACGTCGTGGAGTACGTGCGCTCGCTGCCCGGGCGCACGCCGGCCAAGGTCGTGTGCCTGCGCGGCAACCACGAAGACGCCTGGATTCGCGTGGTCGAGCGGGGGTGGGACGAGTTCGTCTTGCCACCCGGCAACGGTTGCTTGGCCGCCATGCGCTCGTACGCCGGCGGCGGCATCCCGCAAGAGGGTGAGCTGCCCAGGAAGGGCGAGCATCTGCCGTTGACCAGCGGCAGCTTTTTCCCCGACGACGTGGTCGAATGGTTCAAATCTCTGCCCTATTGGTACGAAGACGAGCACGCCATCTACGTGCACGCCGGCTTGCCCCGGGTATCGGGCGCGTTCGTACACCCGGCCGCGGCGCCAGATCCGCAGGTGCTGCTCTGGTTGCGTGACGCCGATTTTTTCAAGAACTACCGCGGCAAGCCCGTGGTGTTCGGACACACCCGAACCGAATACCTGCCTCCCGAGCTGTCCGGCTACACGCCCGAGGATCCGACCGATCTGTGGGCCGGCGAGAATTGCTTCGGTATCGATACGGGCTGCGGCAACGGTGGCTTCTTGACCGCGCTCGAGCTGCCGGCCATGAACGTCTACGAATCGCGATGAGCGGCTCTCGTCTGCCCGGGTTCTACAAGCTGAGCGTCGCCGAGCGGCGCGCGCTCGTGGCCGAGCGCTCCGGTATCGAGCTGGACGCGTTGTGCCGCGCGCTCGAGGCGGGCGGCATCGACGTGACCACCGCCGATAAGCTGGTCGAGAACGTGCTCGGCACGTACGCCCTGCCGTTTGGCGTCGCGCTCAACGTCCAAGTCAACGGGCAAGATCGCCTCGTGCCCATGGTCGTCGAAGAGCCGAGCGTCATCGCCGCGGCCTCCAACGCCGCTCGCATGGTGCGCCGCGCCGGCGGCTTCACCGCCGAAATGAGCGAAGCGCTGATGATCGCGCAGATTGAGCTGCGCGGCCTGGCCGATCCAGAGCTCGCGCGGCGGCGGCTCGAGACCGAGACCGAGCACCTCTTGTCGGTCGCGCGCGGCGCCGTGCCCAACCTGGTCGAGCGCGGGGGCGGGCCGCGCAGCGTCGAGCTGCGCCGGCTCGAAGGCGGCCGCATCGTCGTGCACGTGCTGGTCGACTGCAAAGACGCGATGGGCGCCAACCTCGTCAATTCCATCGCCGAGGCGGTCGGCCCCATCGCGGCGGAGATCACCGGCGCGGAGCTGGGCCTGCGCATCCTCTCGAACCTCAGCGATAGGCGCTGCGCCCACGTCACCTGCCGCGTGCACCCGGATGACCTCACGTTCGCTCGCGCGCCAGCGTCGCCCGTTTCAGCCGCTGCTCCCGACCCGTCGCCGCCGTCCGACTCCGCCGCGCTCGACGGTAACGTCATCGCCGATGGCATCGTGGCCGCCTCACAATTCGCGGAGGCCGATCCGTACCGCGCCGCCACTCACAACAAGGGCATCATGAACGGCATCGACGCCGTCGTGATCGCCACCGGCAACGACTTTCGCGCCGTGGAGGCCGGAGCCCATGCTTACGCGGCGCTCAGCGGGCGCTACCGCCCGCTCTCCGTGTGGCGGCGTGATGGCCTGGAGTTGGTGGGCGAGGTGACGCTACCGTTGGCCCTCGGCATCGTGGGCGGCACGTTGCGCGTTCACCCGGCGGCGCGGCTCGCGCTCGGCTTGCTGCGCGTCGACAGCGCCGACGAGCTCGCGCTGATCGCGGCGTCCGTCGGCCTGGCCTCGAACCTGGCGGCGCTGCGCGCGCTGGCCACAGAAGGCATCCAGCGCGGCCACATGTCGCTCCACGCTCGCTCCGTGGCGGTGGCCGCGGGCGCCCTCGGCCCCGAGGTGGAAGCGGTGGCCGGCCGCATCTGCGAGGACGGCAGCGTCACCCTGGAAGCAGCGCTCCGAGCTTTGTCGGCTCTGCGCGGCTCGTAGCCTTCGGCCCGCAAGCTAGGCCCATTGGCCGAAGGCGCGCGGCCCCGCTTGATGCGAAGCCTGGCTCGCGCCATGTTCGGCGCGTGCTGCTTCGCCGCTGGTCTCGCTCTTTCGCTGCCGCAGCGCTGGCCCTGGTGGGCATCGCCGGCGCAAAGCCGGCGGCGGCGGTCGCGCGCCGCCCGGTCACCCCGGAGTGGGGCCTGCTCGGTCCCGTGCAAGATCTGTCCAGCCTCAGCTGGCTCGAGACCGGCATACATCAGAGTCGCCCCTTTCGCTTGGCGCCCGATCCGTCGCTCTCGCTGCTCGCGCATTACTTGGCTCCGGCCCAGAACCACGTCGCCGAGTGGCGCAGCTTCTTCCGCGGCGAGTATGGCTTCTCGAGTTGGCAGCCGCGCTTCTCGCTCAGCTGGGGGCTCACCGCGGAAGCGCCGGAGCCCGAAGCGCTCAGCGTGTCGATGCGTGGACCTTGCCCCAAGTGGCGCGCGCCCCGTCCCGTCATGCTTGCTCGCTACGACGGTGGAGAGCGCACCACGTTGCCGCTCCTGGATTGTGACGGCGGTGTCGCGCCCGACGCCATCGACGTGGTGAGCGTGCTGTCACGCGCGCCTGGCGTGGCCCGCCCCGAGCTCCCGCTGCCGTTCGAGCCCAGCGCCGACGCCGGTCCGGGCGAATGGCTGCCCCACGTGAAGTTGGTCGATCCCCGGCTGATCTGGGTGCTTTCGCAGGTGGCCCAAGCCTTCCCGCGCCGCGCCCTGTACATCATGAGCGGCTACCGCGAAAACGGCCACACCGGGCTTCACGGCAAGGCCAAAGCCATCGATCTGTTCGTGCACGGGGTCTCGAACGAGCAGCTCTTCAGCCTTTGCCGCAGCTTGCGCGACGTCGGCTGCGGCTTCTACCCGAACAACAAATTCGTCCACGTCGACGTCCGCCCCTACGGCACCGGCCGCGTCTTGTGGGTCGACGACTCTCAGCCCGGCACTCCCTCCCACTACCTCGACGGCTTCGAGGGCGTCCTCGAGCCCGGCCGCGCCTGGGTCCCTCAATAGAGCTGGGTAGGCCGAGCTACAGCCGCCCAGCTGGGCGCTGTCGCAACGCTGGGCTCGGTCGCCCGAGACTGCTTGCGTCGTCGCGCGCATTGGCCTTCTGCCGGGGAGATGTCGCAGGGAGATCAGGAGATCGAGAGTTTTTGGGTTAGAGCGAGCGTCGGCACCTCACGCCGTCGTGGCGATTCGGTGCAAAGCCGTGCGGCTCGAACCCCTCGAAAATGCTTGCTCCCGATCTCCCGATCTCCCGATCTCCTGCAACATCTCCTGCCACAAAGCAGAACAGCCGAGTCGGCGTGAACCGGCTCGGCTGTCGTAGCGGGGTGAGCGTTCGGTTTAGGAAACCGTCGGCGGGGCTTCGAGGCCCTGGCGGAGGAGCCCCAAGAAGGCTTCGTACGCTTCTTTCACCTTGGCGTCGTCCCCTTCGAGGTACTCGGTCACGGAGAGGCCGTTCAGCACCGCGAGGGAAAGCGTCGCCAGGGCTTCGGCGCGCGAGGCACCGCCCTTTTGGGCCGCCGGGCCCAGCGCGTCGCGGATCACGCCGCGCGCGTCGCGGTGCAGACCCGCGGCACGGCGCTTCAGCTCCACGTCACGGCGAGCCGCGCTCCAGACCTCGATGTTGAGGCCCGTGCCGGTCTTGTTGTTCTGGACCGCGTCCCACAACGCGCGCAGGGCGTCCGTGGTCTGCGCCACCGAGCCGTCGCCGTTCTTGATCGCCTCGCGCAGGCGGTCGAGGTAGCGGTGGTACGTGTAGCTCTGCACCTCGTGGATGAGGGCGGCTTTGCTGGCGAAGTAATAGTGGACGATGCTCTTCCGGAGCCCGAGCTCCTTGCCGATTTCGGCGAGGGTCGTGGCCGTGAAGCCCTTGCGAGCAAAGCATTTGGCGGCCGCCGAAAGGATCGACGCCACGCGGGGGTTTTCCCAGTCGGCTGAACGCTGCTGGGGCTTTTCGCCGTTCTCCTCGGCGGGCTTGCGAACGATCGGCGTGCTCAAAACGGTTTCTGTCGTGGTCGTCATGTTATTCAATGTACCGGCCAGCCGGTATTCGACGCTTTCTCGAACCAGGAGATTCACAGGGCGGCCGGTCGGCGCCCTCTCCGCGGCCGGCTTCTTCGCCCACATCGGGCCGCTCGTCAAGCCTAGCGACCCCGGGATCAGTCTTTCGCCTTTTTCTTCTTCGTTTTCGCGGCTTCAGCGCTGCTGGGGCGGGCTTGTTCTTTGTCTTCTTCGGCCTTCGGCTTGCTCTCCCAGAACGGCATGCCGGCCGCTTCCGTCCAGCCTTTTTCACCGAACCGGCCCGGCTCGCGGGACTCGCGGGTGGTGCTGCGCCCATCGGGGCCGGCCCCCTCATCGTTGTCGTCGGCGGAGCCTTGCGTCACCACCAAGAGCTCGTCGGCCAGGTACTCGGGGTGCTGATCGTCCAGGGACCGCACGCTGTCTTTGGGCATGTCGCCGCTGCCCACGCGGACGATTTGCTGCGTGGGCGGGTAGGTGTCGTCCCAGCGCTCGCGCACTGCATGCGCGCCTTCGCGCACGATGCGATAGCGACGCAGCTTGAAGCCGGCGACGCCGCGCTGCCCCAAGCGCCGCACGCCGTTCGGCAAGGTCTTGTCGGGGCGCTCCACCTCGTCGTACGGGATGGCGCTTTCGATGTGGCGAATCAAGGTCACGGTGCGCGTGCGCTTGGGGCCCAAGATCTCCGCGCGCACCACGCCGTTCTTGACGGTTTCGTGCAGAACGACGGGAAACGAAAACGGGTTCTTCAAACGAAAGTTGATGGTCGGGTAGACCACCGTCGCGTCTAGCCCCATCTTGATGTACGAGCTGGGGCGCGTGTGCGGGTAGCGCTCCACGATGGTGAGGCCTGCAAAAAATGCCGCGCCGTGCAGCGTGCCCGAAATCTGGCACGTGCCGCCGCCGATGCCGTCGACCAGCTCTCCCTCGGCGATGACCTTGGCCACTTTGTAGCCGTTGGCTTCGTCGCGTGGACCCACCACGTCGTTGAAGTCGAACACCTCGCCCGGCAAGAGCACCGTGCCGTCCAGCTTGGACGCAGCCAGCCGCAAGTTGTAGCTGCGGGCTTGCACCCGATCGGAGCGATCGTAGCTCGTCTCGAAGTACCCCAGCACTTCGTCGAGCTGCACGTTGCCGAGCTCTGCTGCAATGCGTCGCGGCCGCCGCTCCAAGAAGGCGAGCTTGGCCACGCGCTCACCACGGCCGAGCGCGCTCTCGATCGCCAAGAGCGAGCCGTCGATGTCGAGCAGCCGGCCCTTCACCTCCGGGATGAGCTTGCGCTGCTCGAGATCCATGCGCGCATCGGACGGGAGCCGGTCGGTTTCGTCCTTCAGGCGGCCGAGCGCCGCGATGGCTTGAGTGGGGTTGAGCGACACCGGTACGGGCAAGACGAGCGGGCCGAGCAGGCCCCTGGCCCGTGAGCCGCGCAGCAGCATGCTGGTCCGGTCTTTGGCCTGCCGGACCAGGTTGGCCAGCCGCACCTTGTCGATTTCGGCGCCAATTTCGCCCAGGTACAGCTCGCGCTTCGACCCGTCGGGCAGCTCCAAGGCGATTTTGCCGGCGACGTAGCGGCGCGCGCGCTCCAGCGCCTGTTTGGCGGCCGTGTCGTCGGCGTTCAGGCGGTGGCCCAAAAACGACAGCTCGGGCAGCGGCTCGTCGGCCCCCCCCGGCCCTTGGGCGCGGGGTAGCAGCAAAAGCCCCGCGCACAGCCCGGCCACGACCGCGACGGCGATCGATAGGGAGCTCTTGCGCGAGAGGAGCTGACCGAGCTGTGCCAGGCGCGCCACGTGCGCTGTCGTATAACACCATCGATGCCGCCCGACGAGGCAACCCCCTCCGCGCTGGAGCAGAAGCTGGCTTCGCTGCCGGTCGCGCCCGGATGCTACGTTTTCAAGGACAAGAGCGGGGCGGTTCTGTACGTGGGCAAGGCCAAGAGCCTGCGTTCTCGCGTGCGCAGCTATTTTCAAGAGGGCGGCAGCGACGCGCGAGCCTTCATCCCGTTCTTGCGCCGGCACGCCCAAGATCTGGAGACGATCGTCACCGCGACCGAAAAGGAAGCGGCCATCCTCGAGAACAGCCTGATCAAGGAGCGGAAGCCCCGCTACAACGTCAAGCTCCGCGACGACAAAGAGTACCTGAGCCTGCGCTTGTCGCTCGAGCACGCTTACCCGCGGCTAGAGCTGGTGCGCAAGCCCACGAAGGACGGCGCCAGCTACTACGGCCCGTACCACTCGGCGACGGCGGCTCGTCGCACGCTGAACCTGGTCGAAAAGCACTTCAAGCTGCGCACCTGTAGCGATCGCGAAATCGGCCAGCGCAAGCGGCCCTGCCTCGAGTACCAGATCCAGCGTTGCCTCGCGCCTTGCGTGCTCGAGATCGATCGCGAGTTGTACGCCCAGCAAGTGCGCGCCGTGGGTTTGTTCTTGGCTGGGCGGCACGACGAGCTCACGCGTGACCTGCAGGAGCGCATGAAGAGCGCCAGTCAGAACCTGGAGTTCGAGTTGGCCGGCATCTATCGCGACCAGCTAGCGGCGGTGGAGTCGGCGCGCCAGGCGCAGCGGGTGGTGGTGGTGAGCGACCGCGACCAAGACGTGCTCGGCATTTACCGTGAGGGTGATCTGGCCGAGCTGTGCGTGATGGTCGTCCGCCAGGGCCGCATGATCGACACCGGCTCTTTCTCGATGAAGAACGTGGAGCTGCCCGATGACGAAGTGGTGGCCACGTTCTTGCGCGAGCACTACGGCGAGGGGGGCTCGGGCCAGGCCCACGTACCCGACGAGGTCATCGTGCCCACGCTGCCCGAGGGCGTGGACGGCGTCTCCGAGTGGCTGATGGAGCGTCGCGCCGAGGTGGTCGAGAGCCGTCGCAGCAAGGTAGAGGTGCTGGCCCCGGCGCGCGGACCGCGACGAGCCTTGCTCGAGATGGCGACCGACAACGCCAAGCACGCGTTCGAAGAGAAGCGCCGCGCCGCCGACGACATCGACCAGCGGTTGGCTCGCGTGCAGGAGCGCTTGCGGCTGCCCACGCTGCCGCGCCGCATCGAGTGCTGCGACATCTCGCACCTGGGCGGGGCGGACACGGTGGGCGCGGTGGTGGCGCTGCTCGATGGCCAGCTGGACAAGAAGCGCTACCGCTCGTACATCGTGCGCAGCGCGGGGGCCGGCGACGACTACCAGGCCATGTTCGAGGTGCTTTCCAGGCGTTTTCGCCGTGGCAAGGCCGCCAAAGAAGACGAGGCCGAGAGCTCTTGGGACCTGCCCGATCTGTTCGTGGTGGACGGCGGCCGCGGCCAGCTCGGAGTGGCCCTGGCCGCCGCTCACGACTTGGGCCTTCACGATCTGTGCATCGTGGGTCTGGCCAAAGAGAAAGAGAACGTGGTCGGAGACAAGCTGGTCGATCGCGTGTACCTGCCGGGCCAGAAGAACCCGATCCCGCTCAGGCCCAACAGCCCCGAGCTGTTCCTGCTCGCGCGCGCGCGTGATGAAGCCCATCGCTTCTCGAATCGCGGGCGCACCAAAGTTGGCAAGCGTCGGCGTTTCGCCTCCGAGCTCGACAGCATCGCCGGCATTGGACCCAAGACTCGCAGCTCGCTGCTGAAGACGCTGGGCTCCGTCGCGGCCCTGCGCCAGGCCTCCGACGAACAAATCTTGGCCGTGCCGGGCGTCACCCAGCGCCACCTGCAAGCCTTGCGCGCGGTGTTCGCAGGCGCACCGACGGCGCCAGTCGAGCCTTCGACAACTCCGGTTGGCGAAGCCACCGCCGTTGGCGACGTCGACGCGCGCGGGTAGCGGCCGTCTTTCGTAGATTACCCGCAAATGCCACGGTTGTTGCCGCCTTTTGGGGTTGGCCCGCGGCTTGCTGAGGAAGGCGGCAAGGAGCGTGTAGCGATGCGAAAGGCCTTCCTGGCGGTAGGTGTGGGGACGGTTGCGTCTTGGGTTTCGGCGGCGTGCATGTCGCGGCCGGTGGTGTCGACCGAGCCTCACACCAGCAACCTTTTTGTCGCGCCGATTCAGAACGAGGTCATCGACAAGATCGATCTGCTGTTCATGATCGACAACTCCCAGTCCATGGGCGACAAGCAAGCGCTGCTCGCCAAAGCGGTGCCGCAGCTGGTCAATCGGCTGGTGGTGCCGCGCTGCGTGAACGACGCCGGAGAAGTGCGCATGCGCTCGACGCCGCAAGAGGCGTGCCCTGCCGGCTTCGCGCCGGAGTTCCGCGCGGTGGAGGACATTCACATCGCGGTCATCACGTCGAGCCTCGGCGCCCACGGCGCCCAGCCCGGCAGCGGTAAGGCCATGCCCATCTGCAGCTCGGGCGGGGCGGAAGACGACCGCGCGCAGCTCCTGCCCAAGGTGCGCACCAGCCCGCCGCTCGCCAGCTACGCCAACAGCGGTTTTTTAGCCTGGGATCCGCGGCAGAAGCTGGTGCCCCCAGGCGACGCGGACGCTGCGCATTTGGGGCAGCAGTTCAGCGATATGGTCGAGGCCGCCGGTGAAGACGGCTGCGGCTACGAAGCGTCGCTCGAAGCGTGGTACCGCTTCTTGATCGATCCCGAGCCGCCGGTGTCCATCGGCGTGGGGCCGGATGGCCGCAGTACGGCGGGGCCCGTCGACCAAGAGCTGCTCGCCCAGCGCAAGGCATTCTTGCGTCCGGACTCGCTGGTTTCGATCGTGATGCTGACCGATGAAAACGACTGCTCCATTCGCGACGACGAGTTCGGCAACTGGCTTGCGACGACTGGAGACAGTCGCAAGCAGCCGCCGCGCGCCACCTCGGCTTGCGAGAAAGATCCCAACGACCGCTGCTGCCTGCCCTGCGTCGCGAGCGGCGGCATTCCCCAAGGGTGCCTGGCGCCCGCCGATGACCCCGCATGCAAGCCCACGCTCTCTTTCTCGGACAATGAAGCGCCCGTCAACCTGCGCTGCTGGGAAAACAAGCGCCGCTTCGGCTACGATTTCCTCTACCCGGTCTCGCGCTACATCGACGCGCTGACCAAGCGGACCGTGCTGCGGCGGTCCGATCAGCAAATGGTGCCCAACCCTCTGTTCGAGAGCGTGCCGGGGTTCAGGCGCCGGGACACGGGGCTCGTCTATCTGGCCGGAATCGTCGGCGTGCCGTGGCAGGACATCGCCGACGCCCCGAGCCTGGGCGGAGCGGGACTGCGCTACCTGGCGGCGAGCGAGCTCGAGAAGAGCGGTCGCTGGGACGTGATCTTGGGCGACCCCAGCAAGAACCAGCCGCCCAGCGATCCCTTCATGCTCGAGTCCACCAAGCCTCGCACGGGCATGAACCCGGTGACCCACGACCCCATCGTCGCCGAGACATCCCAAGATCCACACGCCAGCCCAATCAACGGTCACGAACAGAAGGACCTCGGTGGCAACGACTTGCAGTACGCCTGCACGTTCAAGTTGGAGAAACCGGAGCCGTGCGCCACCGACGACCTAGCTTGCGATTGTCACGCCTCCACCACCGGCAAAGAGGAAGATGGCGAGCTGATTCGCAATCGTCCGCTGTGCCAGCCGCCTACGGGCGGAGCGCCCGAGCCCACGCAGTACTACGGCAAGGCCTATCCCGGCCTCCGCCCGCTCGAGGTGCTGCGGGGCCTGGGCGAGAGCGCGATCGTGGCCTCCATTTGTCCCAAAGTGCTGACCGAGGGCCAACCCGGCTACGGCTACGAGCCCGCCGTGGACGCCATCGTCGATCGTTTGAAGGTGGCTTTGGCCGGACGCTGCCTGCCCCGCCCGTTGGCGGTCGAGTCAGGGGAGGGGGGCCGGCTCCCGTGCGTGGTCGTGGAGGCGGCGGAGTCGCAGGGCAGCTGCAGCTGCAGCGCGGCGGGGCGCAAGCCGGCGTCCGCCGAGCAGCAGACGTTGGTGCTGAGGCAGTTGGCCGAACGCCAGAGCTGCGGGGTCGCTGGCACGCCGAGCTGCTCGGCCTCTTCGTTCTGTCTCTGTGAGCTCGCGCAGTCCGAGGGGAGCGCGCTCGAGGATTGCTTGAACAAGGAGACGGGCGCGGACGTGCCGGGCTACTGCTACGTCGACCCCTACGGGGACACGCCGCAAGGCAATCCGGCCCTCGTGGCCAGCTGTGATGCCTCGAGCCGCCGCCTCATCCGCTTCGTTGGACCGGACACTCCCACCCCCGGGGCGACCACCTTCATCGCGTGCCTCGGAGCCCCCCTCCACTGAGGCGCTACTGCGTTGCCGGTCGGCCGGCGTGACTGCCAACTACGTTGCCAGTCCGCCGGCTGGTTCGGCATAATTTCGGCCTTCCAGTCGTGGCATAGGGGTTGCTCCCGAAGGTGGCCCATGGACGGGTCCGTTCGCGCTTTGTTCCTGCGGTTTCGCAGCGTTGACAAGTCGGCTCGCGGCCCTTTAACCTCCCGGTCCGCCACACCCAGCCGGGTGCTCGGCGCCGCCTTCCCAGCTCTGTCCCGCGGTTGCCCTCCTCATTAGGCGCACCCGACGGCTTTCGGTCCACGCAAGGAGTTCTTCCAATGATGCTGAAGAGTAAGTCGAGCCAGTCCAAGCGCAGCGCATGGACGTTGCTGCGAGCCGGTCTCGCAGGGCTGGCCGTCACGGTCGGCGGCGCTGCCCTGACGGGTGGCTGTCTCGATCGCCCGGTTGCCCCGGCCGTGCCGAAGACGAGCAACATCTACGTCGACGAGATTCGTCAGACGGCGGTCGACAAGATCGACCTGCTCTTCATGATCGACAACTCGATCTCCATGTCCGACAAGCAGGCCATCTTGGCGGACGCGGTTCCGCTGTTGGTGCAACGTCTGGTCACGCCCATCTGCGTTCGCTCTTGCACCAAGGCTGACAACTGCTCCCCGGCGCAAGAGAAAGACGGCATTCCCACCGGTGGCAACGCCGATGCGACGGGCAAGTGCGCCATGGGCTCGCCCGAGTTCAACCCCATCAAGGACATTCACGTCGGTGTCATCACCTCGAGCCTGGGCTCGCACGGTGCAGCCGGCGCGAAGGACGTCTGCGTTCAGGCCGAAGACAACGATCACGCCCACTTGCTCGGCTCGGTGCGCGCAGGGCTGACCACCTACAACAATCAGGGCTTCCTGAAGTGGGATACGACCAAGCCGGCCAAGTACAATCCGCCGGGCGACTCGGAGCCGGACGCCTTCTCCATGAAGTTCACCGACATGGTGAAGAGCTCCGGTGAAAGAGGCTGCGGCTACGAAGCCTCGCTCGAAGCTTGGTATCGCTTCCTGATCGATCCCGAGCCGCCAGGAACCGTGGCGGTGCCCGCGGGCTCGGACAAGGCCGTCGTGCAAGATCAGGACGCAACCGTGCTCGAGCAGCGTGCAGCGTTCCTCCGTCCCGACTCGTTGGTCGCCGTCGTGATGCTCTCGGACGAGAACGACTGCTCAATTCAAGACGAGGGTTACGGCTGGCTCATCGCCCGCGCCAACCCGATGTTCCGCTCCACCTCGCAATGCGCGACCAACCCCAACGACAAGTGCTGCCAGTCTTGCGCCGAAGGCAAGGCGAACGACGGCTGTCCGGCCATCAGCAGCGACTCCGAGTGCGTCAAGAGCACCACGCTGGCCGGCGGCGAGGATGACTTGAACCTGCGCTGCTGGCAGCAGAAGCGACGCTTCGGCTTCGAGCTGCTTTACCCGACCTCACGGTATTCGAGTGGCCTACGCGACCGGTTGATTTACAACCGTGCCAACAAGCTCGTTGGCAATCCACTGTTCGCGGCCTCGAACGGCAAGACGGCGCGTGATCAGGGCCTCGTGTTCTTGGCGGGCATCGTGGGCGTGCCGTGGCAAGACATTGCAGATAGCGACAGCCTCTCCGGCGATGGTCTGCGCTACCTCACCGAGGCCGAGCTCGAGTCGCAGGGCCGTTGGTCGGTGATCTTGGGCACGTCCAACGCTGGCACCTACGACGCGCCGATCCCCCCGACCGATCCTCTGATGATCGAGCAGCCCGGCGAGCGCAGCGGCGTCAACCCGATCACGATGGACGCCATCGTTCCGTCGACGTCGACGAACCCGCGCGCCAACCCCATCAACGGCCACGAGCAGGCCAATATGGGCAATCGCGATCTGCAGTACGCCTGCATCTTCCCGCTCGGCGCGCCCATCACCTGCGATCAGGCCGCGTTTGACGCGGACAAGGGCTGCGACTGCTACGACGAGGATTTGGTCTACAATCGCCCGTTGTGCCAGCCGCCCGGCGGAGGCGCCGCCAGCATCACGCAGAGCTTCGCCAAAGCGTACCCGGGCACCCGGCACCTGCAGGTCATGAAGGAGTTCAAAGACAACTCCATCGTCGCCTCGATTTGCCCCAAGATCGTCGACGACAAGAAGAAGGCGGACTACGGCTACAACCCCGCAGTGAAGGCCATCATCGATCGGCTGAAGGAAGCGTTGAAGGGCAAGTGCCTGCCGCGCCCCCTCGACTACAAGGACGTCAACCAAGACGGCTTGGAGGCGGGACAGGTGCCGTGCAAGGTCATCGAGGCGGTCCTGCCGCGTGATGGCGCGGCCTGCTCTTGCGACACCGGCGCCAACCGCAATGACACCACCGCCGTGCTGCGCTCCGCCGTGCTCGACAAGCTCAAGCAGGGCGAGAGCTGCGGCGACAAGATGGGGCAGACCAAGTGCTCCGATTACTGCACTTGCGAGCTCTTGCAGCTCAGCGGCAACGAGCTCGGAATGTGCCAGAACGACGCCAGCCCGCCCACCGTCCCCGGGTACTGCTACGTCAACGCGGCGCCGAACGAGCCGAACGTCGGCAACCCCGACCTGGTGAAAGACTGCTCCGCGGACAGCAAGCGCTTGCTGCGCTTCGTCGGTGACACGCCGGCTCCGGGCGCCATCGCGCTGGTGGCCTGCTTGGGCGCCGCGCTCTGAGGCGCAGCTTTAGAGCAGCTCCGAAGGTGGGCGCTCCGTAGTAAAGTACGGGCGCCCGCCGTATGGACGCAAAGAAGACCATCCTAGTCGTCGAGGACGAGCCACAGCTGGCGCTCGGCTTGAAGGACGCGCTCGAGTTCGAAGGCTTTCGAGTGCTGACCTGCGGCACCGGCCGCGAAGGGGTCGCGCTGGCCAAGAGCGAGAAGCCTCACGCGGTGCTGCTCGACCTGATGCTGCCCGACATCAACGGGTATCAGGTGTGCGAAGAGATTCGGCGCAGCGACGGCTTCGTGCCCATCCTGATGCTGACGGCCAAGAGCCAGGAGGCCGACAAGATTCGCGGCTTGGACGCGGGCGCCGACGACTACGTGACCAAGCCTTTTAGCGTGGGCGAGCTGGTGGCCAGGCTGCGCGCCATTTTTCGCCGCACCCAGCCCCGCTCGGAGAGCCAAACCTTGACCGTCGGCGACGCGGTCGTGAACCTCTCGGGCCACACCCTGCAGCGCGGCACCACCGTCGAATCGCTCTCGTTCTACGAAGTGGAGCTGCTGCGCTTGCTGTACGAGCGCGTGGGTCAACCCGTCAGCCGCGACGAGATCCTCAACAAAATCTGGGGCCTCGAAGCGACGCCCACCAACCGCACCATCGACAACTTCATCGTGAAGCTGCGCCGCAAGATCGAGCGTAGCCCCGACAAGCCCGAGCACATTCTGACCGTGTACGGCTTCGGCTACAAACTGGCACCGTAGGTGTTCCTTTTCCTCCGCGCTTCGCGTTGTACGCCCTGCGACTGCGGTCACGCGAAGCGCAGCTGCGGGCCACGGCTTTAGCCGGGTGTTGAAAAAGGGCTGACGGGTCGGGGTCGTACAACAGCTCTGGTGCTTCCAACCTCTACTTCTCAACACCCTGTTAGGGGCGCAGCGGCAAGACGTTGCGGGGGTCGCAGGCGACGGTTTTGGAGTTGTGAGCGAGCTCGCCTGGGGCGAGGGCGCTGAGCGAGATGCCTTCGCGTGCTCGGCGCACCTCGACGTGGAGGTGGACGACGCCGGGGCTGCCGGAGTCGCCGACGTAGCCCACGGTGGCGCCGGCCGGCAGCGTGCTGCCACGCACCAGCCCGGAGGCTGGCTTTTCCAGGTGTCCGTAGATCACCAAGTAGTCGCGCAGCGCGCCTTGCTCGCGCACGGCGTGGTGCGTGACGACGGAGTTACCGAACAGCTTGCCGACGAAGAGCACGTCGGCGTCGCCGACTTGGTGCTCGAGGGGGACGAGCGCCACTGGCGTGCCGCGCTTCTGCGCCAGGTCGACGCCGCCGTGCCCCACCGCTTTCATCTCAGCGCCGCGGCGTTGCTCGTCGTCGGGCAAATCGAGATCGTAGCCGCTGGTCACGAAGGATTGTTGCGGTAGCGCGGGCACCGGCAGCTGGTACTTGCGGTAGTCGGCGGGGCGCTCGGGGCGCCGCGGAATTTGATCGTAGACGCGCAAGCGCCCTTCGCGATCGTGATGCTGGGCGCGCTGTTCGGCGAGCGCTTGCCCGCCCTCGCGGCTGCCGTCTGGTACCGGGACACAAACGCCGCCGTCGGGCAGCGTGCGAGGAGGGCAGGAGGGCGCGCTGGCGCTGCTGGCTGTGCCCGCTCCGGCCGCGAGGGCGGGCGGCTGGTTCGCGCTCGCCGCGGTACCGGGAGGGGCCGCCGCCAAGAGCGAGACCGCGCGGAGCCCGAACGCCAGCGCCAGCAGGGCCGCGGCGGCGCGGACGAGGGGCCGCCCCAACGCCGTGGAGCGTGCTCTCCCTGCCGCAGCAGCGCGGGGGAGAGGCGGGAGCGCGTTCGTAGGCAAGGCCAAGGCGCCCAGCTTAACGCGCGAACGCGGCGCTAGCTTCCGAGAATGAGGTCTGATACCTCGATGAATTCGTGTTTCCGACGGACAAGCTGAGCCCCGCCGACGCCGCCATTCTGGAGACGTTCGTCGTGCCCCGCTACCTCTCCCTGTTCGGAGAGCTAGCCCTGCAGATGCTGCTCGTCGGCGAGTCGGCTCGTATCCTGCATCTTGGCTGCCGGACCGGCTATCCGGACCTCAAGATCTACGAGCACGCGGAGGGCGCAGACATCGTCGGCGTCGATCCATCGCTCCCGGCGCTCGAGCTGGCCCGCAACAAAGCCCAGGTGATGGGCGATCTGCGTATCGAGTACCGCCCCGCTACCGACGACAGCCTAAACGCCGAAGAAGGGCTCTTCACGCACGCCTTCACGCTCCACCCGGCCGCCAGCGCCGATCAGCGGCTGGCGCTCTTGAGCGAGATGGAGCGCTCGCTCTGCTCCGGTGGTCAAGCGTTGATCGCCTTGCCGCTGCGCGGCTCTTTCCAAGAGATCGCCGATCTGTTTCGTGAGTACGCGCTCAAGCACGACGATAGCGACTTCTCGAAGGCGGTAGAAGCTGCGCTCCTGTCCCGCCCCAGCATCGAAAGCTTGTCGGAAGAGCTGGAGCAAGTGGGCCTCGCTGACGTGGACGTCGAGATTCGTCAAACCAGCCTGACCTTCGACAGCGGCCGCGCGTTCGTCGAAGATCCGGTGAGCCGCCTGCTGATCTTGCCAGAGGTGCGGGCCTGGCTTGGCGTCGACGACGTCCTCAAGCCTCTCAGCTACGTGAGGGACGCCATCGACAAGTATTGGTCCGAGGGCAAGCTCGAGCTGAGCCTCAACGTGGGCTGCGCCAGCGCGCGCAAGCCGTGAAGGTGGCCATGAGCACGCGCTCAGCCTGGTCGAGGATGGCGCTTTTGGCGTCGCTCGTTACTGGCTGTACCAAGGCCGAGCCCCCGCGCGAGCTGCGGCTCGAGCTGCCCGACGTCATCACCTCCAAAGAGCCGGTGCTGCTGAGGGCTCGCGCCATTCAGCAAGACGGCACCGCGCGCGATCCGGGCACCGACCTGCCGTTTCGCGTGACGCCGCCCGACCTTGCTACGCTGGGCCCGCGCGGCATGCTCAGCTGCAATCGCTCGGGCGAGGGCAGCGTGACCCTGCAGCTGGCGGGCGTCGGCGCACGGGCCACGTTCGCCTGCAAGCTAGCGGCGCGGCTGGAAGCTCCTGCCAAGCTGACGCTCGACGCTGCCGCTGGCGAGACTCCGCTACGAGTCACGGTGCTCGACGCGGCCAGCAAAGAGCTCGACCTGCCGGTCAGCGTCACGTCCGATCGCGGCGCGGTGGTCTCGTCGCGCGCTGGCAACCTCGTGCCGGGCATCGTCGGCGTCGCTAAGCTGACCGCGCGCGCTGGCTCGCTCTCCCGAGTCATCGAGGTCGAGGTAGTGCGCACGCTCAGGCCCGAGGTGTTACCGGTCGACCAGAACCGTCGCATTAGCTATTCGCTCGACCCGGGCAAATATCGGCTCAGCATCGCGCTGCCCAGCCCTCATCCGGTGAGGGTCGAATGGCTGGGCGCTCCTTACTGCGCGTACCGCGGCACCGGCACCGAGCACCACGTGGATTGTACGCTGCAGGGCAAGGGCAGCGTGTCGTTCGACAACCCCGCTTTTTTGCTCCGGGGCGACAAGACTCCATCGATTGATGGGGTGACCTTGCACGAAGTGCCGTAGCAAGCTCCGGGCGGCGCCAGGCTCCCCCGGGCGAGCACGCCGCGCTCCAATATCTCAAATTGCCGGCAATTTTTCGGGGCTACGGCGGCGAGCCAAAAATGTGCTCGCCCCCTTGCGTGGCCAATTGTCGATGCGCAGGGTGGGGGTGCCCGCGAGAGGCGCCCGCCGAATTCGGCAAGGCCGCTCCGGGCGGGGCGACGGTCGAGTGGCTTTACCACGCGCCTCCGCGCGCCCATCAACTTCAGCAACAGGAGATGCGTCAAATGCTCACCCGTTTCAGTGATTTCAACGACTGGCCCAGCTTTGGTTTTGCGGACTTCGGTAGGGCCCCAACCGCCCACGCTCAGCTTCGCCGCGAGCTCGAACGCTTGTTCGGTGAGGTTGAAACCAGCGCGGCGGTCGCCCCGCTCGGCTTCGACGATGACGGCAGCAATTTCGTGCTGCGCGCCGATGTCCCGGGCCTGACCGACAGTGACTTCGACATCACGGTCGCCGGCAACACGGTGACGCTGCGTGGCGAGCGCAAAGTCGAGGTGCCCGAGGGCTACTCCACGCACCGTCGCGAGCGCAGCGCCGTCAAGTTCGCCAAGAGCTACCAGCTGCCGGCACGCGTGGACGCCGACAAGGTGACGGCCACGCTCAAGCACGGAGTGTTGACGCTCACGCTGCCCAAAGTGGCCGAAGCTCAGCCCAGGCAAATCAGCGTCAAAGCCGCGTGATAGCGCGTTCGCACGAAAGGACTTCAACCATGTCGTTTTTCAACCTAGCTCGCTCCAAGGAAGACAAGGCCGTGACCACCACCTCTGACGCAACCGCAACCGCAACCGCAACCCGCGCTCGCCAGCTCCCCCTGCCGGTGGACATCTACGAAGGTAGCGACGAGCTGCTATTGCTCGCCGATCTGCCCGGGGTAGAGCCGGAAGGCCTGTCGGTCAGCTTCGAAGCGCCGGAGCTGCGAATCGAGGGTCGGCGGGGCAGCGGCGATACAGCCAGCGTGTACAGCCGCACGTTTCGCGTCAGCGAGCAGCTGGACCCGGCCGGCATCAGCGCCGAGCTCAACGCGGGCGTGCTCAAGCTCCGGCTGGCCAAGGCCGCGCACACGAAGCCTCGGAAGATCGAGGTTCGGGCAGGCTAAGGGGCCGCGAATGGCCAAGTCAGTCGATGATCGCGGTCGAGGCGCCCGGCTGGCGCGGCGAAGGCGCATACTTGCGGTATGCAGCAGACGAGCAACGAAGCCAGCGGGGATGCATCGGCCGCGAGGGGCGACTGACTTAACTATTCGCGGGCCCTGAGTACGGTACCGCTCGGGGGCGGTTAGGCCTCGAGACAGGCCATGCTAGGGTCGGCCCCGCGTCATGGCCCATCCCCTCGCTGGCAAATCCGCACCCTCCGAGATTCTGATCGACGTCGATCGCCTAACCGCCGCCTATTACGATCAGCGGCCCGATCCGGAGAATCCCGAGCAACGGGTGAGCTTCGGTACTAGCGGGCATCGAGGCTCCCCGGAAGATGGCAGCTTCAATGAGCTGCACATCCGCGCCGTCACGCAGGCCATCTGCGAGTACCGCGCCAAGGCCGGCATCAACGGGCCGCTGTTCCTCGGTAAGGACACGCACGCCGCTTCCGGACCGGCGGAGCGCACGGCCCTCGAAGTGTTGGCGGCCAACGGGGTCGAAGTGCTGATGCAGGAGCGCTTCACGCCCACGCCAGCCGTTTCGCACGCGATCTTGACTCACAATCGCGGCAAAACCTCGCGTTTGGCCGATGGTATCGTCGTCACCCCGTCCCACAATCCGCCCCGGGACGGCGGCTTCAAATACAACCCGCCTCACGGCGGCCCGGCGGACACCGACGTCACCGATGTGGTGCAGGCTCGCGCCAACGCTCTGATTAAAGCCAAAGGCAACGGCATCAAGCATCTGCCGTTCGAGACGGCCAAGAACGCAGCCACCACCAAGCAACACGATTTCTTGGCCGCTTACGTGGCAGATCTGCCGAACGTCGTCGATCTGGACGCCATTCAAGCCACCCGGCTCCGGCTCGGGGTCGATCCGCTGGGAGGCGCCAGCGTCGACTACTGGGAGCGGATTGCCGACGATTACGACCTCGATCTCACCGTCGTCAACCCCAAGACGGATCCGACATTTTCCTTCATGAGCGTCGATCACGACGGGAAAATCCGTATGGATTGCTCGAGCCCGTACGCCATGGCCAATCTGCTCGAGCTGCGCTCGACGTATCAGGTGGCGTTCGGTAACGACCCCGACGCCGATCGCCACGGCATCGTGACTCCCAGCGCGGGCCTCTTGAACCCGAACCATTACCTGGCCGTCGCCATCCAGTACCTGCTGACTCACCGTCGCGGCTGGAAGAAGACCTCCAAGATTGGCAAGACGCTGGTCAGCAGCCTGCTCATCGATCGCGTCGCGAAGGACCTCTTGCGCGAGCTGTGCGAGGTCCCGGTCGGTTTCAAATGGTTCGTGTCCGGCTTGTCCGACGGCAGCTTCTGCTTCGGCGGCGAAGAGAGCGCCGGAGCCAGCTTCTTGCGTTTGGACGGCAGCGTGTGGACGACCGACAAAGACGGCATCATCCTCAACCTGCTAGCGGCCGAGATCACGGCCATCACCGGCAAAGATCCGGGCGAGCACTACGCCGAGCTCACGGGGCGCCTGGGCGCACCGCACTACACGCGCATCGACGCACCCGCTACCCCGGCCGAGAAAGCTCGCCTCAAGAAGCTGTCCCCCGAGGCCGTCAACGCGGCCGAGCTGGCTGGCGAGCCCATCACGGGCAAGCTCACTCAAGCTCCGGGCAACGGCGCCGGCATCGGCGGGCTCAAGGTGACGACCGAGAACGGCTGGTTCGCAGCCCGGCCCTCGGGCACCGAGAACGTCTACAAGATTTACGCCGAGAGCTTCTTGGGCGAAGCGCACCTGGGGCGCTTGGTCGAAGAGGCCAAGGGCTTGGTCGGCAAAGCTCTCTCCGGCTAGTCAGTCAGGGCCACGCGGTCCAGATAGCTCTGTGTTTTTCGGGAGCTTTGGCGCGTCGACATGAGCTTGCTCGAGACTATCGACCGATAGTCTGGCAAGCCTATCGGTCGCTGGATCGAGGAACGCAGACCTTCGGTTAGCGCGTCGGCCGGTATGCTCACGGCCGGCAGGTATGAAGAAAGAGTCGCAGAGCGGACGTTCGGCGCGCACACGGCGCGAGCCCGATGCAGGGTCACCCGGCCGGCGCGAGGAGGTGCTCGACGCTGGTCTGTCGTTGATCTCGGAGCTGGGGGTCGCGGGCGCGTCGCTGCGCAAGCTCGCGGCCCGGCTGGGCATGAGCCAGCCCAGCCTCTACCACTACTTCGAGAGTAAGGACGCGCTCGTCCAGCAGATCATCGAGCACTGCGCCAACCGCATGCTCGAGGCCGCGCTCCACGTCGAGTTCCCGCGCGGCGTGCACGACATTCCGCGCTTCGCGCGCGACGCGGCGCTTTCGCTGTGGGCCACCGACCACCACCCGCGCTTCGTGCGCTTTCTTTTCGTCGTGGCCATCGAGAGCCCGGAGCACCGGCTGCGCATTCAGCGCGTGTTCGAAGAGCGGCTCTACCCAAGTTTTGGCGTGCTGGCCGACGCCTACGGTCGCGACCCCGCCGAGCGTGAAGATTTGCGGCTGATGACGCGGACCATTGCTTACGCGATGGGCTTGGCTTTGATGGAAGAGCGCGCGCTGTTCGGCGCCGACTCGCCCAGCGCCGGGGTCTTGCGGCTCGGCGACTTCATCGTCAAGGCCAGCGAGCGCGTGCTGGCTTCGCGTGCCACCGCAGGTCCAATAGCCGACGCCACGGCGCCCGATCGGAGCTAGTCTCCGGCCATGGCCGAGACCATCTTCAGCAAGATCCTTCGCGGGGAAATCCCGTGCCACAAGCTGTACGAAGACGCGCACGTGCTGGCCTTCTTGGACATTACACCGGTCGCGCCCGGGCACGCGCTGGTCATCCCCAAAGAGCCGGCCGAGACTCTGGATCGGCTCTCCGATGACGCGGCGGCGGCGGTTGGCCGCGTCTTGCCGCGGCTGTGCCGCGCCCTGATGGCGGCTACCGGCACCCGCCAATTCAACGTGCTGCAGAACAACGGCAGCCTGGCGCGTCAGGCCGTCGACCACGTGCATTTTCACATCATCCCCAAGCCCAACGCCGACGAAGGCCTGGGCGTGAAGTGGCCGGCTCGCGCGCTGGATCACGCCGCCGCCGGCCCGCTCGCAGCCCGCATCCGCGAGCTGTGCGAAGGTTAGGCGGCCGCCGGCTCTGCGCGGCCGTCCGGCGCTCGGCCGCGGGCTCTGCGCGGCCGTCCGGCGCTCAGCCGCGCTTTTCGCGGTAATAGCGGATGAGCGCGTTCGTCGAGCTGTCGTGTTGGAGCTGGGGCAGAGCGCTCGCTGAAAGCTCGCTGGCGATGCGCTTGGCCAGGACCTTGCCCAGCTCGACGCCCCATTGATCGAACGAGTTTAGGCCCCAGATCACGCCTTGTACGAACACCTTGTGCTCGTACAGAGCAACCAGCTTGCCCAATACGGCCGGAGTGAGCGACTCGGCCAAGATGGTGCTGGTGGGGCGGTTGCCTTCGAACGTCTTGTGATTCACGAGCGCGTCGGGCACGCCTTCGCCTCTGACCTCCGCCGCCGTCTTGCCGAACGCTAGCGCCTCGGTCTGGGCGAAGAAATTTGCCATCAGCTGATCGTGGTGATCGCCAAGGGCGTTCAAGCTCTTGGCGAAGCCGATGAAGTCGCAGGGGATGAGCTTCGTGCCCTGGTGAATCAATTGGTAAAAGGCGTGCTGGCCGTTGGTGCCGGGTTGGCCCCAAATGATGGGCCCCGTCTGATACGAGATGGGCTCGCCTTCGATCGTTACGCTCTTACCGTTGCTCTCCATGTCCAGCTGCTGGAGATACGCAGGAAAGCGGCTCAAATATTGATCGTAGGGCAGCACGGCGTGCGACTCGGCCCCGAAGAAGTCGTCGTACCAAATGCCCAGTAACGCCAGCAACACGGGCAGGTTCTTCTCGAAGGGCGCGGTCCGGAAATGCTCGTCCATCTCGTGGAAACCGCCCAGCATTTCGGCGAACCGCTCGGGCCCTATCGCGACCAGCACCGAAAGGCCGATGGCGGACGTGTAGCTGTACCTTCCGCCGACCCAATCCCAGAACTCGAACATGTTGGCCGTGTCGATGCCGAACTTGGCGACCTCGGCGGCGTTGGTGGAGACGGCCACGAAGTGCTTGCGAACCGCGGCTTCGTCGCCCAGCTTTTCGACGAGCCAGCTGCGCGCCGTCTTGGCGTTCGTCAGCGTCTCGATGGTCGTGAAGGTCTTCGAACAGACGATGAACAGCGTCTCGGCCGCGTCCAGGCCCTGCACCGCTTCGGCGAAATCGGTCGCGTCCACGTTGGACACGAAGCGCAGCGTCAGGCTGCGGTCGGAGTAAGCGCGCAGCGCTTCGTAGGCCATGGCCGGGCCCAAGTCCGAGCCGCCGATGCCGACGTTGACGATGTTCTTGATGCGCTTGCCGGTGTGCCCGAGCCACGCGCCGCTGCGCACGCGCTCGGCGAAGGCAGCCATTTTGTCCAAGACCGCGTGCACCTCGGGCACGACGTCTTTGCCGTCGACGATGATGCGCTTCCCGCGCGGCGTACGCAGGGCCACGTGCAAGACGGCGCGGCCCTCGGTGACGTTGATCTTCTCGCCGGCGAACATGGCGTCGATGCGCTGGCGTAGATCGACCGCGCGCGGCAGCGCCAGAAGCAGGCTCAGCGTCTGCGCGCTGACGCGGTGCTTCGAGTAATCGAGGAGCAGGCCGGCCGCGTGCGCGCTGAAGCGCTCGGCGCGGTTGGGATCTTGCTCGAACAGCTCGCGCAGATGGACGGATTTTTGCTGCTCGAAATGCGCGCTGAGCGCTTGCCATTCGGGACGGTCAGTGAGCTTCACGGAGGCCATCCCGTTCCTTTAAATCCAAACCTACGTAAACTCCAGCTCCGCGAGGATCGGCAAATGATCGGAGGCCGAGGTAGCCATGCCCGTCTTGACGACGTGAGCCGCTACCACCGAAAGGCCGCCCCGGATCCACAGCCCGTCCAAAGGACGGAGCGGCAACGCGGCGGGAAAAGTGGCTTGCAGCTTGCCCGCCCGCTTGAACCCTGCTGGCTCCAAATAACGCTGCCCAAGCGACGCCCAAACGTCGTTGAAATCGCCGCCCACCAACACGGGCGTGTCGTGGTGCACGTGGGCGAACGGATGACACGCGAGGAAACGTTCGAGCTGCGTGGCGCGTTCGCTGCCCGAGAGGCCCAGGTGCAGGTTGAACACCAAGACGCTGCGGGTGCCGTGCTCGAGCTTGGCGTGGGCCCGCGTCTTCACCAAGCCGCGCTGCTTGCGCTTGCCTATCGTCAGGTCGATGCGGTCCGAATCGGTGAGCGGGAAGCGGCTCAAGATGGCGTTGCCGTAGCCGCCCTCTCGAAAGCGGTGCTCGGCCCCGAACGCGACGTGGCGCATGTCGAGCACCTCCGAGAGCGCTTCGACCTGCTTGTCGCGGCCGCAGCGCGGCATGTCCTCGGCCACTTCCTGAAGTAGCGCCAGGTCCGGCCGCAGCGCGGCCAGCACGGCGGCGGTGCGCTCGAGGCGGTAACGCCGATCGACACCCCCGATGCCCTTATGGATGTTCCAGGTCACGACGCGAAGGCGCATGGGACAGCGCCGAGCATAGACCAGGGCCGCGCACTTCACCCGTAGAACCAGCCGGCATACCGAGCGGCGCGCGCCTGGGCTATGCTCGTGGTCCCGTTCGCGACTTCCTTTGCCGCCCTCGCCGATGACCGAATCCCCGCTACCTGACTTGTCCGGCACGGTCGTGGCGGGAAAGTATCGAGTCGAGCAGCTACTGGGGCAGGGTGGTATGGGCTCGGTGTGGGCGGGCCGCCACGTCGCGCTCAATCAGCTCGTGGCGATCAAGTTCGTGCACCCCAAGCTGGCGGGCAGCTCCGAGGCTCGACGGCGCTTCGACAACGAGGCCAAGGCGGCCGCGCGCATCAAGAGTCGGCACGCCGTCGCCGTGCAAGACGTCGGGGTGAACGAGGCGGGCCAGCCCTACATCGTGATGGAGTATCTGGAGGGGGAGTCGCTGGAGCGCGCTATCCGTCGCCGCGGCAAGTTGCCCTTCAGCGAGGTGGTGCAAATCGTCGCGCAGAGCGCGCGCGCGTTGTCGGCCGCGCACGAGGCTCACGTCGTGCACCGCGACCTGAAGCCCGACAACATCTTCTTGGCCAAAGATAGCGAGGCGAGCAAGCTCGGCTACAGCGTCAAGCTGGTCGACTTCGGCATCGCCAAAGTCGTGCAAAGCGAAGCCGAAACGGGCGCGTCGGCCACTCAAGCGGGCATGGTGCTCGGGACCCCGCACTACATGAGCCCCGAAGCGCTCACGGCCACCGCGCCGGTCAGCGCGGCCTCCGACATTTGGTCGCTCGGCGCCTGCGCTTTCGCGGCTGCATGTGGACGCGTGCCGTTCGAGGGCGACGCGATTGGCGACGTGGTGCTCAAGGTCTGCGCCGCGCCCTTGCCGGTCCCGTCGAAGGCGGAGCCCAGCCTGCCGAAGGCCTTCGACGCCTGGTTCGCGAAATGCTGCTCGCGCGACGTTACCGCGCGTTTCAAGACCGCGGCCGAGGCAGCGGACGCCCTGCTGCGCCTGGAAGAATGGAACCGCGCGGCGCGTGAAAACGTCGTGTACGAGTTCCGGCCTTTGCAGCCGAGCATGGCGCTGATGGACCTGAGCGACGAGATCCCGCCGCCGACGCGAGGTCGAATGTTGGCGGGCATGCTGGTGGGCGCCTCGCTGATGCTGGGCGTGCTCGGCTTTTACGTTCAGAAGCGCACCCGCGAGGCCGACGAGCTGGTGCGCCAGAGCATCGCCAACGCGGCCGCCTCCGTGGAGGCCGAAAACGCCCGCAAGCTCAAGCAGGCGGAAGAGGCGTTTTGGGCCTCTCAAAAGGCGTCGGCCGCCGCGAGCGCGTCCGCGGCGCCGCCCGTGGTCCGACCGGCCCGCAAACCCAAGCTCGCCCCCGCTCGTCGCGGAAGTCCGTAGGCGAGTGATACTGGCCGCAAGCGGTGTTATACGAAGCCCCTTCCCGAGGTTGCCAGATGATTGACGACATCCTGAAAGAGCTGAAAGCGTCCAGCGAGAAAGCCAAGGAAGCGCTGAAGCGCGACCTCTCCAAGTTGCGCACGGGGCGCGCTCACCCGGCCATGCTCGACACGCTGCGCGTCGACTACTACGGCCAGTCGACGCCTATCGCGCAGATGGCCAGCGTGGGTGTGCCCGAGCCACGCATGCTGACCGTGAAGCCCTGGGACAAAACGGGCGTTCAAGCCATCGAGAAAGCCATCCGCGAGAGCGATCTCGGCCTGAACCCACAGGTCGATGGCGACCTGATCCGCATCCCAATCCCCGCGCTGAGCGAGCAGCGCCGCAAGGACCTCGTCAAGGTCGCCAAGAAAGCGGGCGAGGAATGCAAGGTCGCCGTACGCAAGGCTCGTCACGAGGCGCTCGACATGTTGAACGAGCTGAAAGACGGCGGCGGCGCCAGCGAAGACGAGGTCGAGCGCGCCAAGAAGAAGGCCGAAGAGGCAGTCTCCGAAGCCGGCCAGAGCATCGATGGCATCATCGCGGCGAAAGAGAAAGAAATCCTCGCGATCTGAGCCCCATATTGTCGAAGCGAATGCTCAGGCCGGAGGCCGGGGCTGCTTCAGGCGTAGAGGCTGCCCTTGACAGGCCGGGGCGCCCATGAAAGCGTCATGCGCTAGGCTGTTTTCGAGGGAAAATGCGCGCTGTCGCGGCCGGACTCACTGACGTAGGACTCCAGCGGGATCACAACGAAGACAGCTTTGCGATCCTTCAGGACCACGAGCTTTACATCGTTGCTGACGGCATGGGCGGTCATCGCGCGGGCGACGTCGCCAGCAAGCTGGCCACCGAAGCCATCGTAGAGTTCTTTCGCGCCACCGCGGCCGATGACTTCACGTGGCCGTTCCACTTCGACTCGCGCATGTCGGAGGAAGAGAACCGACTGCTCACCGGCATCAAGATCGCCAACCGCCAGATCGTGGAGCGAAGCTCGCGGCAGCGCGAGTGCCACGGCATGGGCACCACGGTGGTGGGGGCCCTGTTCAGCGGCCGCAAAGGCAAGATGTACATCGGGCACGTCGGCGACAGCCGCGCGTACCGCGTCCGCGGCGGAGAGATTCGCCAGATGACCCGCGATCACTCGCTCGTCAACGACTACCTCTTGGCCATGCCCGAGCTCACCGAAGAGCAAAAGAGCGAGCTGCCGAAGAACGTAATTACGCGTGCCCTCGGCATGCAAGAGCACGTGAGCGTGGATCTCCAGGGCGACGACGCGTCCATCGGTGACTGCTACGTGCTCTGTTCCGACGGCCTGAGCGGCATGATCGAAGATTCGGAGATCCTCGAGATTGTCTCCGGCTCCACGAACATCCACGAAGCGTGTCGCAAGCTCATTGCGCTCGCCAACGAGCACGGCGGTGAAGACAACATCACGGCCGTGCTCGTAAAGATCGAGGACGAGCCAGGCGGCCCCAAGGTCAGCCTCTCCGATACGCTACCCACGCCGCTCACCGCGCGCCTTCGCCACGGCCCCACCGGCACGGTACCGCCTGCCGCAACGGAGCCCGACGCGAACGCCGACACGCCCCCCGCGGGCGACACCAAACCGAAAGAGTGAGCGCACGGGCGAGAGGTGGGGGCGGGGGCGGGGGCGGGGTAGAAGCCGAGGGGTGAGAGGGGGCCGGTGAGCGAGCGGACGGGCGACAGGCCCCGCCGCCGCCATGCCCGCCCGCCGCACTGCTGCGGCAAGGCGCCCGCTGCACGCCGCACGGCTGCTGCTACACGCCGTCCGGCTGCTACACGCCGTCCGGCTGCTACACGCCGTCCGGCTGCTACACGCCGTCCGGCTGCTACACGCCGTCCGGCTG
>Ga0164241_10000904_pt1 | contig 42763 bp, 32 predicted proteins | sample OricomyardsoilBY_FD_108780 | JGI IMG/M metagenome (GOLD analysis project Ga0164241, IMG submission 108780) | Backyard soil microbial communities from Emeryville, California, USA - Original compost - Back yard soil (BY) | ecosystem: Environmental > Terrestrial > Soil > Unclassified | place: USA... | reverse complement strand
GTCAGACCTGAGGCGATCATTATTCATGTGTGCATTACAGGCTATTAAATGTAATGAAGCATGTAAAAATCTTTACGAACGTTTTAGGAAAAATGGTAAAGCAGCGAAAGTTGCTTTGATGGCAGTGTCACATAAACTTCTTAGACAAGCCTTCGCGCTGGTTAAATCCGGAATGACATTTGATCCAAAACTTTCTTTACAAATGATCCAATAAGCCTTGGTTTTTATCACAGTTCATTGCGAGCCTGCATGCCGAAGTGAGCGTAGGCATGGGAGCCACAATGATGAACATGATCTATTTGCGACCGAAGCAATCCCCTTTGGACATATTGCAACACGAACCAAATGAGTCCGCTGAAGAATTTTGGAGAAGTGTTAAAGTTTCAACTTTCAAACTCATTCTTCGTCCTTGCAACTGCGTGTAAGGGGATTGCTTCGTCGCCGCCCTCACTTGCTCCATGCTCCTCGCAATGACGGATACATTTGTGGTCTGTCAGAGAGTCACGCTTCGTCCCGACAAGTCGGGATCAGCATGACAATCGTCAACGATGTCACCCTGATCCCGATAGCTATCGGGACTCGAAGCCTGCCTGCCGGTAGGCAGGGGTGACCACGCTGAACTGCTGGGGAGCAGCTAAGAGCGGTGCTATAGGAGATCCCTCTGGTCCATCGAGAGTCACGCTTCGTCCCGACAAGTCGGGATCAGCATGACAATCAGAAAACGATGTCACCCTCGAAGCGTGAAAATTAAATACGTGTAAAAAAATTTTACATTATATTCATGTGACTGAATTTCCGAACTATGAGATTCCTTATCATCCTGTTCCTCTTTTTATTTTCTTGGCGAGTTCAAGCGCAACGTTACGAAAGCAACTGGGCTTCCCTTAACAAACGAAAAATACCCGAATGGTTTCATAGGGATAAGTTTGGCATTTTTATTCATTGGGGTTTGTATGCCGTACCAGCCTGGGCGCCCGTGATTCCCAACAATGGCCTCAGTTATGCTGAATGGTATTGGCATAGACTGCCTGAAAAACAGAAAGACTTCATGGCTTTCCATGAAAAGAACTATGGTGCCAGCTTCACGTATCCCCAGTTTGAACCGATGTTCAAGGCAGAGATGTTCGATCCCAACCAATGGGCGGATGTGTTTAAGAAGTCAGGTGCAAAATATGTGGTGCTCACCGCCAAGCATCATGAAGGGTATACCCTATGGAACAGTGCAGAAGCCGACCGCACCTGGCAACGCCCATGGAATGCGGTGACCGGAACGCCTAAAAGAGATTTGCTGGGTGATCTTACAAACGCGGTGAGAGCGAAAGGAATGAAGATGGGGTACTATTATTCCTTATACGAATGGTACAATCCACTTTGGCTCACCGACAAAAAGAAATACGTGGCCGAACACATGACACCTCAGTTCAAAGATCTGGTAACAAAATACAAGCCCGCTGTTATTTTCTCAGATGGAGAATGGGAGCTGCCCGATTCGCTTTGGAAAAGTGCTGAGTTACTCGCGTGGCTGTACAACGATTCACCCGTGAAAAATGAAGTAGTTGTCAACGATCGCTGGGGCGGAAACACACGTGGAAAGAACGCTAGCACATATGCTACATCCGAATATGGTAGCGGTATGGATGCCAGCGTGGTGTGGGAAGAAAACCAAGGCATTGGTCACTCCTACGGATACAATCGCAACGAACAACTCAGGGATTATAAAACCAGCAAGAGTCTGATTTTAATGTTATGCGATATTGTTGCACGAGGAGGCAATCTGTTGCTTGACGTAGGCCCCACGGCAGATGGTCGAATTCCAGTCATCATGCAACAACGATTGATTGACATGGGCGATTGGTTGGCTGTAAATGGCGAAGCGATTTATGAAACCGAGGGGTTGAAAGAGCCCTATCAATGGAGTGATGGCAAAAGACCTGACAAGAAAAACGCAAACTTCATGGCCAACTATTCCATTTCCAACATGGTTATTCCAAACAAAGATGCAGCGTATGTTGAATGTTTCTTTACACGAAAAGGTAAAGACCTGTACTGCATTCTTCCCTCGTACTCGAAGAAGTTTACATTGAAGAACATGACGTGGAATGATAACGTGCAGGCTTCGTTGCTGGGCTCCGCAAAAGTATGTTCCCTGAAAAAACAAGGAGCCAACCTGGAGGTGGATCTATCCTCCATCCTACCCGGTGACCTTTCACCTTCCGGAATACTTGTTGTTAAACTGATGAATGCGTTGCCTTGATTGGGTTAGAAAGATATCGTATTCAGGAACGTTGTATCTCGGCAAAGATTACTTCAAGCTCTGTTTTAGACTTGCCCAATTTAGCACAAAGCCTTTCGATCATAAATTCCTTTTTTCCTTCTTCAAACGCAAAGTCTTCATCAGTAAGAATAGAAAACATCCTTTTCAGTAAAATCTTTTGTTCTCTCCAACTTCTTAATAAGTTCATTATACTGGTATATCCTTTAGTTGACTAACGTGAACGCCACATTTAAGGTGCATAGGAAGTGGCAACATTACGAAAATTAATTGAACCTCCCCTTTATAGACACTAGACAATAGATATTAGACATTAGAATGTCGTATGAGGAACAGTACGTTCAGAATGCAGATTGCTTCGGTCGCAACAAGATCATGTTGATTCGTGTGGCTCTCTCATGCCTACGCTTTACTTCGGCATGCAGGCCTGTCTGCCGACAGGCAGGCGCAATGACGTAAGGGTGTGGAATGACGAATTAGAATCCATCATAGATCAACAACTCAACACGCCTGTTTTTCTTTCGTCCCTCAGTGCTATTTATTGAGCCTTAAAATTCCATTTGGAATTGTCACTCGTCATATCAAATGGTGCAAGTGCCGGAGTGCTATCTCCGGAAGAAACAAGCGCCAGCTTCTCTTTTGAATTTGGAACTACCTTAGGCATGATGCGATATGTTCCATCGGTCAATTGATCAATTCGCCATAATTGTTCGGGTGCACCTGTAAATGCCGGCACCGTTATTACTTCAGCTTCAGCGGTTGCTGCCAATGCCCTATCGGTTCCTGCGATTACTATTTTATAATATGGAGCACCTAAATATCCACTTGAATCAGGAGCAGCTGTAATTGTCCATTTTTGATGAGGGCGAGACATATATTCAGTTAACCTTGTCGTTATATCTCCTGTTGGCCAGGTTTTAATTACATCCGTTAACTGCTGGGTAGGAACTGGTTTTACAGGCGCTCCACCATTACCACCGCCAAAGCCGCGGCCACCACCAGGCATACTGATCAAATCCACGGCTAACCCTAATCCAAAGCCTCTTCTTTCTGATTGAATTTCATACGTTCCGGCTTTAACATTCTCTCCTGCAACCGGCCATCCGTTTCTCCAAACCAGGGGAAGAATACCCAATACGCTACTCCCTCCCTGATCTAAATCTGCTTCCCAATGGAAAGACATTTTTTCAATTCCATTTTCAATGAGGATGCGCCCAAAATGACCGGGACCTATTAAACGGCCATCGGTGGAAGCAACCATTTTGCCTCCGCCTTCCAGCATGGTTCTGCCTACATTATCTACATAAGGACCAGCTATGCTTTTAGAACGACCAACAACAATATTGTACGTGGAGTTAGGACCAGCGCAGCAGGTGGCATGCGTACCCAAAAGGTAATACCAACCATTGTTATATATCAAATCGCTGGCCTCACAAGTGATTGCTATATCAACTTCTTTATTGCCTACTACACGCTTGCCAGTTTTAGGGTCAAGCTCTACAAGGCGGATAGATCCAAAATAGGTGCCGTAACACAGCCACAGGCGTCCGGTAGTAGGGTCAAGCATCAGACCAGGGTCAATAGCATCGTTGTCTTCGTAGCCATCAGACGTAGCAACTACAATGGCTTCGGAATATTTAAAGTCGGGCGATTTGGGATCAAGTGTCTTATTCCACATACTCAAAATGGCACCTTTGTGGTTGCCACCACCTCCCGTTGCGCCATACACCACCAGGAAGCGGTCGCCAATTTTTATAGCATCGGGGGCTGCGCCACCACCAGGCCTCACACCACCGCCATTCCATGTCCAGCCGTCTTCGGATATTAATCCTCCGCTGCCTGTCCCAAATGTGTAATACTTTCCGTTATCCTCAACAATGGTTGCCGGGTCATGGATAAATGGTTTTCCTATCTGTGCTACTACGTTTTGTGTTATCAATACTACGAAGAAGGCAGTGAGGCCGATGATGTTTATTCTTTTCATATTAATTTCTATTCAGAATAATTGATATTTTATAAATAATAAACCCAGAAAATTTTATTCGTAACTAAGTGTAAAGTTTTTTACCGGCGCCCCTTTTTCATCCAAAAAACGAACGCAGAAGTTACTCATACCTTGTCCGTTTACAACAGCCGCACGCACAATGTTTTTTCCTTTTTTAAGCGTTAAAAGCGAAGAGGTAGCAAGATCTACAATCACATCTTTATCTCCGGGGATCAGCAATACTTCTTTACCATTCAACCAAAACGCACCTGCCGAATTCGTTCCTGCAGCCAATTTTACATTCTTAATTTCTTCGGTGCAGTTAATCACAGTAACAAGCCAAAACAGCACACCGTTGCGCGTGGTGTTGGTTGCGTAACTAAAATGATATAAATTAAAATTGAATGTCTTGCTGTCCAACGCGTACCATTTCAAATCCTGGCCTGCCACTTTTGCTATTTCGCCATTTTTGGGAATGGCATTATAATCAAGTGAAAAATTATCGGAGGCAAAAGTTGTTCTAAGATAGCTATCGGTCATGGTGCTATTGCTGCGATTATTTTTAATGGGCTCCAGCACCAGCCAACGTTGAATGAACCCTTTGGCATCCGGTGTCTTTTTCGCGGTAGAGGCTGGGATAAAATGTGCAGATAGGGTATGTGTCGTATCGCCTTTTATGGGTATGGGAGGCAGCGAGGATCTTCGTCCCGGCCCCGGAGGCTGTCCAAAAGCGGTAATGATACTTAAAACGACAAAAGCCGTAAGGGGCAATAAGAATTTGTGGTTTCTGCTCATGGTAATTTATTTTATACTGATTTTTTTATTTGATTGTTGTCCTTTTAAAAAATTGTAGGTTATCAAAAATACAAAAAGAATTTCCACCCCTGTCAGATGTTATCATCTAACAGAAATCGGCTTTCACCTTCATCACAAAAACCTTAGTGTGGTTTGGAAAACACATTGAGAGGAAAAAAGCTGAATGGAGCGTTACAAATCTACTTATAGCAACTGACATCGCTCCTGCCAGCGCATGGCAGCAACACACACCTGTCCTGACATTTATCATCAGGAACTTGTCCCGACATTTTCGTCGCGATCGGTCAGTCCCATTTTTTAATTTTTAGAAAGCATTTGACCTGACCGAATGTCTCATCTTGCGTCTTGCGGGAGAGTGTCGCTGCCTCCTACCCTGTCTGTAAAAGCCCACCGCACAAAGAACTTTCTATCTAATAGATTAGTGAGTGGACCCTCCCAATCGTTATCGGGATCCTCCTGCCATCACTTCTAACCAGAAATTAAACATCAATAGCCATTACTTGAATATGAAAGCACCATTGGCAATATTGCATGTTATTAGCTCATATGAACAGACATCCGTTTATCAAAATTGCACCCGTAGTATGTGTTGTGTGGCTTATACTTTCGTGTGAGCAAAAAACGGAATTACCGATGCCGATTCTTTCGTGGAGTAATGGCCCGGCGATCACGACGTCCAGGTGTGCAACCGGCGTGGTGAACACAGCACAGTCAAACATCTCCGGAGGCGGAGCGATTGTGTACACCATTCAGGATGCATCAATCGCAACGATCGATAGAGTAACTGGGTTCATTAAACCTTTGAAAGCCGGCCAAACAACAGTTACTGCATCGCAAGAAGAGGCAGAAGCGAATGCAGCGGCTTCAATTTCTTACGATCTTACCATCACAGCCACAATCCCACAATTAACATGGCAAATCAATTGGACATCGGATGTGTACACAGCACAAGTCGGTGGTATATTCAAAAATCCCGCTCGTACCACTGAGGGAACCCCAGCCCCAATTGTTTATACCATTGACAACACCTCTCTGGCAAGCATTGACGCCACAACCGGAGAAGTAACACCCACGGCAACCGGCATTGTAAACGTGAGCGCACGCCTGGATTGTACAACGATCAAATACAAGCTCACAATTATCGAGTGCGAATACTATGCTTTCATGATCGTCGCCGGAAGAATATTCAAGTATGGCGTACAATCAACAGGAAATGCAATCGACCTGACAAGTCTTAACGCCATCACCCTGGGAAGTAGTTTTCGAAGCATTGTAGCAACTCCGGATGAGAAATATATTTACTTAACGAGATTTGGTGATCGCCAGGTTTTACCGTTCCGCGTTGACAATTATGGGGAACTGACGGCTCTTGCTCCATCTCCCAGCTACGAGGGAGACTTCAAGTCGATAACGATGAGCAAGGATGGTAAATTCATGTACGTTCTTTCCTGGAATCAAAACTATCAGGGAATGATTTCGCAGTATAACATTGCAGCGGATGGTACACTCACTGCCCTTACTCCTTTCACAGCGGAGGCCGGAAACAGTCCGCAAACGTTGATTGTATCACCGGATGGAAAATTTGCATACACGAACAACGCTGCTTCGACGACGGGCTTCATTCGCCAATACAAGATTGATAATGGTAAAGTTACGCTCAACGGTTTGCCGATAACCGACCCTGTGCGCTTCGGTCCTTGGGCCATGGCCATCACCACGGATAGTAAATACTTTTATGTCTCAAACGGTTATTCAACTTCGGATCCGGATGTCATCAAAAGATTTAAAATCCTGGGAGATGGTACGTTGTCGCTGGTGGCCGAACAGCTGGCCTCAGGTATGTACATTGGATCGTTCGTCACCACACCCGATGGAAAGTACATATATGCCGACAACAAGTTACCTGGCTTAGGACGGACATCACAGTATAAAATAGAAGCCGATGGTTCGCTCACAAATCTATTGCCTAATATTAATCTACCAGAAGCTTCGGCAATAGCCATCGACAACACCAGTAAGTATATGTTTGTTGCTGTACAGGAACATCCCTTCGTCTTCTCCGCGGCTATTGGTACCGATGGACGACTTACAGCACGATACAACAATTCAACCCAAAATCCATTTATTGGGTCATCATTCGGAATTGCAATCGTTAAGAAAAAGCCATAGTTCCTTGTCCTCGCTCCTGCCAGCACTCCCGTCTTTTGAGCAGTGGCGCGGTGCATATAATTGAGATTTCGCTCCCAATCAGGTGTATCACCTGACTGCCTGCAGATTTAAGTGTATGGATTTGCGTAGTTCAATTCCCCACCTATTTGTTCGCTTATCGAAATCACTCATCATAGATCAGCAACTCTACGCGCCTGTTTTTCTTTCGTCCCTCATCTGTGGTGTTTTCAGCGATGGGCTTTGCGCTGCCCAGTCCGGAAGTGACTATTCTCTTAATATCAACACCGTTGTCCACCAGGTATTCTGCCACCACATCAGCCCGTTGCCTGGATAACGTAAGGTTGTGCGCCTCCCTCCCGGTGTTGTCGGTATGCCCTGATATTTTTGCCAAACGTTCCGGATACTTGATCAGGTAATCGACAATCGTATTCAGTGTTTCAAAATGTTCGCTGCGCAACGTTGACTTGTTTATTTCAAACAACAGTTCTCCGCCAAGCACAATAAGTGTGTCTGCCTTTGCCACCGGAACGATGACTGGTGCCACCACACGGGTTGTATCCTTTGTGATGGGTATTACCTTGGGGGCTGCCGGTTTGCGCTTGCTGGTAGAATCGACCCGGATATTTTTGTATTCACCCTTCTTCGCATTCTTTGCTACTTTCTTTTTAAACTTCTTATACTTAATGGCATGGAGCGACGCACTGTGACCCGACTGAATGCGGCATAGTTTGCGGAAGCATAGTATTTTGCCAAAGAAAGAATGACGTGAGTTCTTGCTCGTGCGCTTCAGCATCTCCTTATTGGACCCTGCCAGGTGTGACACCATCAAGGGCATCTTGGGATTACCATATTCGCGGCCTTCGTTATTGGGTGGTCCTACCTCGCCTTTCTTCTGCTGAGCTTCAGCACCATACAAGAAACCGAATAAGAAAATGGACAACAGGAATATTTTCATAGACACGCGCTTGCAAGATAAAGAAGTTAAGGTACTCGCGTGCACATCCCTCATGCATTTACCAACACTGCACAGTTTACTTCAGTAAGTGTTTAACGGAAGAATGGGAATAATATTGTAGGCAATCTCAAAGCGTGGTCTCAGATGAAAACACCTGACAGGGTAGTAGGATAGTATAGGTTCACGTAGGAAAAGTTTCACCCTTCCGTACCATCCTCCGTCTTCGGTCTTCTGACTTCCGACTCTCCATCTCACGCAAAAAACGGAATACCCGGCGTTGCATTTTTCCTCAACCCGTCTTCAATCACCTCCAACCCTATCCCAGGCTTGTCGGATACTTTAAGAAAACTGTTTTTTATCTCCGGCATTTCCTTGAACGATCCTTCCCAGTCCGAAAATATTTTTTGGTTAGACTCCAGCATCAGAAAATTAGGTATCGAAGCACAGATATGAGCCGATGCCATCATCGCAAAAGGTGTGCCCACCATGTGCGGGGCAAACGGTACATAGTGTGCATTGGCAATGGTTGCGATCCGTTGCGCTTCGCCAATACCACCACATTTCTGAACATCAGGCATGACGATATCGGCAGCCTTCCGCTCGAGCAGCGTTTGAAACGCATACATGAGATAAAGATTTTCTCCGGCACAGATCGGTGTGCTTGATGATAACGCTACTTCACGCATGGCATCGACATTCTCTGCAGGAACCGGCTCTTCAATAAAGGTGAGGTTATACGGTTCCAACGCCTTGACGAGGCGTAGTGCAGTGGGCAGATCAAACCGCGTGTGCATGTCGATCATCACTGCCATATCAGGACCAACGGCAGCACGGACTGCAGCCACGGTGTTCACCACCCGCGCCATCTCCTTGTTGTTATACGTTCTGTTGTAGGCGTCTTGTTTGTTGGGGTCGCCGTCAAATGCAGAAAAGTCAACCCAGAACTTGATCGCATCATAGCCTGCATGTCGCCCCGCGAGACAAGACGCCGCTATTTTTTCGGGCGGACCATCGTTATCAATGGGATGTGTATACATATGAACCGAATCACGATACTTTCCACCCAGCAGTTGATACACAGGTAGCCCCAGTGCTTTTCCGGCCACGTCCCATAACGCGATATCAATGGCCGACAGCACAGCAACAAAAGCACCCGACTGTGATCCCACAAACGGAGCCAGTGGAACGATACGTCTTAAATCATCAAACAGTCGGTTCACATTGATCGGATTTTTACCCACCAGTTTTTCTCCCAGTTGTTTCGCCATGTAGTACGTTCCTCCCACGGCATCAACGCCCTCTCCATACCCCGTAATCCCCTGGTTGGTTTCGATCTTGATGAACATTTTTTTCTGATCACTGTGAAAGTAAGCCGATGTTACTTTGGTGATCTTGAGGTCACTCGGGCTTGATGATAATGATTGTGCCTGAAGGGAGTTTTGATATGTTGATCCGAAATTTGAAAACAGCGTAGCGGCCACAGTACCTGCACCGGCCTTCGCAAGAAATGAGCGTCTGGATGAAGTCATGTTTTTTTAGGGAATATGGAAATTAGTTTATGCAATAGCAACACGAAATAGGACATGCTACACCCGTTGTGGATGTCAGGTGAAAACACCTGACATGGGAGTAGAGAATTACGTCACGCAATCGCAATATGAAACAAGACGTTTCAATAGCAACACTGGGTTCGTACCCCTCATACTTCGATAGGTTTTTGTACACCTAAAAGGTGTACGCCATCTTACACAAACTTTTGTATCTATGCTCACGCGATACAGTAGTAGAGATCACAATAACTTAATATAGAAAGTCACCTCTCGTGGAATGGTTGGCACATTCATTGTTTCATGTCTGTTTTTTTCATCAACCCAATACTAATGCAAACCCGATACCTATGAAACAAATCATTTTCATTTCTCTCATCATTTGTGGTTACACTTCTTTCGCGCAGTTTCAGAACGGAACTACGCTGGCCGACCTGAATGTGAACGTGTATGGCACCACCTATGATGGATACTATACCGTGATTCAGCCCGATGGGAGTCTTGGTCCTTTGAAGTATTCGCAAAACAATTTTCAAGGCAATTATACGCTGGCCTACAATCGTTTTTTTAACAGCTCTGTTTTATGGGGTGCACGCGTTGGTTACAATCATTCTAAATCAGAACACACCATCGTATCGACATCTCTATCCAAACGCCATGGTGTTTCGATTGGGCCATACATGAAAAAGTACTTCAACCTGATTGATAAACTTTATTTCACGTTGGATCTGGCACCCGTTGTGGCTTTTCACCAGGATAACAACGATAACGGCACTGACCAGAGTACGTCAAGAACAATCACCTATCGCCTGAGCCTTAGCCCCGGCCTTACCTATCTCCTCACCGAGCGGTGGTGGATGAGTGCAGGATTTGGAAATTTCTATTATTCACTCAGTCACACAAAAGATGTTCCGGATCAGGGGAATCCAACCATCAAGGAACAAAACTATGGTCTTTATATGAATGCTAATTCTTTTTCAATCGGGTTGCAGTATGTATTTATACACTAGACTTAAATATTAGACTTTAGACATAAGACTTTAGATATTAGACTTTAAAATTTCGTGTCTTGTGCTGAAAATTGCTTCACGCAAATCATAACATGAAATGTGACGAGAACTATTTGTCACCCTGAGCCTGTCGAAGGGCGACCCGCGATCATTGGTGCACTATTCTATGACACGTTTGTTATTTCGTGTGGGTCGTGCTTCGACAAGCTCAGCATGACATAGACCTTTTCACCAATCCGTTTGTCACCCTGAGTCTGTCGAAGGGCGACCCGGGATCATTGGTGCACTATTCTATGACACGTTTGTTATTTCGTGTGAGTCGTGCTTCGACAAGCTCAGCATGACATAGACCTTTTCACCAATCCGTTTGTCACCCTGAGCCTGTCGAAGGGCGACCCGGGATCATTGGTGCACTATTCTATTGAACTGTTACTTCCCCTGATTGTTTCTGGCCAATCGTTGAATTTCATTCCAGTTATCCTTAAACAAGGCTTCCTTCTTTTTTCTACTCCAGCCTTTTAGTTGCTTTTCCCATTGAATGGCATGGTTGATGTTTGGAAAACGCTGATAATACTTCAGTGTTACTGGTCTTCGTTTATATGTAAAACAAGTTTTATTTATTCCATCGTTATGTTGCTTTACTCTTACATCAACATCATTAGTAACGCCGACGTAATAGAGCCCGTCAGAGCACTCTACGATGTATACGAAGTAGTTATAATTCCACATGACATTCTCTTACTCATCTAATTTAAATAAATTTTATTGCTCATGGGTTGATATCATTGAAACTTTGTCACCCTGAGCCTGTCGAAGGGCGACCCGCGATCATTGGTGCACTATTCTATGACACGTTTGTTATTTCGTGTGGGTCGTGCTTCGACAAGCTCAGCATGACATCGACCTTTTCACTGAATGGACAGTTGTTCTCCGACTACACAGTCTTTTGCAACCCCATGTCTATTTTTTTGCTACGATCTTCATCAACAACTCAATGGAATCTGAAATGGTTTCATCTGCCAGGTTATCACTAGAACAAACCCAACTCAACACGTGTCCCACACCTCTGAGGTGTGGGACACCTTACCTGTTCTTGCACATGCCTTATACAAACTGACCCTGGGTTCCGGTGTCAGGTGAGGTAGTCGTAAATGTTAGCCAACGTAAACCTGCGGAGAAAAAACTTCCGGTCTTCCCGACTTTCTGACTTTTCTGACTTTCTGACTTCGGTCTTCTGACCAACAACTAACACCCCGCCCACGTCAATTTCTTCACACTCCCCTGTTGCCTGATGGCTTTCATCATCGATGCATCCAGCATTTTATCTTTGTCGCTTTGAGGAGTATTCTTAGCGATGTACTCCAGTCGTTTTGTATTGAGGGATTGTATCTCACCCTGAATCTTCGTACGCTCTTCCGATTTCTGTGTGATGTATGCCTTGCGCTGCGCGATGGTCATGGTGCGCATTTCGGTAGGAAGGTCATCGGCTTTGGTTTGTTCAATTAATTTTGCATTGTCTTTTGCGGCATCCACAAGATCCCAGCTGGAGTTTTTATAGGCGGATGAGCTCTTGCAAAAACTGCGCTCAGCCATATTGGCTGCCCCATAACTCGCTGCATTCTTGTCTTGCTCGAGTTGCTGTTCTTTCTTATCCTCACCCGACGCTCCGTAGTAAACATACGTTGCATTAAGTTTATCGTTCAATGCAGTGATCTGATCATCGTAGGGTGTAGACACATAGATCGTCTTGTTGTTTTGTTCGATGCTCATAAACGACCCGTCCGCCAGGTCCGCACCACGTTTCCACCCTAACGCGATTCCTTCCTTCACATCGCCGCAGTAAATGGTATTCACCACTACCCCTTTTTCCTTTGCTGCACCACAGGCGAGTTCGTACGATACACTTCCCAGCGTGAAGGGTTCGTTGCCTGCAATGAACAACATTTTCAAATCAGCCTTAGAGTCAGACCACGCCAATTGGGTCAGGGCGGTTTTAATCACCTGTCCGCAAAATTCACTGCCGCCATTGGTGGATAGTGAAAATAATTTCCCGGAAATAGCATCAAGGTCATCGGTGAAGGCACTCACCTGGCGGATGTAGCCTTCATCTGCAGAAAGGCCATCATTTCCATATTCGTACAGTGCAAGCTTGATATTGGGCTGTTGACCATCTTCACTTTTTGCAATAGCTACTTCATTAACAATTTTCCACAACTGCGATTTTGCCTGATCGATCAGGCCATCCATACTATTGCTCGTATCAATCAAAAGCGCGAGTTGAATCGTCTGACCTTTTTCAGCAACATTGACTTTACCTGTTGTGAAACTCATGATCAGGAATGCTGCCAGAAATACAAGAGTTCTTGAAAGGATGCGGTAATGATGAAGTAGTTTCATAATTGTATATGTTTGTTTTGGTTGACCTGCCGGTTGGCGGGCGATTTTCCTGAGAAGTTTGACAAGTAAAAAATTGTTTTAACTTCTTATGATCAAACTTACGCACCCCTGGTACCGTTGATTGTAAACGAATTGTAAAAAGAAATGTAAATGGTTGTAAATTTTACCATTTGTCTCGCAGAAATCTCCTGAAAAGACGCTACAGCTACGTACTATTTCTGACCCTCTTTACTTTTAAAGTCCGTGATGGTCTTCCCATCATACCGATACACGCCGTTCATCGATCCAAACCAAATAGTTCCGTCTTCAGCCTCTAAAATCCCACAAAGCATTTTTTCTACTGACATTATTTCGGTTACGGTCGGCTTTGTACTGTACAATGACTTTTGATCATAATAGGAAAATGCCCAAACCGTAGCATCTGGCTTTACTGCAACAGTAGTCCAGATGTTTCCTTTCTTATCTTCGATTATGGCTGAAGCGCCCTGCTTCGACACCTTAGTGTAAGTACTGCCGTCATAGCGCCAAAGACCACCTTCAAGAGTCAAAATAGTGCCTCTATCCGATGTTCTTTTTCGATCTTTGATTATCGACCCACCAAACCAAATATTACCTTTTCTATCCTCGATGATCGACCAAACATTGTAAAAGGCCTCACCGTTGTTGTTTTTGAAAACGGTAAATGTTTTGCCATCATAAAAACAGGCATCACCAGCTGTGCCAAACCATAATCTCCCGGTTTTGTCTTCCATGATAGTATGAATACTGCTATTGGGAAGACCGTGTTTCGTTGTAAAATTCCGAAAAGATTTTCCATCGTAACGGCTTGCTCCACCTCCGGTACCGAACCAGATAATTCCAGCTTTATCTTCATAAATAGATATAACAGAATTATTAGCAAGTCCCTGCCTTGTTGTAAAATGTTGAAAAGATTTTCCATTGTAATAATAAACACCGGAATCAGTGGAAGCGAACCAAAGATTTCCTTTTCGATCTTCCAGAACATCCCAGAATCTGCGTGAACCTAGCTTACTTGTGAGATTAGTAAATGATTTTCCATCGTACCGAAAAACACCACCAAAAGATGCTGCAATCAACATGTTTCCATTTCTATCTTGCTTTACATTCCGAACCATAGTGTTAGGCCCGTAGGAAGTGACTGTGTCTTTGGTTTCGGACTTGATATTATCTTTTACTATTTCCGTTTTGCTTTGTCCACAAGAAATGTAAAAAACAGATATTAAGAACAAGGCATATACGTGTATGTATTTCATAATTTATTTCTGATCCTCTTTACTTTTAAAGTCCGTGATGGTCTTTCCCTGCCCGTCCGGCAGGCGGGCATCATAACGATACACGCCACCACCAGAGCCAAACCAAATATTTCCTTTCGCATCTTCTAAAATCCCCAAAAGCATTGCTGATTGTGATTTTATTTCGGTTACAGTTGGCTCGTTACTGTACAAGGACTCTGCATCATAACGTGAAAGTGCCCAGATGTTATTTACTGTACCGGTAGTCCAGATGTTTCCTTTTTTATCTTCGATGATAGCATAAGCTCCCCGCTGCGATACGTTTGTAAATGTACTGGAGCCTGTGCTGAGCGCAGCCGAAGGATCATAGCGCCAAAGACCATCAACGTCACCGAACCAAATATTTCCTTTTTTATCCTCGATGATTGACCACACGTTGTTAAACGCCTTGCCATCTTCATTTTTTAAAACGGTAAATGTTTTTCCATCATAAACGAACATATTTTCTCCTTGTGCACCAAACCAACGTTTGCCGGTTTTGTCCTCGAGGAGTAACCGAATATTGTTACTGGGAAATCCATCTTTTGTGGTGAAATTCCGAAATGATTTCCCACCTGTCCTGAGCGAAGCCGAAGGATCGTAACGGTCTGATCCGACCCAGATAGTACCGGTTTTATCTTCATAAATATGAGTAGCCATATTACTGGCAAGCCCCTGCTTCGTTGTAAAATGTTGAAAAGTTGTTTTCCCTGAAGGCAGGAGATAAACACCTGAATCCCTGGTACCGAACCAAAGATTTCCTTTTCGATCTTCCAGAACATCCCAGAAGCTGGAGAAGCGGGGCGGACTTATTTTACTTGTTAGATTGGTAAAAGACCTTCCATCGTATCGAAACACGCCTAAGTAAGAAGCAATCAAAATGTCTCCGTTTCTGGCTTGCTTTATATTACGAACCATACTCATTGGCACCTTGGAGCCCTCTTTAACTTGAGACTCGGAGTATAGTCCTTTACTGATATTATCTGGTCGTGCGTTTGGTTGGTTTTGTCCTACACAGGAAGTGTGAAAAACGGACATTAAGAACAAAGTATATACGTGTATGTGTTTCATGATTTATTTGAATTAGCAAGAATTTCAATTCACCTTAGTTTTTTGCTACGATCGTAATATGGAATTCAATGAAATCCGAAATAGTTTTATCAGCTAAATTATCATAGAACTTTCCTGAATTATAACGAACATCCCATTTCGTTCGATCAATGACCAGTTTGCCATTCGCTTTCACAATACCATCCTGAACTTCCATGTTGGCTGGAAAACTAACCGGGTGTGTTATGCCTTTAATCGTTAGGCTCCCGGTAACTTCTTTGCTCTCATCATTTGTTGATTCAACCCTGGTAATGGCAATTGTAGAAAAGGGAAATTTTTTAACATCAAAAAAATCAGGATCTTTTAAGTGCTCAATAAGGTTATTATCACTCCTATGGTCATCACCTTCAATTGTACTCATATCGACTTCAACTGTACCACCCATCAATTGACCGTTTTCAATCATTAATTCTCCTTTTGATATATAGACGTACCCTGTGTGTGCGCCCTCAACACTTGAACCTTTCCATGCCACAACACTTTCCTTCGTATCTATTTTAATATATTGTTCATCTCCAACATGTAAGGATGTGGAGTTGGCCGATGCACTATTTTTATTTTCCTCTTTTACGGCCCCACCGCAGCCGAAAACCAAAGAAGCGATAATTAGAATGAAGTAAGTGATTGATATTTTGTTGTTCATTGTGCTGAGATTGTTTTAATTTCGCATATCCCAAACCTACACACCCGTGTTGCCGTTGATTGTAACTGAACTGTAAAAAGAAGTGTAAATGGTTGTAAATTCTGCTTTTAAGAGCTTTTTCAATAAACGAGTGATGGGTTACGGGGTCCCGATAACGATCGGGATCGCACTGCTTGCCATTTTTTTTATTAGTTCCTCTTTTACACCAGGTGCCAATCGCCAATTACGGACGAAGCAAACAAACCTCATGATCCGCCAGATTGGTCATCAGTTGCTGTTGCTATCGGGTGATTCAACATCACGCGTGATGCCGGTTACCGAAATAAGAGAAGGCACGTTTCTGCTCAAGTTCGAGAACAGACTGGTTTTTAACCATGACTCGATCATGATGCTGTCGCAACGCTTTTTGCCCAAAGCACAGTTCCCTTCCGGATACACGGTTACCGTGCAGGACTGCCTCACCGCCGGCATCGTCTATGGCTTCCAGTTTAATAACACCTCTCCAGACATTCGGGCTTGCAGTGGTCGAAGCGAACCCGCAGGCTGTTACACCATTGAATTTACCTTTCCCGATTTTTATGCGAGCGTAGAGAAAGCTGAGAAAGCAGAACAGAAGAAAGCGGACATCGATCAGCCAACTGAAGAAGTCAAATCTGTTGACCTTGATCTGCAGGAAGTCAATTCAATACCAATAACGAACGAGTCTGAAGAATTCAAAACAGCAACTTTCGGTTATCCATTCATCAACCTGGTGTATAGCGGCATGCTGGTGTTGTTGGGTGTTGCTTTATTGATTGCGAGGTTTGGAAAAAGTTTAGTGCCGGTATCGGTATCTAGACAGAATCAAAATCCTGCTATTATAAATGAGTTCATTCCTCAATTGCCTGCCCTGGGAAAATTTTCATTTGATGTGAAGGATCAGCGTTTGCTCATGGGTACGGAGGTGATCAGCCTCACAGACAAAGAATGCAAAATTCTCGAATTGCTCAATAAAAATTTCGGTGAGCTGATTCCCCGCGAAACCCTGATGCAGGAGATCTGGATCAACGAAGGGGTCTTCACCGGTCGCAGCCTGGACATGTTTGTATCAAAACTCCGAAAGAAATTAAGCAGCGATCCCGAGCTGAGCATAACGAATGTTCACGGAAAGGGATATAAGCTGGAGAAATAACTTCATGCTGGTTCTGTAACCCCGGCGTCTTTCCAGAAGAAGCCAATCATTTCCGCGCAAAAAATCAAACCGGCTCAAGCGTATCGCTGTATTTAATACGTACGCAAATATGTATACAAAAATGTACACAAAAATGTACTTTTTATGAAGAATATGTGTTACTATTGTTTAGTAAACTTCTTGCATGAAAACAGCTACAGTAACAGAATTCCGATCCAGGATGAAGGAGCGTCTAAAAGAAATAGAGGATGATCAGGATATCTTAATTCTTTCCGGTTCAAAGAAAAGAGATTTTGTTGTCTTGACGCTGGAAGCTTTTAATGCGATGCAGGAGACTGCACATTTGTTATCTACCTCTGCCAATACTCAAAGATTAATGGAAAGTATCGCTCAGGATAGAGCCCATGGTGCTAGAATACGAAAACTAAATGTAAGCGGAGATAAACCATTGAGAAAGCGTGCTGCCGTAAAAAAGCGAGTTCCTCGTCCAGCCAAACGCAAAAGGTAGTACGTCATGTTGACTGCATTCACAGATCATGCATGGCAGGAATATATCTACTGGCAAGACAATGATCCTGAGACATTAGAAAAGATCAATGAATTAATCAAAGAAATTAAAAGAGATCCGTTTAAAGGAAAAGGAAAACCTGAACCATTAAAAGGAAATTTAGCAGGCTATTGGTCAAGGCGAATTAGCGGCGAACATCGTTTGGTTTATCGGGTATCAGGGACTGGCGACACCCAAACCATAACTTTTATTCAGGCAAGATTTCATTATTAGGCAATGCCTTTCCTCAGGCCCTTCATCGCTATTCGACAGCTTCTACCACTCCCTTTCAACTTCTTTCTCTTATTTTAGATACAAATTTACCCATTGTGAAAAAACGAACCTTCCTGAAACTATCTTCGGCGCTGGTGAGCGGAACGTTTTTTACTCCGCTACTTTCATGTGTACCCGATAAAAAAGAACAAGCCATGGCACTTAAAAACTGGTCTGGAAATTTAACCTACAGCACCACCAACGTATTCACACCCCGCACGGTAGCAGAAGTGCAGGAAGCAATCAGAGGATGCACCCACGTGAGAGCGCTCGGCACACGCCACTGCTTCAACCGCATCGCCGACTCGGAACATAATTTGATCTCCACACAAAATCTGAATAAGGTCATTGATATAAACAAAGAAGCGCGCACAATAACAGTAGAAGCCGGAGTTCGCTATGGAGAATTTTGTGATCAAATTGATCATGCCGGCTTTGCAATTCACAATCTCGCATCACTGCCTCATATTTCTGTAGCGGGTGCCTGTGCTACGGCCACACATGGATCAGGTGTAAGCAACGGAAATCTTGCAACATCGGTATCAGCGCTTGAATTGGTAAAGGCAAATGGAGAAGTCGTCACCTTGTCGCGTGATAAAGATCCTGACTTTTATGGTGCCGTGGTGAGCCTCGGGGCACTGGGTGTCATCACAAAAATGACATTGGATCTGGTACCCGCATTTCTGGTTCGACAAGATGTGTATCTTAATTTGTCCATGACACAGTTGGAAAATCATTTTGATAAAATTATGTCGGGTGGGTACAGCGTTAGTCTATTCTATGACTGGCAGACAGAGAACATCAACCAGGTTTGGATCAAACGTGTGGTGAAAAAAGGTGAAGCGATAAAGGCAGAACAAACATTTTTCGGCTCTACCCTTGCAGACAAAAATGTGCATCCCATTCTTGAGGTATCGGCAGAAAACTGTACAGAGCAAATGGGCGAGGCCGGATCGTGGTATGAACGCCTGCCACATTTCAAGATGAATTTCACACCCAGCAGCGGTGAAGAGTTACAAGCAGAGTTTTTTGTGCCGTATCAACACGCTGTGGATGCGATCAAAGCAGTAGCCTCCCTGCGTGATGAAATCAAACCCGTACTCATGATTACTGAAATACGCGCCATTGCCCCCGATGATTTCTGGATGAGTCCGTGCTACCATCAGAAAAGCGTAGCCATTCATTTTACCCTGAAACAAAAAATAGAAGAGGTCAACGCACTGCTTCCAAAGATTGAAGAAAAGCTTTCGCCTTTCGTGGTTCGACCGCATTGGGGTAAATTATTTACCATCACCCCTGCAACATTGAAGTCACGTTATGAAAAGATGAGTGACTTTAAGCAATTGATTGCCCGTTATGATCCAGAAGGAAAATTCAGAAATGATTTTCTGAATGCCAGCGTGTTGGGATCTGTATTGAAGTGACTTTTGATGCTGCCGGACAGGGGAATACCATTACCAACCCTCAAGGATTAAGATCCACTAAACATCATGCATACTACCAACGACCGCACACGGACGGTTTTGTTCGTATTCGTTTTGACTCGCACTGTGAAAAGCATATTTCCACGCACATTCGCAGGTATGCATCGCGGCATTCATGTTGATATGATTGACCATAGATTTTAAATTATTATCTTTATTCAATAGACGAAGGTTACTTCATACTTTAAAATTTAAAAAATAAGAACAAATGAAATACATCATCCCCCTTCTGTTCGTCATGAGTGTTTTTGAACTTCGGGCACAGACACTAAAATATCCGGCCGTCACCATTCCGGGCACGCACACACGGTATATCACTTCTTCCGTTGTGGCTGGTCAGGAGTATGAATTGCAAATACTGTTGCCCGCAGCATATGAGAGCAGCACAAAAAAATATCCGGTCGTCTACCTGATGGATTCTCAATTTGATTTCCCGTTAGTGAAATGCATTTACGCAGAACAATATTATGATGGCTTCATTCCTGAAATCATTGTCGTAGGCGTAACCTGGGGAGGCGGACAAGTTTTACGGAACAGAGATTATGTTCCCAACTCGGTGGGAATGGGAGAAGCAGGTGGTGCTGATAAGTTTCTGGACTTTATGAAAACTGAATTGTTTCCGTTTATTGAGAAGAATTACAGGGCAGAAAGCGACAACAGAACCCTCATGGGATGTTCGCTGGGAGGCCTGATCACGTTATATACCCTCTTCACACACACGGATATGTTTACCGGGTATGTGGCTGCGAGTCCGTCATTGCCTTCATTAGCCAAACAAGAGGAAGCATTTGCGAAAAAAGAACTCGCCAAACCCATTCGTGTATATATGACTGTAGGTGACGTAGAAGGCAGAACACCAAGTTTTGAGAAGTTTGCAGACGGTTTGAAAAGTAAGAATTATAAAAACGTACAGGTGCGTTCAAAGGTGCTGGAGAATACAGGGCATTCGGGAACAAAAAGTGAAACGTATACACGAGGTCTGCAATATGTCTTTGAAAGAAACCAATTGAAATTAAGCGATGCCGTGCTGAATAAATTTACGGGCACGTATAAACCTGCAACAGGCAATGGTGAAGTTCAGATAAAAAATGAAAATGGAGTGCTGAAGGTAATGGGTATGCCCTTGTTTGCCAACTCTGAAAATCATTTTTATGCGACCAATTCATTTATTAATCTTTACTTCAAAGAAAGTAACAGTGTTGTCGAAGGCTTTGATTTGGCGACCTTCGAGCAGAATACGGTATACAAAAAAGTGAAATAAAAATTAAACAGGATACCGGGCCGGATAACGAAGATCACGGTCCGGCCTGTCGAAAAGCCTTGCGCCTGCACTCTGGACGCAAAATATGTACTTGTGTTAATTTTTTAAATACTATTCAGGTCATTCATTCGTTTGTAGTATTTATTTAAAAATGCATCTGAACATCTTCGTGTACTCCTTTAGTGCGGAAAAAGTTTCAACAATGATTAAATCTGCTCATATCATCAACTATTTCTCCCTCCCCTGCATCTCAACGTAATAATTGTCTTATCTTCATCAACCAAAAAAAATCGCCTTATGAAGAAATCTGTTACTTCTGTTCTTTTCTTTCTCTTTGCCCTCATCACTACGGTAACCGCTCAAACCAAGCTGGTGGAAAAAGTGACCCGCAAAGGATCTGAAATCACAATTCCTTATGAAAAATATGTGCTGGCCAACGGTCTCACGTTGATCATACACGAAGACCACAGCGACCCGCTCGTTCATGTGGATGTAACCTATCACGTGGGCTCTGCACGTGAAGAGATCGGAAAGTCGGGCTTTGCACATTTCTTCGAGCACATGATGTTCCAGGGCAGCGACAATGTAGGCGATGAGCAACACTTTAAAATTGTGAGCGAAGCGGGTGGCTCACTGAACGGTTCCACCAACACCGACCGCACCAACTACTATGAAACTATACCCAGCAATCAGTTGGAAAAAATGATCTGGCTTGAGGCAGACCGCATGGGTTTCCTGCTGGATGCAGTAACACAACGCAAGTTTGAAATACAACGCGAAACCGTGAAGAACGAACGCGGTCAGAATTACGACAACCAACCTTACGGACTGGTGACCGAAATGATCAATAAAAACCTGTATCCCTATGGTCACCCCTACTCATGGCTCACCATCGGCTACATTGAAGATCTCAACCGTGTAAACGTAAACGACCTCAAGAACTTCTTCCTGCGCTGGTACGGGCCTAACAATGCTGCACTCACCATCGGTGGCGATGTGAAGCCTGCGGAAGTAGTGAAGCTGGTGGAAAAATATTTCGGAAGCATACCCAAGGGACCAGACGTGCAGAACGTGAAGTTGCCTGCTCCTGTGCTGGACAAAGACCGTTATGTAACGCTGGTGGACAATTACGCACGCGTGCCGCAACTATCGATCACGATACCTACCGTGCCGAGCCGGGATGTTGATGAAGCCGCGCTGGACTGCCTGGCAGAAATATTGGGTCAGGGAAAAAATTCGGTATACTATCAACAGATTGTGAAACCACAGAAGGCGCTGAGCGTGTCAGCAAATCACAGCAATAGTGAACTCGCAGGATACTTTCGTATCACACTCACCCCTTCGCCGGGCACATCGCTGGCCGATTCCAAAAAGCTGATCGATGAAGCGATGAAAACATTTGAAACCCGTGGCGTGACTGACGAAGACATCATCAAGTTCAAAGGTAATTTTGAATCGTCAGCCATCAACAGCTTGCAGAGTGTGAGCAACAAGGTTTCGCAACTGGCTTTTTTCCAAACGGTGTTCGGAAATCCGAATCTGATTGGCAGTGAACTGGAGCGCTATGCCAAAGTAACAAAGGAAGATGTGATGCGCGTCTATGAAAAATACATTAAAGGAAAGCCAGCTGTAATACTCAGCGTGGTCATCAAAGCGCAACCTGAAAATATTGTTGCTGCCGAAAATTATACGGTGAACACAGCAGGCTACAAGGCACCCAACTATGGTTACACCGGGCTTACCTACACAAAAGCAAAGGACTCTTTTGACCGGACAAAGATGCCTGGCAATGGAGCAAATCCCGTGGTAAAAGTACCTGTCTTCTGGAAGAAGGACCTGAACAATGGAATCAAAGCCATAGGAGTTCAGGACAACGAGTTGCCATTGGTGACGATGTTGTTTACCATACCGGGAGGTCATCTGCTGCAGGCAAATGACACATCCAAAGTAGGGCTTACCTCCATGTTTACAACGATGATGGGTGAAGACACCAAGAATTACACAGCCGAGCAAATGCAGGCTGCGCTGCAGAAAATGGGAAGCTCCATCTACCTTGGCGGTGGACTTGACGGCATCACATTCCAGGTACAGACCTTAAAGAAAAATCTCGACCCAACACTTGCGCTGCTGGAAGAAAGGATGATGAATCCGAAGTTTACACAGGATGCCTTCAACCGCATACAGAAGCAAACCATGGAAAGTTTTAAGCAGATGAAGGCGCAGCCATCTTTTGTGGCATCCGAAGTTTTTGCAAAAATGAACTACGGACCATCGATACTTGGATTGAGTTCATCGGGCTCGGAGTACACCGTAAAAAATATGACGCTGAAAGATGTGCAGGGGTACTACGACCAGTACATGACATCTAAAGATGCGCGTCTTGTTGTGGTTGGCGATGTAACCGAAACAGAGATATTGGGCAAGCTTAGCTTCCTGAATAAACTGCCAATGAAAGACATCAAGCTGCCTGCTGTGTCGTCCACGCCTGCGGTTGACAAAACCAAGATCTATCTTGTGGATGTACCACGTGCAGCGCAGACGCAATTTCGCGTGGGTAATGTGACCGGATTAAAATATGATGCTACCGGTGAGTATTATCGCGCTACACTGGCGAACTATGCGTTGGGTGGAGATTTTAACAGCAGATTAAATCTGAACCTGCGTGAAGATAAGGGTTGGACATACGGTGCCAGTTCGGGATTCTCGGGCAACAAATATTCAGGCACATTCAGCTTCGGCTCGGGCATACGCGCCAACGCCACAGACAGTGCGTTTACCGAAGTAATGAAGGAATTGAAAAATTATTCCAAATCGGGTATTACAGAAAATGAACTCAAGTTCATGAAAAGTTCTATTGGTCAGCGTGATGCGTTGCTGTACGAAACTGCGTTTCAGAAAGCTAACTTTGTGAACCGTATGCTGCAGTATGACTTGCCTGCCAATTATGTGGACACACAAAATAAAATTTTGGCGAACCTTACAAAACCAGAAGTGGATCAACTCGCTACGAAATGGATAAAGCCAGAGAGCACAAACATCCTTTTGGTTGGCGACAAGGCGAAGATCCTTCCCGGTCTTGAAAAGTTAGGATATGAAATCGTGGAACTGGATGTGAACGGCAAATTGAAAACAGGCAATGAACCATTGAACAAAAAGCTGGAGGACGTTAAGAAATAGCAGCAAGGCAATAGGCAGTTGACAGTACGCGTAAGCAAAATGTCAACTGCCAATGCTTGCCTATTGATGTGACATAAATCTGTGTAATTCCTAAATCCGCGTAATCTGCGAGTGGCAAAGAATAAAACAACCGAGACGGCCAACGATGTACATGAATTCATCGCCCGTGTGGCAGATGAGACGAAACGCGACGACAGCTTTCGCCTGATTGAAATTTTCAGAAACCTGACAGATGTTGATCCGAAGATGTGGGGACCAAGTATCATCGGGTTTGGATCGTATCACTATACATATGCGAGCGGCCATGAAGGTGACGCACCCATTGCAGGATTCTCGCCGAGAAAAGATTCCATCGTTTTGTATTTACATCCGGTGTTTCCAAAAAGAGAAGAATTATTGAAGAAGCTCGGGAAGCACAAAACCGGAAAGGCCTGTGTTTACATTAAGAAACTCCAGGACATTGACATAACGGTCATGGAGAAAATGATCATCGCATCGATGAAGCAGGTAAAAAAAGAATATCCGGGTTAAGACGCTGTTTGTTTTACATGCAATCTGTTTGTCACCCTGAGCCCGATAGTTATCGGGACGAAGTCTTCAGTGAATATTTCCAAAAAAAACATTCTCTGTGATTCCCGGTTCGTCCAGTAATTGAATTACGGTTGACGGGCCCAGGTCAGGATTATCCCACGCGCGCAATGCCCAGACGATCTGCTTTTCATTCGTAACCTCGACAGCCTGAATGGGTGGATTTGCTCTATCTGGCTTTCTGCTAAATTCATTGAACCAATTATTGATGATGGTGTTCCCATTTGATCTGCGGAATGCGATCTGCGGAGAAGTCAGCGTATAGTCGGGAACTTCCCTCGGCAAATATTCCCACACGATCTCCCCCTTGCGATTGAGCTCCCGCACAAAGCCAAGGTTGCTGGCCACAAGTATATTTCCATTCTTTAATGGCTCGGCCGACCACACACTGGGCACCTCAAGCGACAACAGTTCTTTTCCGTTGATATCGTATTCGCATACTCGCCCAAGGTCCATATGGGCTACCATCATTGTCCCTTTATCCGTAAGCCTCGCATGACGAAATTGACTATGCACGTCGATGGGTTTTTTAGTAGGAAGTATAAAATTGGTGATGGTCTTGCCTGTTGTGATGTTCACAACGAATAATCTTGCCGTGTCACCATTCTGAATAAATACCACATGGTCCTTTCCTATGGGCTGAGCCGTATGTGTTTCGTGGCCGGCGGGTGTCGTGTATTTCCAAAGTATTTTTTTTTCCGGCGTTATCAGCGTAATGCCATACTGGTGTGCGAACAGGATGTTTCCATTGGTCATCACCACAGCGTCGCTGATTTCGCCGCGGCTTACGATATCCTGGTAAGACCAGACAACCTTGCCCTTCCGCACCATGTACATATTCTGCACTTTGCCTTCACCTGCATAGAAGAAATCAAATTGAGCAAGCCCCTTACCTGGCAACGTTGCAGGAGCCATCGGTTTTTGAGGAACAGGCTGCCCCTGGGAAAATGAATAGTGAACACCTGCCGTCAGGAAGATGATGAGAATTGAAATGTTGATTTTCTTCATACGATGTAAACTGTCCCCGGATCTGAATCATTTGCCAAACCTGTACAGTATTGACGGCCAGGCATTCTAAAATATCGAATACAAACCCACGATAACACATTCCAGATCAGTGTGTCACACAATATCGGTTAACCATCTTTATCAATTCATCCTTTACTTGAATTGATGAATTGCTTTAAGTATGATCAACGTAAACAGTCAAGACCAGCGTACGGTTTACTTCTTCGATACCCTGTATAATCTTCCCCCATCCGTGATTGCATACAGCGCACCGTCAGTACCCTGCGTGATATCGCGGAAACGTTGCTTCTGATCAGCCAAAAGTCGTTCTTCACCTACCACCTTGTTATCCTTAAGTACGATGCGGCAGATGTGCATGCCGCTAAGGCTTGAAATGAACAGGTTGTCTTTCCATTCCGGAATCGCATTGCCATTATAGAATGTGATTCCGCTCGGTGAGATCACAGGATCCCAATAGTAGATAGGCTGTAGCAGACCTTCTTTTTGCTGGATGCCTTCCCCTACCTTCTGACCTGAATATTCAATGCCATAAGTAATGGTTGCCCAACCGTAATTCTTACCTGCCTCAATACGATTCAATTCATCTCCTCCGCGCGGTCCGAATTCGGTTTCCCACAGTTCGCCTGTTGTTGGATGAACAGCGAGACCCTGAACGTTACGATGGCCATACGAATAAACTTCAGCTCGTGCATTGTCTTTACCTTCGAATGGATTACCGCGTACGTGCTTACCATCGGTTGTAATGCGGATCACTTTACCCAACCCGGAATTAATTTCCTGCGCCTGCGGACGTGTCACCAGATCAGAACGTTCACCGGTTGATACAAACAGATAACCTTCCTTTGAAAATTTTACACGTCCACCATAATGTAAGTTTCCTTTATAACCAGGTGTTGCACGATAGATCACAGTTACACCTTCGATACTTTTTTCATCCACCGATAATTTACCTTTTGCTACTGCAGTAAGGTTTCCTTCGGGGAGGGGTTCAGAAAATGCCCAGTACACCATTCTGTTTTGCGCAAAGGCAGGATCGAGACAAATTCCAAGAAGTCCGCCTTGTCCTGCACTGTTCACAGCAGGGATGCCCTGGATGGATGCACCCACACCGCCTTTCGCGCCGACAATACGCATCGTTCCCCCCTTCTCGGTGATCAGAAATCTTCCGTCGGGAAGGGCAGCAATACCCCATGGTCTTGTGAGTGTGCTATCCAATATTTTGCCTTCGTAGGGTGTGGCTGACTTAACGGCAGCGATGCGTGTCTGCCCGACAAATGCTGATTTGTAATTCGAATTGGCCGGTAATGTTTCGACCGAAGCAGTGGAATTATTACCTGCACCCTGAGACATAGCACGATGGCCACAGAAAGAAAGCAGTATAACACTGGCGATTGGCAGAAAATTAATTTTATTCATGTCGTGTGATTTTACAATTGGACTTCATTATCAAAGGCGAAGATAAATACTAATCGGTATAAACCCGCCCGGCGTTATTGATTATAATTTAAACGGCTTTATCCGCTGTTGAAGTGTCAGTCTCCATGCGGCTTTTCCCTTTTGTGTCGGCCATAAATACATATAATACCAGCGAGATCAGTGTGCAACCCGATACGTAATAAAAGAAATACTCCTCCTTTCCGATGTCTTTGAACCAAAGGGCAATGTATTCTGCAGAACCGCCAAATATAGCAACGGTTATCGCATACGGCAATCCAACACCCAAGGTCCGGATGCTTGTCGGAAACAATTCTGCTTTTACAATGGCGTTGATGCTTGTATAGCCGCTTACGATCACCAGTGCAGCCACCATGACAAGAAATATTTGCCATTCAGTTTCAAGTGATGGCAATAGGGTAAGGATTGGTACCGTCAGCAATGTTGCTAAAATTCCAAAGCCGATCAGCAGGGGTTTTCGTCCGATACGATCTGATAAACTTCCGAACAAGGGTTGCATCAGGGCGAAGACGATCAGCGACAAAAAAGAGAGCAATGTTGCATCGCGTATCGGTAGCCCTACAGAGTTTACGAGGAACTTCTGCATATAGGTGGTGTACGTATAAAATGCGAGCGTCCCTCCTAACGTGAGTCCCACTACCGTCATGATGGCTTTCGGATGTTTTAACAAATCTGCCACCGGGTTTCTTCGGCTCCTGATCGATGGCGGCACATGGAGAAACGCTTCTGTTTCCTGCAGGCTGCTTCTGATGTAAAATGCGATCAGCGACAAGCCACCTCCGATCGCGAACGGAATTCTCCATCCCCACTCCCGCAGTTCATCGTCGGTGAGAATAAAAAGTTGAAGTATGAGTTGCACACCCAACGCAAGGATCTGTCCTCCCACCAGCGTAACATATTGAAAGCTCGAATAAAATCCGCGATGCTCGCGGGTTGCAACCTCACTCAGGTACGTTGCTGACACGCCATACTCACCTCCTACACTGAGTCCCTGCAACAACCTCGCGATCAGCAACAGCACAGGAGCGAATATGCCGATCGTATCGTAAGAAGGAATGATGGCAATAAGCAATGAGCCGAACGACATCAGGATCACCGACATGGTCATGGCATACTTTCTGCCAAGCCTGTCGCTCACAGAACCAAAAAGCCATCCTCCTATGGGTCTCATGATGAACCCAAGAGCAAAAATTCCTGCTGTCTTCAGCAACTGTGCGGTCTGATCACCTTCCGGAAAAAACGAAACCGAGAAATAGATCGCGAAAGCGGAGTAGGCATACCAATCGTACCATTCAACGAGGTTGCCGATGGAACCGCCGACGATGGACTTTAAACGCTGCCTTGAAATGGGATCGCGCACGTTACTTGATTGGGCAGGAATATTAACCAGGGTAAATTTTCATTAAAATATTTTCTGCTTTATCGCTCCAGGGTCACTACTTTATACGGATCTTCCACATCCAGATCGGGAAATATCCACCCGTTGCCGTTGTTATCCATCACTTCAACAAAATACATGAAATCAAATTTGGGATCAATCTTGCCTGCAGGTACGGTAGCTTCATATACATTGCTACTTGTTTTCTGCATCGGCAATGTCTGATAATCCTGATGCTGGTTCACCGAACGATAACGTAACCTTACCCACTTCACTCCTGCCGGCGAATTTACAGTTGCCCGAACATTCAAAGGCTTGCCAACAGGTAAACGATCCGCTCCTTCCAGTTTAACGTGAAACGAAGTTTTTACAACGGTCCTTGGTTTGAATACCGGAGACGTGCGTGAGGTTGAGTTTTGCAATGTGCTCCTTTGCTGCTGAAGTTTTTCCAGTCCTTTCAACAAATCAATATGCTCTTCCTTCCAGTTTCCACTTTGCTTATGCACAATGCCCATGTATGATGTTTCACGAACGCCAAACCGGAGATCATCGGCATACACGTCACCTGCAGCAATGACAATCTTCTCCCACGCAGCAGCAGCCTGTCGTTCATACATGATCGCGTCATCCAACGCAAACGGATCTTTCGTCTGCATGTAGATACGATAGCTTACGGCTGCCGGGATCCTTCGCGAATGAAACAAGGCCAGGTTGGAAAGTATTTTAAGATCGGTAAGTGTTGAACGAAGTTCCTTGTTCCCCTTCAGATCAAAGCCTTCAATCTTGCTGATCATTTTATTCAGGTCACGATTCATTTCCTCAAACCACAGGCTGGTCGCCGAGGGCAATCGTTTTGCTGTTTCTCCTTTCTCAATAAGCAACTTCGCTTCTTCATCAAAGCTTGCAAACTGCTGGATGTCACTACCGGCTGCTTCGGCGTATGCCGGGAGATCTCCGTATCGTTGTTTCTCCGGCCATCCACGTGTAGTGGGAAAAGTTCCGTAAGGTGAACAGGCACCGACGATCATCGGCAATACCCAGCTCGCTTTATGCAATGCTGCTTCCACCACGGGACCTGCTTCTTGTCCAAAACGTTTTTCAAATTCGCTGTCCCATACTTCCGATGGTGTATTGAGATTGTATCCGAGTCTTCCGAAGGTCTGGAAGAAATGCCAGTACCGTTCGAATTCATAGTCATAATAAACGTAACCCGGGTTAAGAATATTAAATGGCGTCATATTGTGCGGCTGCGCTTCCATTTTTGTCGCAAGCGGTTCATTCACTTCAAATCCTTCACCATTGTACAAGTGTGTGCTGGCCACAAAACGTTTTGTATACTCCGGACTTCCCCATAACAGAATACGTTGCGTACCTCCGCTAAACATGCGCCAGTGCATTTTGTATTTGGGCGGATATTGAAGCATGTCGGCATATCCATGTCGCCGGTCAAATTGGTTTTCGGTGTTGATATGCGTAGGATGAAATGGAAGTCCCATTTGTTCCATCCAGTATTTCGTGGTGATACGGAAATTCAGTTTCTGATCAATGGCAACTTGAATGATGGATTCAGGCAAGTCTTTGGCGCGCAGGTCGAACTTAAAGTTCGGTGCAGTTTCACTTATTTTTGCAAACATCTCCCGCCAGAACGCGTCCATCTCTCCTCCTGCCTGAAGGCCCGATTCATTATGCATCCGAAATTGTATGCCATCAAGGTGTGGTACTTTTTGAAGAAATTTTACCAGGGCCACTTTTGTATACTCAGAAAGATTTTCCGCGGTAACACCCAGTACCAGGTGACCCTTGTCATTTTCTGCAAGTTCTTTTTGCGAAAGGCCGCCAGCTTGTACGCCGCCCCGGTAAATATGATCCCATATTCCAACTTTGAATTCAATGCCGCGTTCATGTGCGATGTCGATTATGCGGTTGAGCGCTGCGAGATTCTTTGCCTGCTGTGCCGGCGTCATCTTGTCCATTTTTATATTGGGATAACCATCCACATCGAAAAAGTAAGGGTAACACGGAGCAAGAAAACCAGCGTTCTCATAACCAAAGATCACCACCATGGAGTTGAACCGGTTTGTGGCAAGCATGTCCATGTAGCGCGTCCAATATTTTTCATCATAAAACCGACTCTCCCAATACGCACGGTTCATCGTGTATAACGAAATAGCACGCGTTACTACTTCGGGAGTCTCATTGCCCGGGACGATTTTGCTGAAAGGATCGCTCGTATCGGATGTGCTGCTGATCCGGTCTGTTACATCGAGCAGCGTGTACATCAATCCACGTTCATCCGATCCACTGACAGTGAGCAGCGGCTTTCCGCGAAGCGTGGCTTTCCATACCGACAATGATTCCGGTTTGGTTGGCGAAGATTTCTTAAAATCTTTTGTGATTTTACTTACAATCGGTTGACTTGAAAGGCCAGCCACAAGGAGATATCTACCTTTCGCTTTTTCAATTGAATTGATATGTTCATACGTAATGCCTTTTTTCTGAAGACTGACCATGAGTACCTCCAGGCCGTGGTGAGCGGGTCCGCCGTCATTTAATGCTTCTGTGATGATGGAGAATTGCGGTTCAGCATCAACGGATTTTTTAGTGGTGCCGCTGAAAAACAATACACACACCGGCAAAAGGAATGATTTAAAAAAGTAAGAGTTCATTCGGAAGATGTTCATTGTGGTTTACTTTGCCTGCAATTCTTTTCTTTTAAAATTTAAATATTATGTACTTAAGTAAATAATATTTGACTCCTCAGGTTTTTTATTGTATTCTGCAATCACTGTTCACGCAATGCATTCATTGGATTAGCGAAAGCAGCTTTCAACGATTGCCAACTGATCGCCACAAGCGCCAGCACATTGACCACGCCGAGAGAAATCACATGTATCCACCAGGTAAAATCAAACCGGTAAGCAAAACCTTCAAGCCACTGATGCACGGCATACTCGGTTACCGGAATCGCTATCAGGCATGCGATCAGTACAGGTGCGGAAAATTCCGTCATGAGCAGCAACAGGATATTTCCTGCACGGGCGCCCAATACTTTTCTTATGCCTATTTCTTTTGTCTTCTGAAACGTGGTGTAGGCAACAAGACCAATCAATCCCAGGCAGGCGATGGTAACGCCCAGCACAGAAAACAACCCGAAGAGTTTTCCAAATGATTTTTCACGGGCATATTGCTCGTCAAAAAAAGAATCCAGGAAAAAATAATCAAACGGATCGTTGGGATAAATTTCCTTCCATGCGGTTTCAATACTGCTCACCGTCTGCTGCAGATCGCTACTCTTTATTTTTATCGGAAAATAACCGAACTCATAGTTATGTCCTTCTCTTAAAATAAGCGGGTGAATTGTTTTTTGAAGCCCTTCGTAGTGTGTATCTTCCATGACACCAATGACCTCCAGTTTTTTCTGCCCTATTGCAATCATTTTTCCAATCGCAGTTTCAGCGGTGAAGTCCATCACTTTAGCTGCTGTTTCATTCATAATGACCTTTGTCTCTTCACCGGGCTGCTCGATAAAATTCCGTCCGCTAATAAACTTGATTCCCAGTGCAGGGGCATAACCCTGATCAATGAACGCCACATCATAAGTAATATTTTTTCCATCTCCTGTAGCGTCTGCATGTATATCCTCTCTTCGTGTCAGGAATTCATTTCCGGGAATACAGCCTGAAGCACCTACTTCTTCCACATCCTCAAATGGAAGCAATTTATCTCTTAAATTCCTGAAATACGGAATGCGTTTAGGAGAGCCGATCAGCGATCGCGGCGTGTGCAATACGATCACCTGCTCCGGTTCCATTCCCAGCGACTGGCTTCGCATGAACGTCACCTGCTTGTAAATCACAACCGTTGCTGTCAGAAGAAATACAGAACAAAAGAATTGAAACGCGAGGAGCGTCTTCCTGAAATATCCTGTACCTGGCTTCGAACTCACTTTACCTTTAATGACTTCCGTGGTCTGCATGGACGATAATCCCAATGCCGGATACAGACTTGCGATAAGCCCGCCAAAAATCAATACACCCATAAACACGGTCAGTGTAAAAATGCCTTGACCTTGAATTGAAAACACAGGGAGTTGTATCTGCGTCATTCCACGAATCATATCGTCTGAAAAATAAACAAGGGCAACCGCGAGTATACCAGCAACAATACTAGCGAACATTGCTTCAAGCAAAAACTGACTGACCAGTTGCCTGCGGGTAGAGCCAATAGCCTTGCGCACCCCAACTTCTTTTGCACGCTCCAGCGACCGCACAGTGAGCAGGTTGATAAAGTTGACCAGGGCAATGATGAGAATAAGTACTGCCGCCATCATCATGGAATAAACAAACGCACGGCTTCCGTTTGGTTGCAACTCATCGGCGATACCGGATTGCAAATGAATGGACTGCACAGGCTGAAGATAAAAATCATAGGTAACCTCACGCGTAACGGACTCGGGAATACGATCACTCATGAGTTTCGCAATCATGGTTTCAACATTCTCTGGTGATGCACCGGCCTCCAACTGAAGGTACACGTAGCTGGCATTCCAATCGGGAGGAAGACTGTTCTCAAAAATCTGACCGGCCAATTGTACCAACGTAGACCACGACACCACGAAGTCGGCCTTCATGTGCGAATTACCAGGCAGATCTTTATATACCCCTTGAATGGTGAACCCGAGACTTTCGTTAAGCCAAATTGTTTTCCCGATAGGATTGCGCTCACCTTCCCAGTCGGTTCCGAAAAAACGTTTCGCGCCTGATTCGGAGATGATAGCACCCCAGGGTTTATCCATCATACTCAGATCGCCTTCGCGGATGAATTCGAGATTGAATACGGAAGCAAAACTGCGGTCAGCCCAGAAAGTATGCTGGCGGTTGAATTTTACATCACCTTCTTTATAATGAAGCATACACTCTTCCTTGTAGATGCGCACACTGGAAACCACTTCCGGGATTTCATTTTTCAGCATAGCGGCAAGACCCGGGTAGCTTCGTGCACTTTCCATCACGACGTGATTGCCTTCCGCTTTTTTTACAGCCACACGGTATGTGTTGGCGCTGTTTTCAAAAAACCGGTCAAAACTCAATTCGTAGTGTACGATGTGTAGGATCACGAGAAAAGCAGCAAGCCCTACGGTAAGTCCAAGAACATTGATGTAGTTAAACATCACCCCTGCTCCTTTACCACCCTTTCGTTGATAGAACGCCCGAAGTGCTGTAATAAAATAATGCCTTAACATGTTTCGCGTGTTTTGTTTCGACAACGAAATGCCCCACGTGATTGGGGCTTGACTCTTAGCTTTACGAAGATATACGAATGCGTAAGAAATAGTTTACCATTAATAAAAATGTAGTAGGGTAATCAGCAGTTAGTCGCTTCCGTATTTCAGGATCACGTTAGATTCACAGGCTCCGAATAGACTGCCTTTTTAAATTGACGGGCTTTCTGAAGTAAATAGCATTCCTGATTTCGCACGTTCTTTCCGCTAGTACTTAAAGAGTCTCATAAATTCCTGAAGGCTCCGCTCACCAGAAGTTTTACTAAAAAATATGACATTAATGACTTATACATCAGCTAGTTATGAGCGCATATTCACAAATTGAATGGCTTGGTATAGCGGGCAAAATCGGGGCAATTAACTTTATTATTAAAAAGAACTTTTAAATTAAAAGTACTTTTGTTAAGATTGTGTAAGAAAAAAGAGAGTCCCTTAAAAACGAACAGTACAGGAAACCATGAAAACATACAATAAAAAACCAATGCAAACAGTGCTCCCGTTAGTCATCATCGTGATTGGCCTGATACTTCTGGTGTTCAAAATCTATGCGGATAGCGAACCGGGTGCCCTCCCACTTCTATTGCTACTCGTTGGCTCAGGATGGTATCTTTTTGCACGACGTCAACTGCGGGGCACACGGTCGAATTGACTAAACTTTACTTCATATCCAAAAAACTCAAAAGCTTAACAAAACAATAATCGTCATGAAAACACAAACCAACTTTTCAAAATCAATCCTTCGTGTTGCCCTGGTAACAACACTCGTGCTTATGGTACCCCTGGTCGCTATGCAGTTCACCTCTGAAGTGAACTGGAGCATCGGTGATTTCGTAGCGATGGGTGTGCTTATCTTCAGCACAGGTATGTCATTCGTACTGGCAACGCGGCATGCGACAAACCTCGCCTACAAGATTGCTATTGCTTTTTCTATTGGTTCAATATTCTTTTTGATTTGGGCAAACCTCGCCGTAGGACTTATCGGTGGCGGCCCTAATCCCGGCAACCTGATGTACATCGTTGTAGTAGCTATCGCCATCACCGGTACTATTCTTTCCCGCTTCACGCCGGGTGGAATGGAACGTGCTATGTATGCCGTGGCCTTCGCGATCGTACTGGTTGCTATCATCGCGCTACTCACCAACATGTCACAATACCCTGGCAGTTCAGCGGTGGAGATTATCGGTGTGAATACATTCTTCATCACCCTGTTTGCCATATCGGGTTTGTTGTATCGTTATGTTGCCATGGAACAATCGCAGCAGACGGAAGAATCAAAAGGGTAACGTTGTTCAGTATTACTCAGGTGTTTACATTCATTGTACGATGAATATTTCAAGAACAAAATTTGTCTTCTACTTTGTGATCTCTGCGTTCGCCTTTCAATTTATCTCGAATTCACTTTTCGGACCAGAAGTCAGACTCTTTCCCGGAAACGGCGAGTCTTTTCTGGGAGTGGAATCACAGATAGCCTGGAAGAACATAGGAAACATGATTCTTTTCCCTGTCAAAATTATTCTGATAGGGCCCATGTTGCCTTTTGTGAATTTTCTAAAGGAAGATCCACCGCCACCATTTTTTGTTGCCGGGTTTGCTTTCTACTGGACTGTCCTTGCCTGCGCTCTTCATTACTTTCTCGGTAAAATGAAACACGCCTAGCACCAAATTCAATATTCAATACTTGCCTTTGGGAAACAAAATTTAGCATTCAAAATCTGCCTGACGACCAGGCGGGTTCAACTTTTTAACATTTCGATGTATCTTTCGTGATGCTCATCGGAGAGAAACAACTACACTATTGGATTGACAATTTTTATGGATACGGTTCGTGGAAAGCGAAGATATGGTTCGTTGCCTATGAAGAAGATGGTGGCGATACGCCTGAGGAAGTTGGCGAGAAGTTCAATGATTTCTATGATAAACACTCATCAACGGAACAGCCCACACTCTGCGACCTCCGTGAACTCTATCGCCAGGTTTCTTTTCGTGTGGATGGACCACGGGCAAAATTGTTTTCTAACCTTTATGAGTATCGGTTCGGCGAACACGCCAAACCTCATGGGATTTGGAAAAACCTCATCGCCTTTGTTCATGGTTATCGAGATGAAAATCTCCCCGACATGATCCGCTATCAACAGGATTCATTTGCCATGTCCTCGTCGCAGGAAGCATGGATCAAATTATATCCGTTACCCAGTACACATAACCATGCATGGTATTATAGTTGGCTTGATATGCCTCAGTTTGATTTTCTCAAAAGCCGGGCACGTTACGAGAATCATGTGTATCACAAACGCATGAGTACAATTCTTCAAAAAATCGATACTCATAAACCGGAAGTCGTGTTGATGTACGGAATGGACAACATCAACGCCCTGAAAGCATCGGTTCAGTCTTCCTTTTCGGAAGCAAAATTCAACACCGTTAAGGCTGTTAAACAACAAATTCCCCAGCATCATCACACCACCTTCCGCGGCACTACCCTGCTCATCACCACTCAAACTCCAGCCCTTCACCACAACCGCATCGAAACAGGATTTGACTGGTACGAACTTGGAAAAAATGTGAGGGGAAAATAAAACAGCGTAGAAATGTTGAATTTTAAATATTGAATGTCGAATTAAAAATCTCGCATCATATTCAACATTTAAAATTCAACATTCAAAATCGATCATTCCGATTTCAGACTTTCTACGGGATTGGCAACCGCTGCCGTGAATGCCTGTGTACTCACGGTGAGCAATGCGATAACGAGTGCCACCATCCCCGATACAATAAATACCCATGCACTTGCATTCACGTGATAGGCAAAATCTTCCAGCCATTTATTCACGGCCCACGATGCCAGGGGAAATGCAATGATTGCCGATAGGATCACAAGCTTTACATATTCGCGTGATAATAACGCAACGATATTTTGAACAGACGCACCCAATGCTTTTCGGATGCCGATTTCTTTAACACGTTGTTGAGCTGTAAAGGCTGCCAAACCAAACAAACCGAGGCATGCAATGAACACAGCCAGTATGGTAAATACGAGTGACAACTGCTCCTGTTTTTTTTCTTTCATGTATTGCCTGCTGAAATTCTGATCCAGGAAATTAAATTCCACGGGATTGACTTTGTCGAATTCTTTATAGGTTTTTTGAATGTAGGCCAATGCGTCCTCAGTAGCAGCAGGGTTGATGCGAATGTAAAGGTTGTCTTCCATTGAAGCCCTTGCCGGCAAATTCAGGACCATCGGTTGTACTTCGTGCTGTAATGAATATGTGTGAAAATCTTTGATGACACCGATTACTTTTTTTTCTGTCATATTCCCTTCATCATCAACAGGGTAACGTACTTTTTTTCCTATGACCGATGACCAACCTAATTCCTTTTGCAGGGTTTCGTTAATCAATACACTCTCTTCTTTATCTGTTACGTGCTCAGGAGAAAAATTTCGTCCCTGGAGCAATTCAATTTCCATCGTAGGAAGGTAGTCGCTATCAACGACAAGTTCCTGAACGATGGTTGCATTCGTGGAGATTGTACCATCAAAATTTTCAAAATAAAAATTGTGTTGACCCAGGTCGTTATTGCCGATGGGGTTTCCCGCAGCAGCAACGTGTTCGATAACGGGATTTCGTAACAGCTGTGACTTGAGTAGTGGAATTCTGTTCCTGACACTCCTATCGTCGATATGAAAGGTAAGAACCTGGTCTCTATTAAAGCCCATATCTTTTTGCGATACAAACTGCATTTGCTGATAGATGATGGCAGAACCCGAGATCATCACAATGGTTACCACAAACTGAAAGATGACAAGTGATTTTCTAAACAATGAACTCGTAGAAAGATTGCCGAGTTGCCCTTTCAAAGCTGCCGTCGTTTTGAAACGTGAGAGAAACCAGGCGGGATAGCTTCCGCTCACAAGGCCAATCACAACGGCAAATGCCAATAGCAAGAGCAAGGGCTGATACGCACCGAAGCTCCACAAAGCGAGATGTTTGTCGGCAAGCAAATTAAAAAGGGGAAGCAATAGCGTGACGAGCATGAAGGATAGTAATGCGGCAATCAGAGAAATCAATAAGGCATCAATGATGAACATGCGTGCCAGGTCCCTTCTCGCAGAGCCAACTACTTTGCGAATACCCACTTCTTTAATCCGAAGAAAAGCTCGCGCCGTGGATAAGTTCATATAATTGATGATCGCAATGATCAGTGTGAGTGTTGCCAATATGACAAACAGGTAAATCCTGTTGATGTTGTTGTTCGCACTGACCTCAAAGTCAAGATGGGAATAGAGATGGATGGATGTTAGGGGTTGCAGCTCAATATGATAGGTATCAAATTTCAATTCTTTCTGAATCGTATTTTCGGCAAAGGCAGGTAATTTTGCTTCGAGACTTTTATAGTCCGTGCCCGTAGTAAGCAAGAGATACGTGTATTGATCGGAGTTTATCCATTTTGATGTATATCCTTGCGGCAATGAGCGTAAGGCTTCGAAGCGCAAGTGAGAATTTTCCGGAATGTCTTTGACTACACCGGTGACTTTGTTGCCGGTATTGTCTTCGAAGTACACGGTTTGGTTCAATGCTTTTTTCGGATCACCAAATAATTTGGCAGCGAGCGTTTCGGTAAGCACAATGGATTCCGGCAGTGAAAGTGATGTGTTCGCGTTTCCATATAAAAATGAAAAACTGAAAATGTCAAACACGGCATTGTCTGCGAAGAAAATATTACCCGCCTTCACTACTTTAGTTTCATAGTGCAGAATGCCGCCGCCTTCGGGTACAATACGGGTTGCTGCTTCAATTTCTGGATATGTTGCTTTCAACGCTGGAGCAAATGCTGCCGAGGTAACAGCATGATGCGCTTCACCCCCATCCCATTTTCCATGATGAACAACACGAACAATGCGATCTGCCTTTTCATGATACCGATCATAACTCAGTTCATCCATCACGTACAATGCAAACAATGAAAAAGCAGTCAACCCCACAGCAATACCCAGGATGTTGATCACAGCATAGGAACGGTTATGAATCAGATTTCTAATCGCTATTTTAAAGTAATTGAAGAGCATCGTCATGTGATTTATCGCATCATTGACAAAATCATGCCACTGAATTTTCAATGATTTAAATGCCAAAAATAGCTATTTCCAGCAAGTATGGGTTCGATCTCGGGATGAGATGTCCGTTTTAGGACGTTAATCACTCAAATCACTAAATCATCAAACTTGTCCGGTAACCATCAGATCAATCAATAATTAATCTCCACCAACTTCTTATTCTGCAGCTTCTGCATTTGCTTTGGCACGATGCTAAGAATTTCTTCCTTCAGTGTCTTGATGTGTTTTGTTTTGATGTGATCGCGATGTGTGACAAGACTCACCTCGCGTGCGGGACTTGGATCTTTCAATCGCTTTACCAGTTTCATCTGGGGTTTGGTGAATTCCATCACGGCCAGTTCGGGCAAGATGGTGATGCCATCACTCTTGTCCACCATACGTTTGAGCGTTTCGATGTTTCCCGTCTCGTATTTAAAATGAAAATCAGAACGCTTTCTTAGTTCACACAAATTCAATACCTGGCTGCGGAAACAATGGCCCTCTTCCAGCAACCACAGCTGATCCGGATCGATGTCATTGGCCAGCACATACTTCTTATCATAGAGTGCATTCTTCCGGGATACATACACAAACAACTCTTCATAAAAAAGAATGTCTTCTTTAATCGACGAATCATTCAGAGGTGTTACGACCAAGCCACAATCGAGGCGATTGTTCTTTAGTTCGCTGATCACTTCCTCCGTAATGGTTTCCTTGATGATGAGATGAAGCTGCGGGTATTTTTCCCGCATGTGTTTGAAGAGCGGCGGTAATAAGTATGGTGCCAGGGTAGGAATTATGCCGATGCGAAGTTCCCCGGTCATGGTATCCTTCTGATCGTTGATGATCTGTTGAACACGATTCGCTTCCAACAGAATAACGCGGGCCTGGGCAATGATGCTGATCCCCATTTCGGTGGGAATCACCGGTTGTTTTGTGCGATCAAAAATTTTCACGCCCAGCTCCTCTTCCAATTTCTGAATCTGCATGCTCAATGTAGGTTGCGTGACAAAACACGCTTCTGAAGCTTGAACAAAATGACGGTAGGTATCAAGGGCAACGATGTATTCGAGTTGGGTAAGGGTCATTTAGAAAAAGAATATAGAATATAGTATTTAGAATATAGAAAGCTAAGATATAGATTTCTACTATATGAATATAAATACAATCAATTTGATTTATTAAGCAGGCTCGCGTAATATTGACGAGTCACTATTCTACATTCTAAATTCTAAATACTTCTAACCCATGGAAAAAAACGCAACAAACGGCGAAGCAACCTGCCCCTTTACCGGAGCGCACAAGCAGGCTGCAGGCAACGGAACACGCAACCGCGACTGGTGGCCTAATCAGCTGAAACTCAATATTCTTCGTCAGCATTCCTCGTTATCCAACCCCATGGACGCGGAGTTCGACTACGCAAAAGCTTTTAAAAGTCTCGACCTGGAAGCACTGAAGAAAGATCTTCATGCTCTCATGACGGACTCACAAGACTGGTGGCCGGCAGACTTTGGTCACTATGGAGGATTGTTCATTCGCATGGCATGGCATAGTGCTGGTACTTATCGCGTATTTGACGGGCGCGGTGGTGCAGCTGCGGGACAGCAACGTTTTGCTCCTCTTAACAGCTGGCCTGACAATGTAAGCTTAGATAAAGCACGCAGACTGTTGTGGCCTATCAAACAAAAATATGGCAAGAACATTTCCTGGGCCGACCTAATGATCCTTACCGGAAACGTAGCATTGGAATCCATGGGCTTTAAAACATTTGGATTTGCCGGTGGTCGTGAAGATGTGTGGGAACCCCAGGAAGATGTGTATTGGGGATCGGAAGACAAGTGGCTGGGCAGTGACATTCGCTACGCAGAAGGTTCTCCGGGTGTTGGTGGTCATGGCGTTGTTAACACGGACGATGATCCAAAGGGTAAAGTGCATGCACGTAACCTCGAGAAACCACTTGCCGCTGCGCACATGGGATTGATCTATGTAAATCCGGAAGGTCCCGATGGTACTCCTGATCCTGTAGCTGCTGCAAAAGATATTCGCGATACCTTCGGACGCATGGCCATGAATGATGAAGAAACGGTTGCACTGATTGCCGGTGGTCACACGTTTGGAAAGACGCACGGCGCAGCTCCTTCAACGCACGTAGGCAAAGAACCTGAAGCAGCCGGAATAGAACTGCAAGGCTTTGGCTGGAGCAACAGTTATGCTTCGGGTAAAGGTGCCGACACCATCACGAGCGGATTGGAAGTAACGTGGACAAAAACACCCACGCAATGGAGCAATAACTTTTTTGAAAACCTTTTTGCGTTTGAATGGGAGTTAACAAAAAGCCCTGCTGGTGCTCATCAATGGGTTGCCAAAAATGCGGATGCCATTATTCCCGATGCATATGATAAAACGAAGAAGCATAAACCTATGATGCTTACTACGGACATGTCGTTGCGTCTTGATCCTGTGTATGAAAAAATATCCAGAAATTTTCTAAAAAATCCTGATGCGTTTGCTGATGCATTTGCACGTGCGTGGTTTAAATTAACGCACCGTGACATGGGACCACGTGTACGTTACCTCGGCAATGATGTTCCGAAAGAAGAATTACTATGGCAGGATCCTATTCCCGCTGTGAATCATACGCTGATTGATGACCACGATGCAAAAACATTAAAAGCAAAAACGCTGGAAGCGGGATTGAGTGTTACCGAATTGGTATCAACAGCCTGGGCATCGGCATCTACATTCCGTGGATCCGATAAACGCGGTGGTGCTAATGGTGCACGCATCCGTCTGGCTCCTCAGAAAGACTGGAAGGTGAACAATCCAGCACAACTTAAAAAAGTGTTGGACAAACTTGAAAGCATTCAGAAAGAATTTAACGGAGCGCAGAAGAGTGGCAAAAAAGTTTCGCTTGCTGATATGATTGTGCTTGCCGGTGGTGCAGCTGTTGAAAAAGCTGCGAAGGATGCAGGTGTATCCGTCACCGTTCCATTTACAGCAGGTCGTATGGATGCATCTCAGGAACAAACCGATGTTGAGTCTGTAGGATTTCTTGAGCCTGCTGCTGATGGGTTCCGTAACTATCGCCAGTCGAGGTCATTTGCGTCAACGGAAGAACTGTTGATTGACAAGGCACAGTTGCTCACTCTGACTGCGCCTGAACTGACAGTACTCGTTGGCGGTATGCGCGCGCTGAACACGAACTTCGATGGATCGAAGTATGGCGTGTTCACCCAGACTCCCGGTAAGCTTACCAATGATTTCTTCATCAACCTGCTCGACATGAACACAGCATGGAAAGCTACCGGTGAAGACAAGGAATTGTACACTGGCACAGATCGTAAGACTGGCAAAGCTACATGGACCGCCACACGTGCCGACCTCGTATTTGGTTCAAACTCTGAATTAAGAGCCGTTGCCGAAGTTTATGGAAGCAAAGACGCAAAAGAAAAATTCGTAAAAGACTTTGTTGCCGCCTGGACCAAGGTGATGAATTTGGATCGGTTTGATTTGAAGAAATAGTATTTAGATATAAGACGTTAGATTTTAGACGTAAGACAAAAGGTGACCTGTGAGTAGGTCACCTTTTTTTTACCGTCTTGGCGAGGAACAGATACGGTAACCCCCTAACCGTCATTACGAGGATCCGCCGGTTGGCGGAGACGAAGCAACCCCTCCACACAATACTGCGACACGGAAGAATTACTCCCCAACGTCATGCTACGTTTGTAGCGGATTGAAAATCAAAGGTTATTTTTAGATTAAAGAAAAGAGAAGAGCGGAGCAAGACCGAGATTCGTCATGGGTCTACCAGACCGTTCGCAATGCTGGT
>Ga0164241_10000903_pt1 | contig 42775 bp, 25 predicted proteins | sample OricomyardsoilBY_FD_108780 | JGI IMG/M metagenome (GOLD analysis project Ga0164241, IMG submission 108780) | Backyard soil microbial communities from Emeryville, California, USA - Original compost - Back yard soil (BY) | ecosystem: Environmental > Terrestrial > Soil > Unclassified | place: USA... | reverse complement strand
CTGCAGGGCCAGATCGCTGACGATCATTGCCGGCGTATTTGTGACTGTCACATGACCCAACCTGAGCGAGTGAACGACCGCGGATCTTGTGGATACGCGACCCACCGCGCTGACCATTTCAAGCGTGTCGTCGCCCAGGCCGACGACTTTGGCGGCGTCTGCCACGCTGTTGGTGAGGATGGTGATACTGGTACCGGTGTCGAGCCAGAAGTGGCGTTTGACGCCATTCACGCTCACAGGAATGATGGCGACCCCCGTAATGGAACGCGCGAGTGGTAGCTGGGAGATGGTATCGGCGAATTGGATGCTGGTGGACACATTCCTGAAAGCAGGCGCCCAGCTCTCCACACCGGCAGCGTCACGCTTTTCGCGATCCGTTGAGGCCGACGTCGAGGCTGCGTACGCAGCCAATTTTGACCAATCCCCCTCGAAGCTCAGGATTGCGCCATAGGTGATGCGAGCGGCCGCTCGAACCTGTGAATCCTTTGCGTCGAGAACTATGCGAACAGTCGAGTCTGCGTCCGTGTCGCGACCGTTCATGAATGCATCGATCGCGTCCGCAAGCGTACGCTGCTCGCTCGATTCCGCGACGATCCATGCAGCCTGCAGGTTCGCGTCCGAGAGAGCCTCCCAGTAGGTCCCGTAAAAGCGGATAGCAGGGGTGGGAGTGTGGCGCTGATCGGGGTGATCGGCTTCGATCGCGGGGCGAGCGGTAATGACGAGCGGACGCGGGGGGACGCACGCGACAACCAGAACCAACGCCGTGGCAGCGGTTGCCAGGGTGGGTTTGTTTCGCTTGTGATAGTGGTCCTTCATGCACCGAATCCACGGCTCAGCCATAGCTCTCGAGTTCAGGCGAAGGGATCCAATATGTGCTGTGCGCCGTACTTCGCCATTGTAAATGTTACGGCGTATGTTTGACACCTGAAGCGCCGTTTACGTTTCGGAGCTCAGCGACTGGAGGACTTTGCATGGCGGTAGATCGACACCACTGGTTCGTTCGACTGACCCACTGGGTGAATGCGATTGCACTCGTGATCATGATCGGGAGCGGACTGCAGATATTCAACGCGTATCCGATGTTCGCGCGTCGCGGTGAGGCATTCTGCTGCTACCCGTTCGCGGGACACTCGATTCCGCATTGGGCGACATTCGGAGGTTGGCTTGCGGGAGCGCGCAACTGGCACTTCGCGATGATGTGGCTGTTCCTGCTGAATGGTGTCGCATATACGATCTTCATCTATCTGCACGGTGAGTGGCGGGATCTCGTGCCGCGACGCGGTGATATTCGCGACTCGCGAGAGATGATCAAGTTCTACCTGTTCCTCCGCAAAAGACATCCACACCAGGGCAAGCACAATGCGCTGCAGAAAGGAACGTATTTCGCGCTTCCTATTCTCGCGGCGCTAGCCGTCATTACCGGGTTGGCCGTGTGGAAGCCGGTATCGCTTGCGCCTCTTACAAATCTGATGGGTGGCTACGTGTACGCTCGTTACTGGCACTTCCTCGTGATGCTGGCGCTCGTGGTGCTATCCGTCGTGCATATCTTCATGGTGTTTGCAGTAGATCCGTATTCGATCCGTTCCATTGTGACTGGCAAGTACAATCCGGAGCGCGCGCCGGAATTGAGGGATGGTCGACCGTTCTATCATCTCTTCAGACGCGCAAGGAGCGATGCTGATGCAGAGGCGTGATTTTCTCACCGCTTCCGGCGGAATTACAACTGCATGGCTGCTGGCCGCGTGCGGGTCACGCGGACCGAAGGGCGCTGAGAAGTTGTTGAAGTATGCGATGCGCAAGAACGAAGTTCTTGAACGCGGTTTGTTCCGACATACATCGATGGATTCACCATCGTCACGTTGGCGGAATGCGGGAATCGCATTACCGAAATATTACATATCCGATACAGTTCCAGTGTGGGATGTAGCGGCGCGCGGTACCTGGACGCTCGAGATCTCCGGTCTGGTGAAGAACCCGCTGACGCTCACCATGGACATGCTTCAAAAGCTGCCGCGCATCACCCAACGCGTGAATCACTTCTGCGTGGAAGGATGGACGGCGGTCGAGACGTGGACCGGCTGTCGCGTCAGCGATCTTGCGCGCGCTGCGGGGGCGTCGCCGGACGCTCATTACGTGGACTTTCAGTCGTTCGACAACGATTACCACGAAAGCTGGGATATCGAGAGCGCCATGCATCCGCAGACACTCATCTGCTACGGACTCGATGGAAAGATGCTCGAGGCGGGTCACGGAGCGCCTGCCCGCCTCTTTTCCCCCGTGAAACTCGGCTACAAGAACACAAAATATCTCACAAAAATTGTATTCATGCCCAGTCGGAACGGAGGCTACTGGAGCGACCAGGGTTATGAGTGGTATGGGGGGACCTAGCCTTTAAACTCCGTGGAGCGCGCAGCCGAGACTTGCGGGCACTATGGCCGCGCGCGTCAACCTGTCCGAGGTGCTTTCCGCACTGTCCTGCGCTCTCGATCTGACTGAAGGGCAGCCCGTCGGCCATACGATGCGTAGCTGCCTCATCGGCATGCGCTTGGGGCATGAAATCGGACTCTCGCAGGCGGATTGCGGGGCGCTGTATTACGCGATTCTTCTCAAGGACGCCGGTTGCTCGAGCAATGCCGCAAGACTCTGCCAGCTCTTTGGAACTGACGATCGTGAGCTGAAGCCGCGAATGAAGGCCGTCGATCGGCAGAACAAGGTGGCGCTCGCGATCCAGACAGCTCGGACTGTCGGTCTCGACGGCGATCTGTCATCCAGAGTCAAACATTTCGTGGAAGTCGCGAGAAGTGAAGAAGTCATGCACGAGATCATGGGTCTTCGCTGTGAGCGTGGTGCCGACATCGCTGTACGCCTCGGATTTCCGCAGGCTACAGCAGAGGCGGTCCGGCACCTGGACGAGCACTGGAACGGCAAGGGTCATCCGGACGGACTCTCGGGACCCGCCATTCCGATAATGTCGCGTATTGCCGGGCTTTCGCAGGTAATCGACGTTTTCCATCAGCATGACGGCACCAGGGCAGCCCTCAAGGTGGCCACTGCACGAAGCGGCACGTGGTTCGATCCGACACTTGTGCATCGCGTGCTATCGTGGCGCAACGAATCATCCTGGTGGGAAAGGCTGGACAGCTCGGATCCGACGGATGAGGTGATCGCCGCGGAGCCGGTATCATTGATGCGCTGGGTGAGCGAAGACGATCTTGACGCGATCGCGAGAGCATTTGCCGATATCATCGACGCCAAGTCGCCCTACACCTTCTCGCATTCACGCAACGTTGCGGCGTACGCGCTGGGCATTGCTCGCGAGATGAGGCTGGACTCGGCAACTCAGCGTCGCGTATATCGCGCTGGCCTGTTGCACGACATTGGGAAGCTGGGTGTCTCCAACTCCATTCTGGACAAACCAGGCGCTCTGACCGATGCCGAGCGTGCCGCCGTGCAGCGGCACCCATTCTACACCTGGGAGATACTCTCCCGGGTGCCGGCGTTCCGTGATTTCGCATGGTCGGCGGCGTTGCACCACGAGCGCCTGGACGGCAGCGGCTACCCCTGGCATCTGAGCGGCAACCGCCTCGACCTTACCGCCCGGATCCTGTGTGTATCAGATGTTTATGAGGCTTTGACCGCGGATCGTCCGTACCGTGCCGGACTGCCGTGGGAGGTCTCGTCCGGGATTCTCGCTGAAGGCCGAGGGACGGCTTTTGATCCGGCGGTGCTGGACGCTCTTGCTTCGTGCCGCGGGGCGGTCGCTGACATGACCCAAGTGGTCCCCCTGGCAGCCGCCTGATCGACGGCCAGCTCAGCGCCGGGGCGGCTTGGACGGCCCGGCCGCCTGTTCCAATGGTCCCGTACCGGACCGCAAACATACGTAGTATATTCACCCCGTGCTCAGCGAAGATGAAGCAACGGCGTTTCGGGGCGCCCTTAGAGATTACTGTGCTGATTCGGCCGACTCTCCGGCGAAGCTGACGTCGGTGATGCGCGATGCGCTGACAGGCGCAGCGAAGGCAGCACAAGCTAGCGGCATGAGCGCGGAGCACTTCGTCATCTGGGTGAAACGGGTGTGGGATGAACTCGTGGACGATAGAGTGCTGCAACACATCACGGATCCGGCGCGCGCTCGAGATGCCGTTGTCTCGGCGGCAATCAAGGCGTACTACATGCAATAGGTAGTAGAACCCGATCGTAGAGATCGCCTCGCGCCGAGCCAAACGGCACGTAACTTCGGGGGCGATGCCTCCTCGGCGCCTTTAACTTTCGCTACGTGCCTACAGCTACTCCCCCCAAAACAGAAAAGAACCTTCTCAAGCGATTCCTCTCCTGGACTGGATCGGACGAAGACGGCGCACGCGGGGCCCATCTCGTAGCACCGATTCGCGGAGAAGTGCTCGGTGTGGATCGGCTCGCCGAGCGCGCTCGTGCGGTTGCGCGTCAGGAGAAGATCGGACCGCCACCGGTTCGTCACGGGCCGGGACCGCTGTTACGGCGGCTGGATGACACACGCGTCGTCCTGGCTGAGATTCAGCACGCACTGAGCGATGCGGCGGCGCGCGGCATCGACATATCCTCAGCAGGCGAGTGGCTGCTCGACAACTATTACATAGTTCAGGAGCACATGCGCGAAGTGCGCATGGCGCTTCCGAACAGATATTATCATGAGCTGCCCAAGCTCGCGAGCGGCACACTTGCTGGATATCCGCGGGTGTACGAACTGGCGATCGAGCTGATCGCTCACACCGAAGGTCGGCTCGATCTGGACAACATCACTCTGTTCACGCGCGAGTTCCAGCGCGTGTCGCTTCTCAGATTGGGTGAGTTGTGGGCGATACCGACGATGCTTCGACTCGGACTCGTCGAAAACATCCGCCGGATGGCACTCCGCACGGCGGCTCGACTGGCGGAAGTCCAGGAAGCGGATACATGGGCCGCGAGGATGCGTGCGGCAAGCGCGGAATCATCCGATGCATTGTCGCAGACGCTCTCGGCATTCATCGATAATCACCCGCAACTCAGCCCGACGTTCGTAGCACGCTTTCTCGGACAGATTCGCAGCTACCAGACGAACTTCACTCCGCTCGTGTGGCTGGAACAGTGGATCGCCGAAGACGGACTGAGTGCCGAAGACGCGGTGACGCGCTCGAACAGACGTGTCGCGATAACCCAGGTGACGATCACGAACAGCATCCAGAGCCTGCGCATGATTTCGCGCCTGGACTGGAACGAGTTCGTCGAATCCCAGAGTGTCATCGAGAAGCTGCTTCGCGACGATCCCGCCCACGTGTACTCCGACATGACGTTCGGCTCGCGCGACGAATACCGTCACGTGATCGAACAGATTGCGAAGCGGACGAAGCGCGACGAGGATTCCATCGCGAACGAAGTGCTTGCGCTGGCCCGCGAGCACCCTGGTGATTCGCGTAAGGGACATGTCGGGTACTGGCTGGTCGACGCGGGCCGATTGAGACTGGAGGAACGAACCGAATACAAGCCGACGTTCGGCGAAAAGGTCTATCGCTGGGCCAAGCACCACCCGAGCGTCATCTACTTCGGAGTGATAGTCACGGTTGCACTACTGGTGTGCGCCCTTGTGATATCGATCGCGCCGATCTCCGACGCTGGAGCCGCACTTCTGGTAATGCTGCTGCTCGCGATCCCGGCGAGCGAGGTTGGAGTCGCGGTGGTGAACAAGCTGGTAACGATCATCGTGCCACCCCATCTGTTGCCCAAGATGGACTTTCGCGAGGATGGAATCCCCCTCTACGCTCGGACAGCGGTGGTGGTGCCAACACTGCTTGCGACAGTCGCGGCGGTGCGTGAGGCGCTGGAGCATCTTGAGGTGCAGTATCTGGCTAACCCGGATCCGAATCTGCACTTCGTCGTGCTGAGTGACTTTACCGACGCGAAGACGGAAACGCTTGCTGGTGACGCGCACGTCACCGAAGCCATCGAGCGTGGCGTCGAAAGTCTGAACGCCAAATACAGGCCGGCGAGGGACAAGGGGCCGTTCCTCGTGCTGCACCGTGCGCGGAAATGGAATGCAACGGAAGGCGTCTGGATGGGTTGGGAGCGAAAGCGTGGCAAGCTCGCGGAATTCAATCGCTTTCTTCGCGGTGGTTCGTCGGACGCATTTCCGACGATTGCCGGTGATCCTTCGCTGCTCGCAGATACGCGTTATGTAATCACGCTCGATTCGGACACTGTGTTACCACGAGGCGCGGCGGCGCAGCTCGTCGGGACGATGGCGCATCCGCTCAATAAAGCGCGATACAACGAGACGCTCGGTCGAATCACGGAAGGCTATGGGATTCTCCAGCCGCGTGTCGGAGTTGCTCTCACGAGTGCCTATCGCTCGAAGTTTGCGGCCGTGCACTCGGGACATCCCGGAGTCGATCCTTACACGACCGCGGTGTCCGACGTGTATCAGGATCTGTACGACGAAGGAAGTTTCACCGGGAAGGGCATCTACGACGTGAATGCCTTCGAGGAAGCCACGCACGGACGGTTTCCCGAGAACACGCTGCTGTCGCACGATCTGATAGAGGGTACATACGTACGCGCGGGTCTGACGACCGATATCGAGCTGTACGACGACTATCCAACGCGCTATCTGGCGTACACGCGACGCAAGCACCGCTGGATTCGTGGCGACTGGCAGATCCTGAAATGGCTGAAGGCGACGGTACCAGGTCCGGACGGTCCGGAGCCGAACCGATTGTCCACGCTTTCGCGCTGGAAGATCTTCGACAATCTCCGGCGTTCGCTCGTGGAGATTTCGCTGGTTCTGCTGTTGATCGTCGGCTGGTTCGTACTGCCGGGTTCGCCGCTGCTATGGACCGTGGTGGTGCTTCTTCTCGTGGCATTCCCGTGGCTGTTCGCGATTCTTCTCGAGCTGATTCAACCGCCGACCGATCAGTCGTTACAGGCGTATTACGGTGCGGTGATGCGCGACCTCGTCGGGAGTGCGGAGCAGTTCGGACTCGCGATTACGTTCCTCCCGCATCAGGCATGGGTCTCGGCCGATGCGATCGTGCGCACGCTCACTCGTCTTTACGTCACGCACCGCCACATGCTGGAGTGGCAGACCGCGTCGCAGGTGGAGCGAGCGATGCGTCGTGGCGGCGATCGCGAGGTGTATCGACGCATGTGGCCTGCCGTCGCGATCGGCGCGCTCGTTGCAGTCGGTGCGATATTCGAGGTGTACAGCGGCGACGGGACTCTGGGCGTCAACTCGCTCGCCTTGATCGCGACGCTCCCGCTCGCGTTCCTGTGGATCGTCTCGCCGAGTATCGCGGCGGCCATGTCCGCACCGGCCATCCCGGGTGAGGTGAAGCTTGCCGAGGCCGAACGAGCGCGAGCGGAGCGTTACGCGCGGCTGCACTGGGAGTTCTTCAATCATTTTGTAACCGAAAAGACGAACTGGCTCGCTCCTGACAACTTTCAGGAGGAGCCAGATCCCGAAGTAGCGTTGCGCACATCGCCGACGAATATCGGATTGCAGCTGCTGTCAACGGTGAGTGCGGCGGACCTGGGCTTCATCACGCGGCCGGATATGATCGAACGGCTCGAGCGAATCTTCAAATCGCTGGAGCGGATGCAACGGTATCGTGGTCATTTCTATAACTGGTACGATCTGACCGACCTGAAGGTGTTGGAGCCGGCATACATATCCACGGTGGACAGTGGCAATCTCGCCGGTCACTTCATCGCTTTGAAGCAAGCGTGCATTCAGATCATTCACTCGTTGCAGCCGCGTACGATCGAGATGCAGATCGCGGGACACGCACTCGCGGGCGGTATCGTCGCCGCCAAGTCGGGCGAGCGCATGCAGGGGACTGTCGCGCCTGGTGAGGATGTGGGCGACGAGTGCGCGCGCTTGCGGGCGATCGCCGATCGCGCATTCGCGTACGCGTCCGAGATGGATTTCACTTTCCTGTACGATGAACGACGCAAGCTCTTCTCGATCGGGTTCCAGACGAGCGCGAATTCGTATGACAATTCGTACTACGATCTTCTGGCGTCGGAAGCGCGCCTCGCTTCATTCATGGCGATCGCGAAGGGCGATGTGCCGGTGGAGCACTGGTTCCATCTGGGCCGCTCCCTGACTTCGGACCGCGGCATCCGTGCGCTCGCTTCGTGGAGCGGGAGCATGTTCGAGTATCTGATGCCGGTGCTGGTCACGCAGTCGTATCCGTTCACTCTGCTGGACCAGACATATCATGGAGCAGTGCGGCGGCAGATACTGTATGGAGCCGAGCGAAAGGTTCCGTGGGGTGTGTCGGAGTCTGCGTACAACGTCAGGGACAGAAATCAGATCTATCAGTATCGCGGGTTTGGAGTTCCGGATCTCGCGCTCAAGCGCGGGCTGAATAAGGACCTCGTCGTCGCACCATATGCGACGGTGCTTGCGATGCTGATCGAGCCGCGGCAGGCACTTCGCAATCTGACAGTGCTCGAGAGCGAGGGCTCGCTTGGCCCGTACGGCTTCCGTGACGCGATCGACTACACCCGTCCGCTCCCAGGTTCCACGCGCGCGGTGGTCGGAACGTACATGGCGCACCACATCGGAATGAGCCTGGTAGCGCTGACGAATGCGCTGCAGCGGCAGGTGTGGCAGCGGCGTTTTCACGCAGATCCGCTAGTGCGGTCCAACGATCTCGTTCTCCAGGAACGCATACCACGTCGCCTCGTCGTGCAGCGGACCGGCAATGAGGATGAGCCGGTCCCGATGGCGCCGGCTGAAACCGCGAAGCCCGCGGTCCGCGAGACGAACACGGCGTACACACCGCAACCCGCGATCGCGCTACTCGGCAACGTGCCGTACACCACGATGATCAGCAACGCCGGAGGCGGCTATAGCCGCTATGGCGATATTGTTGTAACGCGGTGGCGGCGCGATACGACGCGGGACAACTACGGCGAGTGGATCTATGTGAAGGACATATCCAGCGGCCGTGTGTGGAGCGCAGCGCATCAGCCGGTCGCGGTCGATGCCGATAGTTATCACGTCTCATTCGCGAGCGACCGCGTGGAGTTTCATCGTCGAGACGGCGATATCGACACGATGATGGAGGTGGTCGTATCGTCTGACGACGCCGCGGAAGTTCGGCGCGTGACAGTTACGAACAGATCCAACGCTGCCCGTGACATCGAACTCACGAGCTACTCCGAGATCGTTCTGCAATCACTCGGGACGGACCGACAGCATCCAGCGTTCGGAAATCTGTTCGTCCAGACGGAATGGATTGGCGAGCATTCCACCATAATCGCGACGCGCAGGCCGAGGTCGTCGAACGAGAAGGTTTACTGGGGCGCACATGTCGTCGCGACTGGACCGGAACGAATCGGCAGCGTCAGCTATGAAACTGATCGTGCCAAGTTCATCGGTCGTGGAAAGTCTGTGCGGCATCCGGAAGCGATGGAGGCGGCGGGTGATCTGTCCAACTCCGCGGGCGCACCGCTCGATCCGATATTCGCGTTGCGTGTGCGCGTTCGCGTCGCACCGGGTAAATCCGTGCAGGTGAGTTTCACGACACTCGTTGCCGAAACGAGGGACCGCGCGGTCGAGCTGTCGGATCTCTACGACGATCCGTTCAGTGCCCGCAGGGCGCTCGACCTCAGCTGGGCACAGGCGCAGGCAGAGTTGCGCGATCTCGGGATCTCGCCGAGCGACGCGGCCATTTATCAGCAGTTCGCCGGGTATCTGATGTATCCGCATCCACAATTGCGTCCCACCGGGACGGAATTGCATGCTAACACGCACGGCCAGCAATCACTCTGGCCACTCGGGATTTCTGGTGACAATCCGATCCTGCTGGCGACTATCGATGCGGTGGAAGGGCTTCCGAGCGTGCGGCAGCTGTTGCAGGCTCATCATTACTGGAGACTCAAGGGAGTAACGTCCGATCTTGTCATCCTGAACGAACGCCCCGCCTCGTATCTGCAGGAATTGAACGACGCGCTCACCTCAACAGTGATGGCGTCGAGCGAGGCTGCGCTGATCGATCGGCCGGGTGGTGTATTCATCCGTCGCACGGATGTGCTGAAGCCGGATGACATCACACTGATTCGGGCGATGGCGCGACTGCATGTCGCGTGCGACGGTTTGGGACTTGGTTCGCTGCTGGAGTTCCCCGATGATGAGAAGAACTACGCCGGTCGACCGGATGCCCCGGTCCCGCCGCGGTATGCGCGCAGGACTGCAGATCCGGTAGCTCGGAAAGCGCCGGTGGATCCGCGGCTCGAGAACGGATTCGGCTTCTTCAACGAAGCGGGCGAGTATGAGCTGCGCCTCCTCGGGACCGAGCTCCCGCCCGCTCCGTGGGCAAACGTTGTTGCTAATCCCGCGGCAGGCTTTGTCATAACCGAAAGCGGAAGCAGTTGTACCTGGGCGGAGAGCAGCTTCTTCTATCGGATAACGCCGTGGCACAATGATCCCGTGCGAGATCCGTGCAGCGACTGCATCTATCTGCGCGATGACGAGACAGGTGATGTATGGACCGCGACGCCAGCACCGATTCGGGAGATGACGGAATACGTCGTCAAGCATGGGCATGGATACTCGATATTCGAACACAATCACGGCGACATCCATACATCGCTCAAGGTGGGAATGGCAGCAGACGATCCGGTCAAGATCAGCACGCTGCAAATCACGAATACCGGCCGTTCGCCCAAACGGGTCACCGTTACCAGTTATGTCGAATGGGTGCTTGGTGTCTCGCGCGATCTGACTCAGCAGCACGTGTACACTTCATACGATACGGCGTCGGCCTCGATATTCGGACAGAACTACTTTGATCAGGAATACGCGGATCTGGTTGCGTTTCTGGGGATGAGCGGCGACGTCACCAGCTACACCGCGGATCGTCGTGAATTCATAGGGCGAAACGGAACACCCGCGCGACCGGCCGCACTATCCAAGGCTGCTCTTGGTGAATCGGTTGGCGAGGTGGTCGATCCGTGTGGTGCCTTGCAGACTACCGTCACAGTGCATCCGGGAGAGACCTGCACTGTTGTCGTACTGCTCGGCGCCGTCACATCGATGGATGACGCGCGAAATCTGATTCATCGCTACAAGACAGTCGAAAGCTCCGTCGCCGAATTGAATCGCACCACGAACGCATGGCGCGACAGACTCGCCACGATCAAGGTCAGGACGCCCGACGACTCCTTCAATAGGATGGAGAATGGCTGGTTGTTGTACCAGGCCCTCTCGTGTCGCATGTGGGGACGGACCGCGCTCTATCAGTCGAGTGGCGCGTACGGATTCCGTGACCAGTTGCAGGATTGCATGGCGTTCATTTACACCGACATACCGGTAGCGCGTGCACACATCCTTCGCTCGGCCGCCCGGCAATTTGTCGAAGGTGACGTGCAGCACTGGTGGCATCCCAAGAGCGGTCGTGGTGTGCGCACGCGATTCTCGGATGATCTGGTGTGGCTGCCGTTCGTGGTTGCCCACTATGTAGCGGTTACAGGCGACGCTGGAGTGCTCGATGAACAGGTCAACTTCATCACGATGCGGCAGCTCGCGCCGGATGAACATGAGCTCTACGATCTGCCTCAGATTTCCGACGAGCGGGCTACGATCTACGAGCACTGCCTGCGCGCACTCAGGAAAGCATGCACCTTCGGCCAGCACGATCTCCCACTGATCGGGAGCGGTGACTGGAACGACGGATACAGCCGCGTCGGTATCGGCGGAAAGGGAGTCAGTGTCTGGCTTGCCTGGTTCCTCATCAGCACACTCAAGCAGATCGCAGAGCTTGCGGCGACGCGCGGTGACTCGGCGACGCATGATGAGTTCCAACGGCTTGCCGAGAGATACCATAGTGCAATAGAAACCAACACGTGGGACGGCGACTGGTACACACGAGCGTACTATGATGACGGCTATCCACTTGGATCGAGCAAGAGCGATGAGGCCAAGATCGACTCGATAGCCCAGAGCTGGAGTGTGATCTCCGGCGCCGGTGAGCCCGAGCGTAGCCGAATGGCGATGCAGTCTGTAAATCAGAAGCTCGTGCGAAATGACGCCGAACTGATCATGTTGCTGACACCGGCATTCGACAAGACTACGCACGACCCTGGATACATAAAGGGATATCTGCCCGGTGTTCGTGAGAATGGTGCTCAGTACACGCATGCTGCGACTTGGGTCATCTGGGCTCAGTGTATGCTCGGTAACGGCACGCATGCATTTGCGCTGTACCAGATGCTCAATCCGCTCGTACACTCCGCGACGAAGGAGGGCGTCGAGAAGTACAAGGTCGAGCCGTATGTTGTTGTCGCTGATATCTACACCGCCGATCAGCATCTCGGGCGTGGCGGATGGAGCTGGTACACTGGTAGCGCAAGCTGGTACTATCGTACCGGTCTGGAAGCAATTCTTGGCTTCACGAAGCGCGAGAATTCCCTCACGATGAATCCGTGCATTCCGGCAACGTGGGACGGATTCATGCTGGAATACACGTTTGGATCGACGCCATATAGCGTTGAGGTGCACAATCCGTCGCACGTGGAACACGGAGTCAGGAGTGTGAAGCTGGACGGAGCAGCGATCGCCGACGGAATTATCCACTTGGTAGATGACTCACAGCATCACAACGTGGTCGTTGAAATGGGATGACTGGCGCCGCATCCTACCGGCGGTCATCGCTATTCGGAGCCGCCGGTAGACAGTGTCTCGAGATCATCTATCGCGGGACCATTGATCACGCGGCCGTAGGCGTCAAACCGCGATCCGTGACATGGGCAGTCCCAACTCTTCTCCGTGTCGTTCCAGTCAACGATGCAATAGAGATGAGTACACACTGCGGAGCACTCTGTAAGCGCTCCGTTGGCATCTCTGTATGCTGCGATCTTTCGCAACCCACGGCGAATCACTGCCCCGGAATCGTTTGGAATGTCGTCCACGCTTCCAACATCACCAAACGTCAGCCAGGTCGAGTATTGTTCCGCCACGTTGAAATTGTCGCGGGCGAAATCAGCGGCCGAGCGATAGCTGATGCGCGCGGGGTCATAGATATCCTTCCATGGATTGTCGTGACCGGTGATCAGGTCCGTGAGCAGTATGCCGGCCAGCGTGCCGTGCGTGATTCCGTTGCCCGAGTCCCCGGTGATGACGTAGATGTGCTCGTCCGTGCCCGGATTCTTGCCGATGAAAGCCAGTGAATCCACCGGCTCCAGCAGCTGACCCGACCAGCGGTACAGAACTTCGCCAGACATCGGAAAACGTTCGCGCGTCCATTCCTCCAGGCACGCGAAACGTTCGTTCATGTCGTGAGCCTGCCCGGTTCTGTGGTCCTCGCCGCCAACGATGAGTATTTCGTAGTCGGCTCCCGGTTTGTCCGAGGTGTGCACACTCGCATAATGATACGGATCGTCGGTGTCCCAGAGGAGGATGTGAGGTACCGAACCTGTTGGAATCCGCAAGCCCAGGACATACGTGCGATATGCCGATTGTTTCGTGTGAAGGACCATCCAGTCGTTGACCGGCGAGTGTGTCGCTACAACGATATCATCGGCGATTATCGTGTGACCATCTGCAGTAACGACGCGGCACGGCTTGCCATCCTCGATGTCCTTCGCCTTGGTTCCGCAGTAGATGCTGCCACCATCCCGCACGATTGCTCGGGCAAGGCCGTTCAGATACTTCAGGATGTGGAACTGAGCCTGACGTGGAAAACGAAGCGCCACTCCTGTATCGAAGAAGTCGAGCGGAGCGCGATCCACCAGTGTTGTCTCGGTCAGACCAGCGAGATGGGTTGCCTCCAACTCGGATTCAAGCAAACCTCGCTTGGAATCGGGAGCCAGAAAAAGAAAACCGTCGAGTCGTTCGAAGTCGCAGTCGATACCTTCGAGTTCGGCGATCGCCTCGATTCGCTGGACAGCGGCCGTGTGTGATTCCGCGGCCAGTCGCGCGCCCTGATCGCCGAATAGCCTGGCGATGTGAGAATAGAGATCGTCGAGCGCATTCGAGACGTGGGCCGTGGTACGACCGGTTTCGCCGCCTCCGATCGGTCCATCGTCGATTACGGTCACCACCTTGCCGGCTCGGCCCAGCATGTACGCTGTGCTCATGCCAGCTATCCCGGCTCCTATCACGCAAACGTGCGCGCGTATATCCTGGGTAAGCGGAGGAAAGGACACCATTTCAACGGTATCCATCCAGAGAGATTCAGTAGCTCCAGAATCCGATTGCATGTCTTGCTCGTCTCGATTGATAGTCGTCGCTATCTTATCCAGGGCATTCGGTATGCCACGATCGCAGGGAGACTAAATGACAGGCGCATCAGCATCACCGCAGGCCGCACTTACCAGCACGTGGGTGATCGATCAGATCGAGAACGGAATCGCGTCCATCGAAGTCGATGGCGACACGAATATCTCAATCCCGCGCGCGCTTTTACCAAAAGGAGCGAAGGAGGGTGATGTCCTTCGCGTAGACATCGCCCTCGATCCGGCTGAACAGGCAAGGCTCCTGGCGCAATCCGCAGCCCAGGTCGCGAAGGGTGGAACCGGAGGGAAGGGCAACATCACGCTCTGATTCCTCGGCGACACTGTCTCAGTCCACGTTGCTCGCGCACCCACGCGCGCTCGCTCGGCGATCACTTGGTCCGTTCCTGTCTGTTCCAGAACGAGAAGGAGTGATCGTAAAGCCGCTATCCCGGATTCCCGCCGAGCGAATGGTCACCGTGCCATTCTGATCTGTTCTATACCATGGAACGTTCGCGGCGCGATATACGGCTTTGGCCTGTGCGTGCATGTGTCCGTAGTCATTCTGTGCCGCGAGTGACGCGACCGTCCACGAGGGTTGCGTGAGTTCGAGATAGCGCGGAGTGACACCGTTGCAACTGCCGTGATGATCCGCCTTCAAGACATCCACGCGCATCCCAGGATTCGTGGCGTAACCCGCCGATTCGAAATAGGAGATCTCCCCATGTTCGGCATCGCCCGCAAGCCACATGGTGAAGGATGCAGAATCGGCACCTACGAGTTTCACTGCCGCGGATCGATTGTTGATCTTCGCGGGCTCCGGCATCGGTCGCATTATGTGCAGCATTGCGCCGCCGCGAAGGGTGATGGTGCACATCGGGGTTCCATCGCCACATGGATCGTCGGTGTCGCGATACTGGAGGCTGTCGCGATCGACGCGCGCGAGTATGGAGTCGCGAAGCCTGGCGAGAGTCGAAGCCGCCGAAGGATCCTTGTTTTCGAAAAAATACCTGATCCGAATGTGGCGACGGGAGTCGAAGAGCGGCAACAAACCGGTGTAGTGATCCGCATGCTGGTGCGTCAGGATGACAACGTCGATCGTGGTCCTGTTGAGTCCCAGCGAATCGAGCAACCGCCCCATCCGGCGAGCATCCGGTCCGCCGTCGATGATGACGCGACTGTCGCCGTTATGGATGTAAGTGGCGTCTCCCTGGCCGACATCCAGATCACGCACTGTTATGGCGGGCGCGGGTGGATCGACGACACCAGCGTCATCCGCGCTCACATCATCGCGCATCCCGAAGGCGCCGTACGCTATCAGCGCGACGAACACGATGCCGATGAGACTGACTATGACGCGGCGTATCATTCGACAAGAATAACGCACCGACAAGAGAATGTGCCAACCCACAGCGGAGCGATGCAATCGAATTGCCGCGGCCGACATTCCCGCGGTCGGGCGATGCTCCTAGCTGCAACACTGTTCAGTTGGTCGTCATTCCCGCGAAAGCGGGAATCCATTTTAACCGAAGCCGCAGCGAACATGGATCCTCGCATGCGCGAGGATGACATACCACAGCGAGCACCAGCGGCGTCTTACACATCATCCACGACTGCGACGGTCATCCCAGCTTTCGCAGGGATGACAATATCCGACCGGGCCGCGAGTACTTGCGCGGATTGCTTGACTGGACAGTATTACCACTAGCTGAGAACAGCCCTCACTGGGGCTGCGTCGAGACCCGCAATTTTCATCGGAAGCGCATCGAGCTCGTAGTTTCCCGGCGCCGCGTCTCGCAGGTCGAGATTCTCGAGCACCCACACGCCGCGATCCAGCAATGCGTGATGCACGTCCAGCGTCTTGCTCTCTCGGTCGTCCGCCGACGGACAGTCCATCCCGACGAGGAGTATTCCGCGTCGAACGAGTTCGTCGGCGCATTGCACGGACAGCCACGGCCAGTTCGTCGGAAACTCGCCGCCGGCGATGCTTCGACCTGTTTTGAGAAGGAGTCGTCGTAGAGATGCGTGACCGGTGTCACTGTCGATGCGCTCGATTTCGATCTCGCCGTCAATGTCCGTCACATCCACGACGATAGCGGGTCCGCGAAATGCCGCGAGCGGAAGGGTCTCGGATGCCGCTCCTCCGTTCGTGACATGCAACGGAGTATCCGCGTGGGTACCTGCGTGCGGGCTCGAAGTTATCGCGCTCACGTTCACGCTTGATCCTTCAGTCATTTCCCATGTCCACAGACATGAGAACGGTGTGTCCCCGGGCCACACGGGAGTGTCGGGGGACAGCAGCACAGAAATGTCGATTATTCGGTCGCCGGACATCTATGATCTACCTGGCGATCACTTGCCGATGACGGACTTGGCAGTTTGTACGACGTTTTCGGGAGTCAGATGAAACTCCTTGTACAGTTCCTTGTATGGCGCCGATGCTCCGTAGTGCTCGAGTCCGATCGCGACTCCACCGTCGCCGATCCACTTGTACCATGACATCGGTTGCGACGCTTCGATCGACACCCGCTTGATACCGGGAGGCAGCACGCTGTCGCGGTACGCCTGATCCTGTTTTGCAAAGATCTCCATGCTTGGCACACTCACGGTACGCGCCCTGATTCCCTGTTCCGCAAGAGTGTCCTGTGCCTTGAGTATGATCTCGACTTCAGAACCACTCGCCATCAGCACTACGTCTGGCTCGCCACCGCGCACATCCGCCAGGACATACGCACCGCGCGCGACATTGCTGGCGGCTGCATACTTGGTGCGATCTATGAACGCCAATTTCTGACGCGTCAGGATCATGCACACCGGCGTCTTCAACTTCAGTGCGGTACGCCACGCCTCGGCGGTCTCGTTCGCATCCGCCGGTCGAAGGACAGTCATGAATGGCACGGCACGGAGATTGGACAACTGCTCGATGGGTTGATGGGTCGGACCATCCTCGCCGAGTCCGATCGAATCGTGCGTGAATACGTAGATGGTGTGTTGCTGCATCATGCACGCAAGCCGCATCGGCGGACGCATATAGTCGCTGAAAATCAGGAATGTCGCACCATAGGGAATGATTCCACCATAAAGCGCCATTCCGTTCATGATTCCGCCCATGCCGTGCTCGCGGATTCCGAAATGGAAATTACGGCCGTCGTGATGCCCCGGCTCGAAGCTGTCCCCGCCCTTGACGATGGTATCCGTTGATGGAGAAAGATCGGCAGATCCGCCAATCAGCTCCGGGATCTTCTGTGCGATTGCATTGATCACCGTGCCAGACGCGGAGCGAGTTGCTACGTTGCCGTTGCTCGCATCGAATGTCGGGATCAGGGACTCCCATCCATCCTGGAGTCTGCCTGCCGCACGTCGTTCATATTCCGCTGCGAGATCCTTGTTGGCCCCCTTCCACTCGTCGTAAAGCTTGACCCAGGTAGCTTGCTCATCGGCACCGGCGATTCCCGCGCGTCGCCAGAATGCCAGTGCATCCGGATCCACGTAGAAAGGCTCGCGCGACGGGATGCCAAGATTCTCCTTCGTGAGCTTGATCTCCTCGACCCCAAGCGGCGAACCGTGTGCTGCAGCAGTATCCTGCTTGTTCGGACTTCCATATCCTATATGCGTGCGCACGATGATAAGCGATGGTCGCTCGGTCTCGGCTTTCGCGTGCGCAATCGCATCGTCGAGCGCAGCCAGATTCTTCACATCGCTCACGAACTGTACGTGCCATCCGTAAGCCTCGAACCGAAGTCGAGTGTCGTCGGTGAAAGTCAGATCCGTGTCGCCTTCAATCGTGATGTGATTGTCGTCATAGAACCCGATCAGTCGCCCCAGCTTCTGGTGACCTGCGAAGGACGCCGCCTCATTGGAGATTCCTTCCATGAGATCGCCGTCACTCGCGATGAAATACGTAAAATGATCGATGATGCGTTGAGTGCGGTTGAATATCTTCGCAGTGTGCGCTTCGGCGACTGCCATTCCAACCGCGTTGCTGAACCCCTGCCCGAGTGGGCCGGTTGTCGTCTCGACGCCAGGCGTATGACCATACTCCGGATGGCCCGGTGTCTTGCTGTTCAGTTGGCGGAAACTCTTGATGTCGTCGAGCGACAGATCATATCCCGTCAGATAGAACGTGCTGTACAGCAGCATCGACGCATGACCGCACGAAAGAACGAATCGGTCGCGATTGGGCCAGTGCGGGTCGGCCGGATTGTACTTGAGATGTCGAGTCCACAGCACGTACGCAAGTGGAGCGAGCGCCATCGGCGTCCCGGGATGGCCCGAATCCGCTTTCTGTACGCCGTCCATTGCCAGAACGCGAATTGCGTCGATGCATGCGTTCTCAAGTTCTACTGGTGTCTTGTCTGTCATCTTAACGAAACTCTTTTCGGTCAAGGATTGTAATGCGAACGCGCGTCACGCATTCGGTCCGGGAAGATCCAGCGGGAGGTGTATGTTGGGAAGGAGCGCTTCAATCTCGAACCTGCGCTGTTCGAGCCACGATGGCAACATCAAACTACGGCCAAGTGCTTCGACTGGCTCGTCGATACTGAATCCTGGCCCATCCGTGGCGATTTCGAAGAGAACCCCGCCAGGCTCACGAAAGTATACCGACATGAAATACTCACGGTCGAGCGGCGGTGTGACATTGAATCCGAGAGTCTCCAGGTCGTTTCGCACGCGTGACTGAGTCGTGGGGGAATCGGCGCGGAATGCGATGTGGTGCACGGTGCCGACACCGGCGACACCGGGCCACAATCCCGGAACGATCCTGAGATCTACGATCGAACCACAGCTGCCATCGTTCGACGTGTATCGAAAGATGCTGCCCTGCTCGCGCGCGAGCTTGAATCCGAGTGATCCTGTCAGAAGCTCCGCTGTCTGCTGATGTCCGTCCTGCCACAAGGTTACGGAATACACGCCGCGGATTCCGTGCGCCGCTGGTACCTGCGCGTCGGAGCCCGCGTGCAGCCCGATAGGCTCGATCTGCTCGACGCGTTGATGCGAGACCAGCTCGAGAAGCAATCCGTCCGGATCCTTCAACGCTATGACGCGTTCCCCGTCGAATCGTGTAACAGGTTGTTCGAACTCGACGCCCTGCTTCAGAAGCCGTTCGAGCCAGAATCCCACCGAACTGGGTACGATTCCGAACGACACAACCGCAGCCTGGCCCGCTCCCTGACGTCCTCGGTGCGCGTTGGGCCACGGAAAGAACGTGAGTAGCGAGCCGGGCTGGCCGATCTCGTCGCCAAAGTAGAAATGATAGGTCGTGGGATCGTCGAAATTCACGGTCCGCTTCACTAGCCGCAGGCCGAGAACTCCGGCGTAGAAGTCGATATTACGCTGCGGATCGCTCGCGATCGCGGTCACGTGGTGGATTCCAGACGGAACAAGCATCGCGTGAAATTTACCCGATCCCGCCGATTCGCCCGAACCAGCCGGATCATCCGCTCCCATCGGCGTTTCAGTCCCGATGGGATTTCCGGCCGAGATTCGCAGGCGTGGCGGAACGGACGCTGCTCGTCTTTCCATCCCCGTCCTTCGCGATTCCCCCGGTCGCTTCCTTTCCTGCTCCCAGGCTTCCCTTACCCTTGTTATCTCGTTGTGGCGTCTCGGGTTTGCCTACGCGGGCGCCGCCGCCGTCGCCGTATGGATCGTCCTTTTTCATCCCATCCTCCTGTCCCCAATAGATTGGGCAATGCCCGTGCCCGATCAGCCGTCCATACTCCTCGAATCGCACGAAGAAGGCGTGCCGCAGCTCGCGCTGACCGGCGAGTGGGAAACAGCGCGCCTGGTGCGACAGCCGCTCTCTCGTACCATCCTGCGCCTGGGACTTCCAGCAGTCGCATCCACGCTGTTGATGACGCTGTTTTTCACTGTGGACATGTTCTGGATAGGTCGCTATCTGGGAGCTGTGGCGCTCGCAGCTGCGACGGCGAGTGTCTTCTGGATATGGCTGATCATCTCTATTGCGGAGCTCGTGAGCATCGGACTCACGGCGGTCGCAGCCCGACGGCACGGCGAACGCAATCCGACTGAAGCGGCTCGCGTCGTCGGCGAGGCAATGGCATACTCGATCGCGCTTGGATCGCTCGTCGCGCTGGTCGGGTTGCTGACGCTGGATCACATGTATGCCGCGATGAACGTCGGACCTGCCGTCGCAACGCTCGGACGTCGTTATCTCGGGACGTATCTGATCGGCGCTCCGCTCTTCTTCGGTTTCTTCGCCGTGGATGCCGGCTTTCGCGCAAGCGGCGACACGCGCACGCCGCTCGCGATACTCGGCGTTTCGATCGCCGTGACGATGATTCTGGATCCCATACTCATACTCGGACTGGGGCCAGTTCCAAAACTCGGGATCGAAGGCGCAGCGATCTCGACCGCAATTACCCGGACACTCGCGTTCGGGATCGGCGTAATTGTGCTGCGCAAGCGACGGATGGTGGAGTTCGGACGCATACGCGCGAAGACAATCGCGGCAATCACGCGTGTCGGACTGCCAACCGCAATGACAGGGGTCGTCTTCTCGCTCATCTACATCGTGCTGACGCGCAGTATTGCTCCGTTTGGAACGGCCGCACTTGCGGCGCTTGGGATCGGTCACCGAGTCGAGAGTTGGCTCTACACGATCAGCCTCGGCTTTGGCGCGGCTGTCGCGGCTATCGTCGGACAGAACCTCGGCGCCGGTGAATCGCGACGAGCCGAATTCAGCGGATGGATCACGGTTGGTTACGTGATGATACCAGCGGTGATCCTCAGCATGCTCGAGCTGACGATCGCTCCGGATTTCGCGGCTGTCTTCACGAATGACTCCATGACGCAGCTGATTGGAGCGGAATATCTGCGGATCAGCGCACTGTCGAACATGTTCCTCGGCGCCGAGATTGTCCTCGAAGCGGCGCTCGGGGGCGCAGGAACGACGCTGCCGCCGATGCTCACCTCGACGTCGCTCACTGCACTCAGAGTCCCGCTCGCGATCTGGGCTGCCGCGCGATTCGGGATTGTTGGAGTATGGTGGGTGATCGTGCTCACGGCATGCGCGCGCGGCATTGCAATGGCCGTGATCTGGAAATCTGGTGTCTGGAAGCGGCGCACTGCGCTCGCCTGAGTCGTCAGCGTAAACCATTACCACGCGGCCGCCGTCCTAGCTCATATGAAGATCACACGGACACTTTGCAGATGGGCTCTGATTGCGATGACACCGGTGGCAATCAGCGCCGCGGGCGCGCAGGCCGGAAATACCACAGTTGCTACGACGCAATCGTTCAGTCGCGACGTGGCGCGCGCACGCGCGGCACTTGAGCTCGACAATGGACGGCTCTGGGGCGCGCGACTCGACTCAGTGGCATGGCTGGGGGTGGACGGAAAGATGATGCTGCTTTCAGCTGCACCTGCCGACGCACCCACCGATTCGGGCTACACAAAATCGAATGGCTTATGGGAGGGTCCGCTTCCGACGACGATCACTCCGTCAAACTCGTCAGTCACCTGGGCCGGCCGCACGTGGGCGATGATACTGCTTCCAACCCCGCCAGGCGACAGTCTCATGGTTGAGCGGCTGTTCATCCATGAAGCAATGCACGTCCTGCAGCCATCGGTACTTCCTGTCCCCGCATACGATGAAACTGGAACTGGTTCAGCAGCACTCGATGAGCCGGTTGGAAGAAGCTGGCTTCGGCTCGAACTCAAGGCGCTGGCCACGGCGCTGCGCTCGAATGGTGTGAGTCGCGATAACGCCGTGCGTGACGCACTCCTCTTCCGCGCCGAGCGATATGCTGACATGTCGACGGATGAAGTTACGCGTGAACGCGCGCTCGATGTGAAGGAAGGAATTCCCGAATACACCGGTTGGAAGCTTTCAGCGTCACCACGCGCGGAGTTCATGGCTTCCATCGATTCTGCACCTGCAAAGTTGCCGTCGTTCATACGCGCTTTCGTGTATTACACGGGACCCGCTTACGCGATGCTGCTCGATGACTATACGAACGGTGCGTGGCGCAACTCCCTGAGGACGCGGCTGGATCTTCAGTCGATGACAGCAGATGCGCTTGCGCCCCGTCACGTTGCTGACATGCCCCTCGTACAGGTCGGACTGCTTGCAATGCTCAGCGCTACGCAGAAAAGCAGACTCGCGTCGCTTGCAGATTCGCGGTCGCGTTTGTACGGTGGTCCGGCGATTGTTGCACACGAGAATCTGCGTTGGGCAAAACGGCAGGAACAGCTCGCTCAGTACCGTGCGAAGTTCGTTGACGGCCCAGCCGTAATGATCCGACCTCACTCGCTCAACATCAGCTTCGATCCACGCGGCCAGGCGTCGCTCGGAGCTGCCGGAACGGTGATGGCGAATCTGGCGTGGAAAAGCGCGGATGGTACTTCACTCACTGCCCCTGACGGCGCGCTCGTCAACCAGACATGGACCGAGCTGCGTGTGCCACTCGGGAACGCGCGACTACAACCAGGAACTGTTACAGCGCCAACGACAATCCACGGGACGGGTTGGACGCTGACCCTCGCGGTCGGCTGGGTTGTCAACGCGGACCAGGCCTCCATCGTGATAACGCCGCCAGGAAAGCAGCATTAAACCATTTCGCCCGTTCGGGCATCAAATACATATATAGATTGCCTGCACGAGAGCCGCCGCCGATGAGCTGGTGGCTCTCGAACGACGCTATTACACCAATCCTCGTCCATGACCGCTCGTACCTGGCCTCTCACAGCAGTCGCGTGTTTCCTGCTCGCTCCCGCGATTTCCGCGCAGTCGCCTGCCTCCCTGCAGTCGCCAGCTACTTCCGCCAGAACCATTTCAACCATGCAGGCCGTCCGCGCTACGGGAGCAATCCGCATAGATGGAATCCTGGACGAAACGGACTGGAAGTCGGCGCCCGTCGCATCCGATTTCATGGAGAGCTACCCCAATTCAAAGGAACGCCCGCCGGATAGCACCCAGGTTCGGGTTCTGTATGACAACAGTGCGCTGTATGTAGGTGTCCGCATGTTCGATTCACAACCCAGGCTCATCGCCGCACAACTCGCGCGCCGCGATGCGTCAGGCATCTATTCCGATTGGCTGCATGTAATGGTCGGCACGTACTTCGATCATCGCACAGCCTATCGCTTCTCGGTCAATCCTCTCGGCGTGAAGAAGGATGTCCTCGAGTACAACGACAATAACGAAGACCTGAACTGGGACGCCGTGTGGAATGTTGCCACGCGCGTCGACTCACTCGGCTGGGTGGCAGAATATCGAATTCCATTCTCTCAACTTCGCTTCTCATCTTCGGAACCGGCCGGCGGGAGAATCTGGGATATCCAGATCATGCGCGATATCGCGCGGCGCAATGAACGCGATAGCTGGGCTCCCTGGACTCAGCAGAGCCCTGGGTTTGTCTCCACATTCGGCCAACTCACGGGCATCACTGGCATTCCGTCGCCGCAAAGGCTGGAACTGCTCCCGTACGTAAGCGCAGGCCTCACGCGCGCGCCAGGCGATGCAGCGAACCCGTTCTACAAGGCCAACGACACGAAGCTCTCCGCAGGCGCTGACGTCAAATACGGATTGCCAGGTGGACTGACGCTCACTGCGACTGTCAATCCGGATTTCGGGCAGGTAGAAGTCGATCCCGCGGTTGTGAATCTCTCCGCCTTCGAGACGTTCTTTCCGGAGAAGCGCCCCTTCTTCCTGGAAGGATCCGATATCTTCGCGTTCGGCAATGTCACACGCAACAATGACTACAACAGTCAGTACTATTTCTACTCGCGCCGCATTGGACGCGCGCCGCAAGGAAGCGCATACAGTTCGAATACAGCGTACGTCGATGCGCCAGAGCAATCCACTATCCTGGGCGCGGCCAAGGTGACTGGCAAGACTGCTGGCTGGACTGTCGGCCTGCTCGATGCGTTGACCAGTCAGGAGGACGCGGATGTCGTCTCGACATCAGGAGTGCGAAGCACCCGAGCAGTTGAACCACGAACCAATTATCTCGTCGGAAGAGTGCGCCGCGACTTCCGCGCCGGCAATACAGTAGTCGGCGCCATGTTGAGCAACGTCGATCGCGCACTCGGCGACAGTTCTCTTTCCGCTAACTTGCGTGGCCGAGCTACGATGGGCGGACTCGACTTCGAACACGCCTGGGCCCGACGGTCGTGGGTCGTCAGTGGATTGGTGGCTGGAAGTCAGGTCACCGGCAGCGCTACGGCGATCGCCGCAACACAACGCAGCAGTGCGCGCTACTACCAGCAACCCGATGCTTCCTATCTGAAGTTCGACTCCACACTCACGTCACTGTCCGGCCACATGAGCGAAATTGCACTCGCGAAGCGTGGAACGTGGTACGCCTCTGTTGCACTCAAGGACGTATCCCCCGGATTCGAGGTCAACGACGTCGGCTTTCAGTCCAGGGTCGACTACAGAAGTGCGTCCACCGGCTTCGGCTATCAAACATCCGAAGCGGGCAGCGTCTTCAGGTCCAAGTCCCTCGGCGGGGGTACCACCAGCGCCTGGACGTACGACGGCACTTCGATTTACCAGTCACCATACATCAGCGCCAGCGGCACGTTCTCGAACCTCTGGGGATTCAGCGTGTTCGCGTACGACAACCCGGAGTTCTACGATAATCGGCTTACGAGGGGCGGGCCACTGACCATGACTCCGCGGTCCTGGTCTGTGAATTTGAACGGTAATTCCGACACGCGTAGACTGATCACGGTCAGTCCTTCCGTCACCTTCTCCGGCGATGCATCGGGCGCAACTGACAGGAGCACGTCGGTAAGCATGGACATGCGCCCGACCTCGTTCATTCATGTCAGCCTGGGGCCGAGTCTGGATGTGCAGCACTCGACCGGTCAGTACGTGAGCGGCATCCGTGATTCGCTCGCCACCGCCACGTTCGGTCGACGCTACGTGTTCGCAAATCTGAGTCAGACGACGCTTGCGATGGAGACACGTCTGGACTGGACGTTCACGTCCGAACTCACGTTGCAGCTGTATGCGCAACCGTTCGTATCGACCGGCAAGTATTCATCGTTCAAGCAACTCCGTGCACCACGCACTTATGCGTTCGACGTTTACGGCCAGGATGTCGGGACGATCACGCGCGATGCCTCAGGCTACACGATCGATCCCGATGGTAGCGGCGCGGCTCCGTCGTTCGGAATTGGAGATCCCAACTTCAATATCCGCAGTCTGCATGGCGATGCGGTGCTGCGTTGGGAGTATCGGCCCGGATCGACGTTCTACGTTGTCTGGCAGCAGCAGCGTGACGGATATGAACCCATCGGCGATTTCTCATTCAGCCGCGATGCTGGCGCTATCTTCCGCGCCCAGCCGACGAATGTGTTTCTCGTGAAGTTCGCCTACTGGATCGGTCGCTGATTTTCCCGCGCGCGTTACTGACATTGCATGACCGCTTCAGTAACGCGCAAGATCGCGACCGACTGCGACGCGGCCGATAAAACCTCCCTTGCGTACGCCGCGTACGAGGTCATCGTCTGTCGCACCCATCCTGATTATGTGGGTGAGAACCAGGAGCTTCGGCTTGTCGATCGCTGCAATTTTCCCGAGCTCGACATCAGACGTATGAAACTGGTGCATGTATAGCGGCCAATCGTCGCCGCCGGGCCGTTTCTCGGGCGCAAGCTTCGCCGCCGAGTAGACCTCGTGCACCAGTACGTCGACATTGTGAGACGCAGCGATCAGCGCATCGGACGGACGCGTATCACCTGATATGACAATCGATCGGGTCGGTGTGTCGATGCGATATCCATACGCTTCCTTCCAGTCACCGTGCAACACCGGAATCGCGGTAATTCTGACCCCGTCACTATCGTACACGACTCCGGGAGCGATTTCGTGAACGTTTACTGCGTATCCGTTCGGCGTTTCGTGCTCGAGTCCGTTTGTACGAATGTCCTCGTCCTGCGACCAGGCGGCGAGGATGTCGGCCGTCATCGCTTTCAATCCGTGCGGCCCGTACGCCTGAATTGGCTGCCGCCGACCCATCACCCATGATGTGAAAATCAGATCCGGGAGTCCGAGTGTGTGATCGCTGTGAAGGTGCGTGATGAACAGCGCAGTCACACCGTTGATCGGCAATTTCGCAGCAGCCATCCGGCGCATGACGCCAGGTCCGGCATCGAACAGAAAGACGTGAGCGCCGACCAGCACGGCGACGGCTGGCCCCGACGCATCGGGATCCGGTCGCGGCATACCCGCGCCGAGCATGACGACTACGGTTTTTTCGACACTGTCAGCATGGCGCTGAATGGAGGGTACGAGCGGGTCAGCCCGTCCGGCATGCCCCGTCGAGCCCAGCGTGACGAGAAAAAGAGCCGCAGCGCCAGCGAGTCGGATCATAATATTAGTATCATATAGCTACTAAATGTGAAACCCCAGTCAACCACATGGTTGCGAGCGCCAGGAGGAAGTAAGGCACCAGAACTGCCGCGCCAGCGTAATCTTTCGCCACTCGCTGGCCGAAGAACAGCGCACAGAGGGCAAGTCCAGCCAGCAGGGCGCCATGGAAGGCAACAGCCGGATCGTGCTTGAAGACGATCAGCAGGCACCCGACGCCGCACAGCAGTCCGGCCAGCGTTTCCAGGATCGTCAGTACCACCAACATTGGCGCGACGGTCTTCGCGAGCGGTGTCCCGGCAAAGTGGCCGGTGTGGTATTCGAGATTGCCACGGCGGTCGACAATCTTGTCGATCCCGGATTGCAGGAAGAGGATCGCCAGGAACAGCGACGAGAGTGCCTGCAGGAGCCAGTAGGTCAACGAGTCGTTAGTGTGCATGGCGGTAGAATATCCCTCCAGCCGGTACAGTCAACGGGCAGGTGTAGATTGCATGTAGATTGCAAGATGCCCAAACGCGCTACTGATCCTTCCGCAAACACATCCGACCGCTCTGACGAACACGACGATTCGTCCTCGGGATTCGCCAGTCTTGGTCTCGATCCGTCGATTCTCGATGCGCTCACGGCTCTCGGTTACGAAGAACCGACGCCGATCCAGACCGAAACGATTCCCGCTCTCATCTCGGGACGAGACGTGCTCGGCCAGGCAGCAACCGGGACCGGAAAGACCGCGGCTTTCTCACTTCCGATTCTCCAGCACCTGCACGACGCGCACCGCGGCAAGGGAAGCGGGCCATCAGCGCTGATCCTTGCGCCAACCCGCGAGCTGGCGATGCAGGTCGCGGAGGCAATTCACAAGTATGGAAAGGCGATGGGCGTAACGGTGCTGCCAGTCTACGGCGGCGCCGCCATGGCTCAACAGCTCAAGGCGCTCAAGCGCGGAGTCGATATCGTCGTCGCGACGCCAGGGCGTGCTCTCGATCACATACGTCGCAAGTCGTTGCTGCTGAACTCGGTGCGCACCGTGATTCTGGACGAGGCCGACGAGATGCTGGACATGGGATTCGCGGAAGATCTCGAAGCGATCCTCAGCGAGACTCCTTCGGATCGCCAGACCGCGCTCTTCTCTGCGACGATCGCACCCCGAATCGCGGCGATTGCAAACAAGCACCTCAAGAATCCCGTACGTGTTACCATTGCTCGTGACAAGGCAAAGGCGGGATCCGTACCAAAGGTTCGGCAGATCGCGTACATCGTGCCGCGCGTTCACAAGATGGCAACGCTCGGCCGCGTGCTGGATATGGAAGCTCCAAAGTCCGCGCTGGTATTCTGCCGCACGCGCACAGAGGTCGATCAGCTCACCGAAACTCTCAATGCGCACGGGCATCGTGCCGAGGCATTGCACGGCGGGATGTCGCAGGAACAGCGTGACAGGGTCATGAAAAAGTTTCGCGCAAACACCGCCGACCTTCTGGTAGCTACGGACGTCGCCGCGCGCGGTCTGGACATCGGACACCTGTCGCATGTGTTCAACTACGATGTGCCAACGTCACCGGAAGCGTACGTGCATCGTATCGGGCGTACAGGGCGAGCCGGCCGCGAGGGTGTTGCGATCACGCTCGCCGAGCCGCGCGAGCACAGGTTTCTGCGCAACATCGAGAATATCACAAAGCAGAAGATCGAGATTGCAACGGTCCCGACTGTCGCCGACATGCGTCGCAGGCGCGTTGAACTCACGCGCGCAACGCTGCAGGAAATACTGATCGGTGGAGATCTCGATGAATATCGCGGCGTCGTCGAATCGCTTGCCGACGGCGATCACAATGTGATGGACGTTGCGGCAGCTGCGGTAAAGATGGCACACGAAGCAAGCGGGAACGACAGGAATGAATCCGAGGAAGAAATCCCGGTTCAGCGTCCGTCGATCCCGGTCGACCGTCCCAAGCGGGAAGGGAAGCCGCCGCGCACCGTATCGGGCACCAGAGCGAGCGGGAAGCACAAGCCGAAATGGGAGGTCGCCAAGATTTATATTGGCGCCGGACGCAAGGCCAAGATCCGACCGGGCGATATCGTGGGTGCTATTGCCAACGAACTGCAGATCGACGCAGACGCAGTTGGCGCAATCGAGATTTTCGACCGACATACTCTCGTAGAAGTACCCGAGGAAATTGCAGACGATATCGTGAACACGCTGCGGGCGACGCACATCAAGGGAAAACGAGTACTGATCCGACGCGACAAGGATTCCTAGGGAACGCACTCGTTTCCCGCCTCGTCATTCCCGCGGAAGCGGGAATCCATTTTCCATCCCACCCGCAGAAAACATGGATCCTCGCTTCCGCGAGGATGACAGCAGTTGCGTGATACCCCGTCATTCCCGCGGAAGCGGGAATCCATTTGGCTGGTTACTTGTTCGGATCCAGAATGCGATCGATAGTCACGCGACAGTCTTCCAGGTGCGCACGCGTCGCGGCGTCGGCAGTCTTCGGTATTGCGGCGGCGATTTCGCTGCTCAGGGCCACGAGATCAGCGCGCATTGCTGCCTTTGCGTCCACCATTGTCGCCGGTCCCGGCGCGGGTTCTTCTCGACGTGGATTCGGTGAACGTGATGGAAGAACGATCACGCTGAAACCGCTGCTTCGTGTTCCGTTGATCTTCGCGCCGAGCTGATCGAGATACGCACGCTGTATACTGCGACGGTATGTATCAATGGTCACACTCCGATTGTCCAGCTCCGACCAGATACCCTGATGCAGATCGGCGATCAGATCCGCGACCGAATATGTGTCGCCTCCACGTGCGGATGTTTCGATCATGCGTCGGAGCCGTGAATCTTCAAGTAGTGTGCGAAGGACGCCGGCCTGAGCATTGTTGATCCGCGCCAATGATCCGTTTGCCTCGATGCGACTGGTGACCGCTCGATCGAGGAAAAAAGTCGGAGTATGGAATACGTGCTCGTTGAGGAATTGCACGGCCGTCACCTGCCGTTCACGCGAAACCGGCGTGAACACCGCTCCTGCCTGACCACCATATTTGGTGTGCGCTGTCGCGCCTCCGACTATGTTCGCAACGTGCCCCATTTCATCTGACCACTGTGCAACGAGCCTGTCGTATATCTCTGCCAGGTCGGAATTGTCCTCGCCCGGTTTTTGAGTGACGCGCAACAACATCGGCATGATCCGCTCGATGTTCCTGAGACCGTATCCTGTCGATTTCACGGCGTCTGCGTCGCCAACCGCTTCAGCTTCGTCTTCGGGATCGGGGTCGTCGGCACGAGTCTCGGTGAGATTACCGAAACGATACCACGGAACACTGTCCTGCATGCGTGCCATCGAGTCCAGTGCCGATCTCTCAGCGTCCATGTTGAGTGCTTCTGGAAGCGGCGTGTATCCCCACGCTATTGCGAATTTGTCGTATGGCCCAACGCGCGGAACGAGATCGTTGACATCGATCGAATCACCCGGCTGCGCAACGTAATTGAATCGCGCATAATCCATGATGCTCGGCGTATGTCCCATCTTGTGAACCCAGGTGCGTGACCGCACCGAGTCTGCCGGATACATCGCACTCGCCTTGAAATTATGCTTCAGGCCAATTGTGTGACCGATCTCGTGTGCGACAACGAACTCGAGCGTTCGTCCCATCAATGAATCCGGCATCGGCCAGCGCTGCGCACGCGGATCGAGCGGTGCAACCTGGGTGAAATACCAGTCGCGTGTGAGATTGAGAACGTTGTTGTAGACCTTGATCGAGCCGTTCAGGATCTCGCCAGTCCGCGGATCAGCGACATGTGGACCAACCGCGTTCTCGATGGTGGATGGAAGCCACCGAATCACGGTGTGTCGCACGTCGTCGGGTGACCAGTCCGGATCATCTGTCGGCTCATCCATTGGAACGATCGCGTTGCTGAAACCGGCAGCAGTGAACGCGGGCTGCCAATCGAGCACGGCCTTTCTGATCCATGGCTTCCACTGCTCAGGGGTCGCAGGATCGATGTAATACACGATCGGCGTGACCGGATCCGAAATGGCGGCGTTCGGATTCTTCTTCACGAGACGCCAGCGATTGATGTATTCACGTTGGATCGAGCGAAATTGATCGGCACCAAAATCGGTACGTGTCACACTCAGGAAGCCGACACGATCGTCGCCCAGTCGTGGCCTCATGGGCAATTCCGGAAGCCGCACCATGCTCCAGTGTGCAAGCACACTGATGGCTGTCGGCCGATCGGGGCTTGGCATTCCCCCATCGCCAAGGGGTTGCGGTGTACCAGTCTGTGCCGCTTCGATTTCGATGTTGTCGGGGAATGCGACCGCGCTCTCTACATAGGAGCGCTTTTCATCGATCTGCCCGTGGATTGCCGTGAATTCCGGGACGTCCGTCGTATAGAGCCGAGTGACGTCTATTACCGCGGAGCTATCTGGGCCGTACGCGGCGATGTCGAAGATTGCGACGATCGGTGCATAGCTACCCGATTGAACCGCACGGTAGATCGGAAGCGTCGAGTCGGCAACAATCGCGAACGACGGTGATCGCAGGATTATGCGATCGCCCGATCGCTCCCATCGGAGTGTCCGCTCGCCAAACTCATCTCCACCGTAGGCGCCAAACGGATTATTGGTGTCGATCGCCGCAGCGCGCGCGAATCGGCCGACCAGGAGCATGTCGCGGTTCAGCTCCTTTGCGGGGATCTCGAAATAGAGTGTGTCGCCGACTCGATGTGTCGTGAAGAGTCCGACGCGAGTCTTCGCCGTTTTCGGGATAACCTCCGAATACGGCTTGATCGGTGTGTGCGATTGGCTGCTCGTGTCCGCCGTTCCGGTACTCGGCAGAGGCACCGGTGCCAGATTCGGCGCAGGCATGCATGCGCCGATGAGCAGCGGCACAACCATGGTCGCGATTCGTCGCAACCGCCTCACCGTGTCGAGTCTCCGTCATTCCCGCGAAAGCGGGAATCCAGTTTCAACCGTCCCATGGCTGGAACCGACCGTCGGCTGCCGGTGGTGTGACTGATAGCCTACTCAAGCGGCGTTACCGCCATCCCCATGGCGTGATATCCCTTGTCCACGTAAACTGTGCTGCCTGTGATTCCACTCGCCAGCGGCGATGAGAGGAATGCGCCAACTGCACCTACTTCCTCGGCTTCCAGGCGCTGGGCAAGTGGCGAATTCTGCTCACAGTAGGTCACCATCCTCTCGATGATCCCGATCGCACTCGCCGCGCGGGACGCATACGGACCGGCCGAAATCGTATTGACCCGATGTCCGTAACGGCGGCCAATTTCGTACGCCAGGACCCGCGTATCGCTCTCGAGCGCAGCTTTCGCGGATGACATTCCGCCACCGTACCCCGGGATAGCGCGCTCCGAAGCCATGTAAGTAAGCGACAGAAACGAGCCATTATCGCGCATTAAGGGCGCCAGTTTGGATGAAAGTGCGATCATCGAGTATGCGCTCACGCCAACGGCAGTCAGGTAACCGCTGCGGCTCGTATCGAGCAGCTGCTTTTTCACCTCTGGTCCGTTCGCCAGCGAGTGGATCACGATGTCGATTGGCTTGTCGCCGAAATCCGTGACGAGACGGGCAGCCAGGCCTTCGATGGAGAAGTCGCCGGTATCCTTGTAGCGCTTGTTGGTCCTGACATCTTCAGGCGCGTCCGCGATGGTGTCGTAGGCTGCGTCGAGCGGGTAGATCCGCTCGAAATTGAACGTCGAGCCGTCGCGCATCTTCAGCGAGTCGGCCATCTTGCCGCGTTCCAGAAGGTTCATGAAGATGTTGAGCGCCGGCGGCCACGTCCCGACGCAGACAGTCGCGCCGGCCTCGGCCAGACACTTGGCGATTGCGAAGCCGAATCCACCATCGTCGGCGACGCCCGCAACGAGGGCACGCTTGCCCGTGAGGTCGATATTGAGCATTCGCATAAGATAGTATCTTCTCCGAGTGGCTACTCCGGCTGGCATCTTCATACTCGGCGAGCTCTCGGGCCCGGTCGCAGACGAGATCCAGGTCATTGCCGAGCGGTTCGACCCCAGACTGGCGCGGTCGCATCGGCCGCACATCACCCTGGCGGGATCTTCCGGGTTGGGACCGATGGCTGCCGATACATCGGCGGAAGAGATGCGGGAGCGGCTGGAACCAATTACCAGCTCCACTGCGCCGATCCAGCTGGTGCTGGGGCGCACTGAGCGTTTTCCGGCGACAGAAATTGTGGTGCTTCCAATTTCGCCACGCGGTCCAATACGGGAGCTGCACGATCGAATAGGCGCCAGCGGACTGCACTTTGCACGTCCACGCTTCGCGTTCTCGCCGCACGTGACGTTGAATCTTTACAAGACGCTCACTCGCGAGGCACTCGATACATTGCTGGCGGTCCAGATCAAGGAGCCGGTGGTTCTGGACAGGATACGGATGTACTACACCCGTGAGCCCAACATCTCCCGGTTGATGCTGGAATTGCCACTCGAACCCATCTGATGGTGTCATTCCTGCGAAAGCGGGAATCCATCTAGCCGCGTCATCCCCGCTTTCGCGGGGATGACGGCTTACGGATGGGATTCAGTATGATAATTGTCTACAAGCTCCCCGCCAGATACGCCTTGCGTCGGTTCTCCGGAAACCTTTCTATCGCATAGCGTAACATCGTGCGCGGCATCGCGTGATAATGCTTCAGCAGGAACTCTTCCTCGACAGCTGCGTCGCGTTTTCCTACCTCGCGCAACATCCATCCGACGGCCTTGTGGATCAGGTCGTGTGTGTCATTCAGGAGCCAGCCAGCTACGAGAAGCGTCGCATCGAATTCGTCTTGTTTGATGTGATAGTACGTCGATACAATCGCGATCCGTCTCTCCCACAGCATGTGCGAATGCGCGAGACGTGAGAGCGTACTCGGCTTCGTGTAGCTGAAATGCGGGCCAGCGATCGGCCCCGCAGACGCATCAACGAGATCCCAATTGTTGACGAACTTCGTATTTGCCAGATAAGAGTCGAAGATCTTCTTGCGCAGCTTGGCGTCGCCCGATACGTGCGCCTGCGTCAGGAGCAGAAGTGCAGTGAGGCGTTCTTCGTGCCAACCGGATTGCAGCAGCGTCAGCGTGTCATCGTGTGATAATGCGCCATGCTCGCGGACAATTTTGCGTACTGCTGGCACGCGAATACCGAGGAAGCGATCGCCTTCGCCGTACTCACCGGGTCCGGTCTTGAAAAAGCGCATCAGATGGGTAGCATCTATCGGGTCGGCCGCAGCGCGCAACGCTTCACGAACGGCGTTGATCGTTACTGGCGCGGCATCGCGGGGTGATTTCAGTATCCGATCCATTCTTCCGATGCCGACGAGTTGATACCCATCAGCGCGACTTCGGCGTGTTCTGCCGCCGTCAGTCGCATGGTGCCTTCCTGAAGATGTGTTACGACGCCGAGTACAAGTTCGCCGCCGCGATAGCATGCAAAGTCCTCGAGCCACCCGTCCGGGCTGGGCACGTTGTGAAAGAGGCCGTCAGCGATGTAGGGTAGCAGCGCTTCAACGCTCGCGCCGTTGAAAGTGAAGAGACGAACCTCGCGCGTCGATCCCTGACCGTCTGCATCGGTGAGTACCCTGCGACGCTCGAGGCCGAGTACGAAGGGTTCGATCGCATCCTCAAAAGCGTCCGCATCTACTGCAATTTCGCCGTGGATTCCCATGACTGTCAGCGTGAATTCATCGACACCAGCGGCGATGAGCCACCGCAGGATCTCTCGTGTGACATCAGAGGGGAAGCCGCCCGCCGATATGTGTCTGCTCTGCACGTGCATCAGATTGAGTCGCTCAGACTATGTACTGCTTCTTGATTCGCACATCTTGCCCCGATATGGGACTCGTACCGAACGCGAACAACTTGACCGTCGGGTGAAACTCTTTCGGAACCATTCTTATGGACTCGCGAAAGTCCTGATTAACCGCTGCAAGTTCGGGCCATACCTGAGAATCCCAGGATGCTGCGCTACCGTCCGCAGTTTCTGGGCCTGCTACGCCGTCGGTCAATTCAATCCACAGTTCGAGGCGCTTATTCGCTTTCGCGTCTTCGTATGGATGCAACGCAAAGTTGGCAACCTTACCGCCGAGTTCGGGGCAACGCATGAGGACGTGCTGCAAATCCTCCGGCGTAATCTTGCAGCCATAGAATCCGACTGCGCTATCCTGTCTTCCCCAGTGGAGCAGCAGTGGCAGATCGATTCTTGGAGCGGGCGGCTCAAGCGTAATTCCATGATCCCGAAGTGTTGATACCACATCGGACGTGTGGCGAACAATTCCGCGGTCATGAAGATTGTACCTGATGCGCGGCGACACATTCTGCAATCGATTGATAGTGAAAAGCAGATTGCGCTCGGCGTCGCTTTCGATCAGATAGTTAAGCGGATCGAACTGGAATATCATGGGAAGTGCTTCGTGGCCGTAGAGGTCGCTCGCCAGCGACTGACTCTGTTCAGCTGCCTGGCGCAACGCAACGGCGAACGGACTTTCAAATGCAATGTTGATCTCGAGGTCCGACGCGCCGAAGCTCGACACGGTACTACGGAAGCATTTATTCAATGCTGTCCGCAGCGACTCTGACATACCTTCGCCGCCGACCACTGCAGACACATGAAATTCGGACCAATCGATCGTGGCGCTATCGACCAGCGTCTTGAGAAACGGTGGATACCCAGCGACCACGTACTTGTACTTTGGGCCGAGCAGCTCGAGCGTCGCGACGATCTTGCCTACATCTGGGCCCGTAGACTTGAGAACGCAGCGATCGACGAGCGACATCGACACATTCATGCCCGTCGCCCACGGGCCCAGCGCGAATGCATTGATGAGAATGAAACTCTCCTCACCAAAGGTGCTTCGCGTACTGTACTGTATCAATCGGCGACCCGCATCACGTTCGGTTGCGCCACGAACCCAATTACTCGCGGTACCACTTGACCCGGATGATTCGTCAAGAACAGCACCACGCGTCGGCAAGCGGCCACCCTGACAGCGAGCCTCGATCGACCAGCGCTTGACGTAGTTGGCCTTGTCCATCGCGGGGATATCGTCCCACGTATCAGGCGCATCGACGCCATTCTCGCGAAGAAACGCCGCGTATGCGGGTACATTGCGCTGAGCGTTGTAGAACGCCGCGCTCGCTCGCTTGCGACTGATCCAGTCACGTTTCGGCGCGTCGAACATCGGCAGGAAGAGCATCCGATATGTTCCCCACGACGAGAGAGCAACGCGGCCGACTTCACTCAGTACCCGTCCAAGTACAGGATCAACGACCTTATTCATCGATGAGTATGGATTGGAGTCGCGGAGCCTGCGGCGGCGGATCGCCATATCCGAATCGAAATACGAGCCAGCAATCATCCACATGAAGTGTGCGCGCGATCTCGGTGGCATAACGCGGATTCGTGAGCATCGATCCCATTGGCTGCATGTATACACCCACGCGTGCCATTTCGAGCCAGAGCTCCATCAGCGCTTCACCGGCAGCATGCAGTTCAGCGGCCTGATGAAACGGACCACAGAGAAGTCCGATGTGACGGGTTCCAGCTTGAGTACGAAGATACCGATGTGCTGCGAATTGCCTGAGTCCTGGAAGGCTGAATAGATGCGGGAATGCGAACGCCGAGCGAATTTCCCACGCAGGCTGGTTCATTGGCTGCTGCCACAACCCATCACCGTAAAGTGGCGTATTACCAGTGCGATACCAGTGCCTGATTTCCTCGCGTTCATCGTCGAGGCGCAGGTTGTCTATGAGAGCGTCAGCGTTCAACCGAAGTATCCTGCTGACAACATCCTGTTTGTCATGTTGAATGAACCGATGGCCTCGCGCCGTCACAATATCTCGAAACGCCGTCAGCGCTGTGCTGTCGACCAAGCGATCGTGATATGGAAGGCGTGACGTTCGGCGAACGGTCAACAGATCGGAGCCCTGGACTGGTGTGCACGTTCCGGTAATCACAGCGGTTCCAATGACAATCTGCCCGCCCTGTGAATGGAGTGTCGCCGGATCGATTGAAGGATTCCGGGAGATCTCTACATTGAGCCCCAGCTGCTGTGCGGCGAGCTGCATGGTGACAGCCAGAATACCGAATGCGCTCACCATATACAGGTTGCCATGGTCCTCGTGCGGTAGCAGGCGTTCGCGCAGCACGATGATGTCGGCGGAATGGGCGTCCCGCGGACAAATTCGAAATGGTTGCGTGTTATGCGGCGTCGGGGCGTACCGCGCGAGATCGGCGATTCCCCTCCAGCCCTCCAGTGCGATTCTCACAGGCCTGTCTGACCTCCATTTCTTGCGGCCAACCCCGCTCCAATCTATACTCCAGCGATTCGAGACGCGCGAGCAGCATCCAGTTGCCAAGGTCGGGTTACTGCCTGCGTGATGACTCCTCAAGACCAGGCTGTCCATAATATGCGTCCTTCCCTGCTATTGGCGGCGAGCGCTTTCGCATCGCTGTCCGCTTCGCTTGTTCCACTCGTCGGCAACGCACAATCCGCGAGTCGGCCCTGTACAACCGCGACGACAGCATGCGAACAGTGGATAACATATGGAAGCGGCCCCGCGCGGTCGATGGTCTATTCTACATTCTCGCTCGACAAGCCCAATCCTGCGATGACGCGCGCGCTCATCATGGTTCACGGCGCGCTTCGCAACGCGGACCATTACTTCGCTACCGCAACAGCCGCGGGGTTTCTCGCTGGAGCGCTGGACAATACGGTAATAATCGCGCCGCATTTTACCGCTGGTCGCGACACCGCTCAGTCGAACGAAGTGACGTGGCCGGAGCGCGGTGATACGTGGAGATCCGGTGGAATGTCGCCAAGCAATCCGACCATATCCGCATTCGATTTTGTAGATGATCTGGTCCGCAAACTCGGCAACAAAAAGATTTTCCCCAACCTCACGCAGATCGTCGTTACCGGTCACTCTGCTGGTGGGCAATTCGCGACGCGCTACGAGATGGCCAACAAGGTTCATGGGACGGTGAAGGGCGTGACGATCACGTATGTCGTCGCCAATCCGTCCAGCTACGCGTGGCCTGCCGCAGTGAGACCACTACCTGTTGGTAACGCGGATCCGGCATCCGCTGACAAGGAAGCGCTTGGCCCCGACGGTGAAAAGGTCAACAGCAATTTCACGTATGGTCCATTCGATTCTACTAAGGTCCCGCGCTACAACCACTGGCCGGCTGGCCTGGAGAATCGCAAGGGCTACACCGCGCAGATGAGCGACGAACAGTTGAAGAAACAACTTGTCGATCGACCCACAACGTATCTGCTCGGCCAGGTCGACGTGCTACCGCTTGGCGGGTTCGATTCGTCCGCAAGCGCAATGGCGCAGGGCCCGACGCGTCGCGCGCGCGGCGAAGCTTTCTTCAAATACGTCAACGAAGTACTCGGCGCGAAGCACAACGCCATCGTTGTTCCCGAGTGCGGGCATAATGACAGGTGCATCTTCACGACCGATGTCGTGTTTCCGGTGATATTCCCCAGATAGCGCAGGATCAGCGGGTGCTGGACAACCGTCCCGGTGAAGAGGCAGATTATTGCCGTCTCCTCTTAAAGAAATTATGCGCCTATCGGGTTTTGGGAGTGTTGCGCTGGTTCTGTTGCTGGGTGTCGGTCTGAGTTGTTCGAGCGATACTATCGCCGGACCTGGGAGGCCGGTCGCGGGCGCTACGTACACACTGGCGCTCACATCGGTGTCCGGTGCTCGGATTCCGGCCGTGTATTACTCGGACCCGACCTCCAACTATCGCTCGTGGGCTGATAGCGCTACGGCGACGGTGCAGGCAGACGGCATACTTGCGTTCCATCTTTACGAGTCAGGCACTACTCCGCTCAGCGCGCCGCACCAGGACCAGCCGTCCGCAACGTATTTTGCGTCCGGAATACTGACCAGCGACTCGACGTTCGCTATCTACTATAACGATTCTCCAGTCCCTGATCGCGGAACGATAAGCGCGGACGGCAGCATCACTGTCAACTTCACAGGCATCGACGACGCCGGTAACACCCTGTCGTTCGGTAGCTGGGTCTTCGCGAGCCAGTATCGCGGACCGAAGCTGAACCCGGCTCCGCGAATCACCGGCCTGGATCCGGCGACTGTCCTGGTCAGCAACTCCGATGTGACGCTGACCATCAATGGATCCAGCTTCACGGCAGGCTCTGTAGTCTCCGTGGCCGGACAACAGCTGCAGTCGGTTCTGGTCAGTTCCACGCAATTGCAGGCGGATCTGCCGAGGCAACTCGTAATCAGTCCGAACACATTCGAGGTCCTGGTGACGAATCCGGGTCCCGGTGGCGGGACGTATTATTACCCGATTACCATAGCCAACGCAGCTCCGACAATTGCCTCGCTATCTCCGAACACGCTGGCTGCCGGCTCCGAGGTTTACACCATTGCGATCACAGGTACCGGATTCACAAGTACCGGATCCTCTCCAGGCACGATGGTGTTGGTGAATGGTGTGATGCGGCAACCCGGGGGACCGGTAACATCGACCAGTCTGTCTGTACGAATGGATCCATCGGAGCTCGTCGCACCTGGGGTTTTCCAGATTGCAGTCATGAATTCACCACCAGGTGGCGGGACATCCAACTCACTGCCGTTCACAGTGACCGCTTCCGCAAGGCAACTCACATCAGAAATTATTGCTTCAACGGCTGCGACTGTTCTGGCCGGTGACCCTGTTCGATCAGTGGTATACGCCGGAGAAGGTAGTACCGATCCAGTGCATCCGAATTCCATTATTGCGCTTGACGGAACAACTGGCAACGTCCTGTGGTCGGTGCCGACCCGCGGAGTCCCGACGATGCTCACGGTCTCCCACGATGGTCAGTTCCTGTATTATGCGGCGGCAGCCGATTCTTCAATGCACCGCATTACCCTGGCGACAGCCACAGTCGACCTTACGATACCGCTGCAATACGGGACGCAATGCTCTCCCAGGGTTTCATCTGGTGCTGTATCACCGGACAATCCTCACACACTTGCGATCGAACAGTCCTGTTTACCCGGACTGCCGGCAGGATGGAGTGGAGTGGCGATCTTCGATGACTCGATCGCCAGACCCAATTTCGCATCGGACCCGAAGAACACGAGTCTGGGCCCCATTATTTTTGGCGCCTCGTCCGCATCGGTATACGGGTTCTCTAATTTGTGGTTATACGATATCGCCGTTGCTGCGTCTGGAGCGACAGCCGGCTCGCCGCACAATACGAATCCCTCCTGGCCGGCGAGCGAAATTGCGTACGTCAACGGAATTGTATACTCGACATCCGGACCTCTATTCGCAACGGCTACAGGCCAGCAGCCTGCTCTCGGGACATGGTTTCCCTCCACAGCATTTTCAATTGCCCCTGGCAGCGACGGAAAGACGCTGTATGCAATCACCGACAGGTTGACGCTCGATGCGCTTGATGTGAGTCAGAATACGATTGTCGGGAGCGTACCTGTGCCCGGTCAGGACGGTCTGAGGCAGGACCTCGTTCGTTGGGGCACCGATGGTGTTGCGTTCATTGGTGAAGTGGACAATCAGGGGGGTAAAGTCTATCTGGTACGATCGGATCTCGTTCACTAGGCCCGCGACAGGAGCTTTATGGAAATACGAACGGCCATCCACTCGGATGGCCGTTCGTGTTGCGAGCAACAGCAATGACTACTTGATCGCGCCTGCGCTTTTCAATACTCCAGCACCACCGACAATCGGCAACGTGAAAGAACTTCCGCTCAGATCAACCGTCAGTTCTGTCCCGGGTTTTGGCCACAGAGTGAACTCGGGGTCGCTGGACATGATCATGACGCCGATTCGCTTTCCGGCCGGTATGATCTCGTCGTCAGGTTCGATGTCGAACGTCATGTTGTAAAACTTGCCAGGTACGAGCTTCTCGCCCGGGATTTCGGAATCGTAATTCCCGCCGTGCGTGAGCGACCGGTAATTCTCCGGATCTGCCCAGCCACGTGTGATGAGTCCTTCCTGAATAGACGTGCCGATCGTCGTGGAATCAAACGGCAATTGGACCAGCCACACCGTGAGATTGGCCGCAGGCTTGCTCGATGCGAGGCGCAGCGTGATACGGGACGTTCCGGAGATGTGAACGGTGTCTGTCAGTACACCAGTCGCAAAGAGCAACCTGTGTGGTGATTGCCCTGCTATCGCGAGCGCGCTGCCGCTGAACGAAACATCATCGACGAGCGTCTGCTTGATCGGACTCTTCTGTGGCGCGGTGCTCAAGGTTCCCACAGAATTACCTTCGCCACTCGCGTACATGACGACGGGCGCGGAGCCGGGTACCGGGAATGACGCATACGGCGTCGGTAGCGTGCGTGGTGGACGAGGACCGCCGCGCCGCGGACGCCTGGCAGCGCTGTCCGCGGGTGGACCGGCGGCAAGACGTGCTTCGATGGCCTTTGCTTCCGCTGCCTGCGCCGCTTCCTCGTGAACTATCCAGACCGGTGGCGCCTTCTCCACACCATTGTTGACGCCATACAGATAGTGGCTGAACCACTGGTTCACCATGTCTGCTGGTGGATTGCCGCCGTGTCCCCCCTGATGCAGGTAGATCGATACCGGCTGTCCGTTGGCCTTCATCTTGTTGTAGATGCGAATACTGTGTTCCGGCACGACATTCCAGTCGTTGAAACCATGTGCGAGCAGAACGGCAGCCTTGATGCCGCCGACAAAATTCAGAAGGTCGCGCTTGTTCCAGAATTCATTGAAGTCGCCCGACGCGCGATCGCGCGCACCGGCCTGCGCAAACAATCCATCGCGGTACGTCGCGTTGCAGTATGCACGCGTTGCTGGATCACCGCTGTGGATGAAGTCGTAAAGGAAGTCGATGTCCTCACCCAGCCATCCGCCCGGATGGCGTACCAGTCCGTTCGTACGGTAGTAGTGATAGTATGAAGTGTTCGGCGAAACCGGGATGACAACTTCGAGTCCCTTCACACCCGTGGTTGCTGCCGCGAGTGGAAGCGTTCCATTGTACGATGTGCCGATCATTCCAACCTTGCCGGTTGACCATGTCGCGTACACCTGTTCGTTGCCCGTTTCCGTCGTGAAACCCTTGGCGCGGCCGTTGAGCCAATCCACGACAGCTTTCGGTGCCGTTCTTTCGGGAACGTCACCAATCGTCGGGCATCCTTGCGACAGGCCAGTTCCAGGAGCTTCCGAGTGTACTACTGCGAATCCGCGCGGCACCCATTCGTTGATGAGATCATTCGAGATGCGTGGATGCACTGCCTTGAATGGAATTTCGGGCTGATGCACGCGTTGAGGCGGTGTCGCGCCGACTTCCTGTTTCACATCCCAAAGGTTCTGGCGAGGTCCGGAGGTGCCGGAGAAATAAGGACTGGACTCGTATACAACAGAGACCTTGAGACCCTCTGTATCGGTTTGCCGCTGTCGGGTTACATCGACGTGCATGCGGTCCGGCTTTCCGTCGCCGTCTGTGTCGAAGCCTGTCTCGACCCAGAGCTCCTGATGGATCCACGCGGTCGAGTCCTGAAAGCCCGGAACGATCTGGGCCATCCCGTCCTTGAAGATCGGAACGCTCCTTTCCTGTGCCTGTGCGGCACGCGTCGGCAAGATGCCGAGCAGGCCCATGCAGGAGACAGCGACGATGGGAAAGCTGACGTGTCTAGCTCGGTATTGCATCCAGGTAACTCCTCTGGTTTGAACTTCCGGTGCTGGTGCGTGGATCAAGAATACCACGCTGGCGCCGGCAGTGTCCGGGCGTCAGGCGGGGCCAGTATTTCTCTACTATAACGGATAAAGTATCCAATTCGCTGCATTCCTGGGGCCCAGGGTCATGCCTCCCCGCGCCTTGAACCCGGATTCGCCATCCATTGCTCTGGAATCCACTTGATCGTCTGTGCCCGGTTCAGGCGTTTTCGGGCTCATACATACAGAAATCCCCGCGCTCCGGAGAACGCGGGGATTTCTGTTGCCGAGCCGTATCGCCGATCTCACATCAGCGATGACATCGCTCCGGGACTTGCCTAGTTCGCCGTACCACCGTGCTTGTTGGTATTGATGAAGTTGGCAATGTCGGACTTCAGCTGCTTCGCCGATGTCTGGTTGAGGTAAGCCATGTGGCCGCTCTCGTAGTACTTGAACTCCACGCGATCGCTGTACGTCTTGTCGAAGCCGAGGTGTGTGAAGCTGTACTCGGCGTTCGCGAACGGAGTCGCCGTGT
>Ga0164241_10000902_pt1 | contig 42803 bp, 33 predicted proteins | sample OricomyardsoilBY_FD_108780 | JGI IMG/M metagenome (GOLD analysis project Ga0164241, IMG submission 108780) | Backyard soil microbial communities from Emeryville, California, USA - Original compost - Back yard soil (BY) | ecosystem: Environmental > Terrestrial > Soil > Unclassified | place: USA... | reverse complement strand
TATCCCATCATGGTTAAGGCGGCGGCGGGCGGTGGCGGCAAGGGCATTCGCTTCGTCCACCGTCCCGACGAACTGGAGGCCTCGCTCCGGCTGGCCCGCAGCGAGGCGCTGGGCGCGTTCGGCGATAGCAGCGTCTACATGGAGAAAGCGGTCATCCCGGCGCGGCACATCGAGGTGCAGATTTTCGGCGACACCCACGGCAACGTGATCCACCTGGGCGAGCGCGACTGCTCCGTGCAGCGCCGCCACCAGAAGCTGATCGAGGAGTCGCCGGCGCCGGCCGTCGACGAGAAGCTCCGCGCCGAGATCGGCAAGATCGGCGTCGACGCCGCGAAGGCCGTCGACTACGTCGGCGCGGGCACGATCGAGGGCCTCCTCCAGGACGGCGAGTACTTCTTCCTCGAGATGAACACCCGCGTCCAGGTCGAGCACTGCGTGACCGAGATGACGACGGGCATCGACATCGTCAAGGAGGGCATCCGCGCCGCCGCCGGCCTCGAGCTCTCCTACAAGCAGGAGGACGTCGAGCTCCGCGGGCACGCGATCGAGTGCCGCATCAACGCCGAGGTCGCGGCGCGCAACTTCGCGCCGTCGCCGGGCAAGATCGGCGACTACAAGGAGCCGACCGGGCCGGGCGTGCGCGTCGACTCCGGCGTCGGGCCGGGCGGCGAGGTCAGCCCGATGTACGACCCGATGGTCGCGAAGCTGATCGTCTGGGACGCCGACCGCGAGCAGGCGACCGCGCGCATGATCCGCGCGCTGGGCGAGTACGAGATCGAGGGCCTCAAGACCCTGATCCCGTTCCACAAGGCGCTGCTGGCCACCGAGCAGTGGGCCAACTGCGAGACCTGCCGCGACCTGGTCGAGGACAAGGACTGGCTGAAGTCCACCGAGGAGGAGGCCGCGCCGGTCCTCGTCGAGGACGACGGCGAGGAGAAGGTCGAGCAGACCTATCTCGTCGAGGTCTCGGGCAAGCGCTTCGACGTGAAGGTGATCGGACCCCCGCCGGTCGGCGGCGTCGCGATCGCCGGCGCCGGAGCGGGCGCCGCGGGCCCGAAGAAGCGCAGCGAGCGCAAGAAGGCCGCCGGAGGCGGCGCCGACGAGCTCGTCTCGCCGCTGCAGGGCAACGTCTGGAAGATCCCGGTCGAGACGGGCCAGAAGGTCGAAGAGGGCCAGATCATCACCATCATCGAGGCGATGAAGATGGAGAACGAGATCACCGCCCACAAGGCCGGCACCGTGGTCGAGCTCGCGATCAAGGAAGGCGACCCGATCGCCGCCGGTGCGCTGATCGCAGTCATCAAGGCCGACGAGGCGCCCGCGGAGCCCGCCGCCGAGTAGCCGCAAGCTTCGTGTCCCCCGGACGTTCCGGGGGACATGCGTCGTCTCGCTCCGCTCGTCATCGCCGCGCTGCTCGCGGCGCTCACCATCCCCGCGTTCTCGGGCGGCGCCACCCGGTCGCCGCTCGTCGACCCGACGGTCCCGGCCAAGCGCGACACCGAGCCGGTGATCCTCAAGGGCCGCCAGTTCGTCGGCTGGACGTCGCCGTCGAACGTCACGGCGAAGCTGCCGCTGATGGACCTCGCGGGCACCGACGCGTGCCAGGCGAAGGTCGGCCTGCCCGACCCGGCGACGGTCGACCCCGGCTCCTACGACCCGACCCAGGGCGGCGTCGGGATCCCCGACCCCACCGGCCCGACCGCGGGCGCCGTCACCTACGACCCCGACCAGTGCCCGCCGCAGGACTACGCCACGCCCGACGTCGACACCGGGACGGCGCTCGGCTCGGGCACGCCGGTCGACCACATCCTCGGCTACGCCTGGGACGCGAAGGCGAAGCGCTTCCGGCAGATCCCGCTGCAGGTCGACCAGGTCTTCACCCGCTACCTCGACAACAGCCGCTCGGGCTTCGCGCTGTACTCGGGCCAGGACCAGCACAGCACGTACCAGTACGACCGCGAGGGCTTCCGCTGGACCGACAGCGCCGCCGCCGACCCGTGCCGAGCGACGCCGCGCGCGCCCGTCGCCAAGGACCCCGTCCCGGGGCTCGACAACGACGACGAGATCGTCTTCATGAACGTCGACGCCGGTCCGGCCGCGCCGGCCGGCACGGCGCTGCCCAACGGCATCCAGGACGCGCGCCAGGTCGCGGTCGCCGACCCGTTCACCGCCGACAGGAGCCAGGCGCTGAGGTACGTCTACGTCATGCGCTCGGTCAAGGGCGGCCCGAAGCCCGCGTTCACGGCCGCCAACGGCTACGTCAAGTACGAGCGCGACGCCGACGCGGACCGGTTCGCGCTCTCGGAGTCCAGCTACGACTCGTACGGCAACGCGCCCAAGGGCGAGTACTGCGACCCCGAGACCGGCAAGCTCGTGCTCGACCCGAAGACCGGCGAGCCGGCGATCGGCCAGCGGCGCCCGCTCGACGGCGCCACGATCGCCACCCCGCGCTACAAGTTCCGCTACGACGGCCGCTGGCTGCTGACGAAGATCCAGATCTCCGGCGACGGCGGCGCCAGCTACGGCCCGGACCTCGTCGACCGCTGGAAGGCGCGGGCGTTCGCGCAAGACCCGTCCTCGGAGACGCCGTGCTGCGGCTACGAGGAGGAGGACACCAACTGGGGCGGCTCGTCGATCCTGCTCGGCGAGAAGGTCGGCCCGGTGCGCGCGATCCGCGAGACCTGGGGCGCCGACTCCGGCACCAACGTGATCCGGCGCGAGACGTTCTACCGCGACGAGATGCGCCAGAAGACGTGGCTGCGCGTCCACGTGATCCCGCCGCTCGACGGCATCTACGCGCAGTGGGACTTCAACGCCGGCCGCGTGTCGCGGTTCTTCAACCCGTACACGGCGACGGCCGCGAACCCGACGACCCACGGCGACGGCGTCGCGATCGACGGCCACAACGACGAGGTCTTCGGCAACCTCGACGACCCCTGCAACGACAACTACGACGCCAACGACACGGGCGCGCTCTCGCAGGGCTACCGCCAGGCGTACCGGCGGGTCGCGGGCGGCGGCTACTCGCTCTGCGACCCGTTCCCGTACCACCTGTCCGCCGACCTCGCCGACCCGACGTTCTCCGACGCGAACGCCTCGCTCGGCTGGTCGATGGTCACCGGGAGGTACGGCACGATCGTCGACCGCACGAGCGCCGACGTCGAGAGCGTCTCGCCGGGCGGGACCGCGCAGTCGCTGCTCGCCGTGCCGTACTACCGCGACGACGCGTGCTTCGACGACGGCACCGGCTCGGACCCGGGGATCGAGAAGTTCCCGCGCGACCCGGCGAAGGAGCGCGCCGACGGCGCCGGCACGCGCCGCTGCTGGCGGCCCGACAAGGGCGACCCGGCGGTCCCCGGCGGCGACGCGCGCTTCTGGCAGGGGTCGATCGCGACCCACGGCCTCCACATCCTGATGATCGCCGACTCCGACAACGCCCGGCAGACCGTCCCGGTGACCGAGATCGTCGCCGAGACCCGGATGGTGATGCTGCCGAGCGCGAAGGAGCTCGACGGATCCGTCGGCGAGGAGTACGGCCGCGGGTTCGAGAAGCCGGTCGCCACGGTCGTCGACTCGTTCGGCCCGGTGCGGCCGGCGGTGCTCGACGGCGCCGCACCGGCCGCACCGGCGGTTCCCGCGCTCCCGGCCGTGCCGGCGCTCCCGGCCGTACCGGCGCTCCCGGCCGTCGCGAAGGAAGCTCCGATCCCGCGCCAATAGGCTCCCGGGCATGGGAGACACCACCCCGAGAGTCTGGGTCGCCGAGCCCGGCGAGGCGGAGACCGTCGCGAAGCTGCTGGTGGGCTTCCGCAACCACCTGGGCGTCGACTGGCCGTCGGACAACGCGTTCCTGGCGGGCGTCGAGCGGCTGATCGAGGACCGCGGCGCGGAGTACCTGCTCGGCGCGCCCCACGACGATGCGCCGCCGGCCGGCGTCGCGCAGCTGCGCTACCGCTACGGCGTGTGGTGGGCCGCCGAGGACTGCCTGATCGAGGACCTCTTCGTCGAGGAGGCCGCGCGCGGGACCGGCACCGGCCGCGCGCTCCTGGACGCCGCCATCGCCCGCGCCCGCGAGCGCGGCTGCCGTCGTATCGAGCTCGACGTCAACGACAACAACGACGCCGCGCTCGGCCTCTACCGCGCCGCCGGGTTCGACAACCACGACGCCCGCTACGGCGGCGCCAACCTCTTCTTCCGGCTGAAGCTATAGGCGACGGCGCAGCGTCCGGCCCGCGCGGCACCGGCTCCGGGCGCGGCACGGCACGGCACGGCACGGCACGGCGCGGCACGGCGCGGCATGGCACGGCGTCGCCTCCGCCCTCTAGGAGCCCGCGAGAGCGCCGCCGGGCGGGAAGGCCATGACCTCCACCCGGTGCCCGCCCGGAGCCCGCACGAAGCAGCGGGGCGAGCCCCAGTGCTCCTCGCGCGGGTCGGGCGCGAAGCCCGCGCCGCGCAGCCGCCGCAGCGCGGCCTCGTAATCGGCGCACACGACCGCGACGTGCCCCTGCGGCGGCACGACCGCCGCGTCGGCGAACAGCACGTGCACCTGCGTCCCGTCGCGCTCGACCCAGAGCGCGTTCGTCAGCGTCAGCGTCGGCGGCGGGGCGACCGGCGCGAAGCCGAGGAGCCCGAAGAACGCGACCAGCGCCTCGCGGTCGCCCTCGGCGGTCTCCAGCGCCGCGTGGTGGAGCGTCACGCGCCCGCTCCGCCACGGCGCGCCGTGCCCACCCGCGCGCGCACCCGCGGACGACCGCCGCGACGCGCCGTGTCCGCCCGCGCGCGCACGCTCAGACCGCCGCGAGGTGCGCTTCGAGGATCTCCGAGGCGGCCACCGCGCGCATCGGCGACCCGTGGCCGGGCACGACCCAGTCGGCCTGGGCGACGAGCGGCCGGAAGCGCTCCAGCGTGTCCCGGTAGTCGTCCGCATCCCCCCCGACCATCGGGTCTTCGACCGGCGAGAGGTAGTCGCCGGCGATCAGCACCCGGGCCCACGGGAGCCACAGCGCCATGCCGTCGGCGGTGTGCCCGCGGGCCTCGTGGAGCTCGATCTCGTGGTCGCCGATCTCGAGCTTGCCGGGCACCGGCAGTGACTGCACCTCACCCAGCCCGAGCGGCCCGCGCTCGACGTAGTGCTCGGCGTCGAACTTGCGCAGGTCGCGCTGCGCCGCGCCCGGCTCCGCGGCCAGCCGCTGAGCGCTCGACTCGGCCACGCCGAGCGCCGCGCCGCTGAACGCCAGCCGGCCCAGGAGGTGGTCCCAGTCGGCGTGCGTGGCGAGCAGCCCGCTGCACTCCCAGCCGGTCTGCGCGAGCACCGACGGCAGCGCCTCGAGCTCCTCCGGCAGCACCGGCGAGTCGATCACGAAGCACTCGCCGGCGTCGGTGTCGGAGACCGTCCCGTGCACGATCGTGCACGTGGTCTGCCAGATCCCGCTGATGCAGACGACGACGTCCGGATGGAGGGCCTGGACCCTCACGACGACGCTCGCCTAGAGCCCGAGGAGCTTGGCCGCCTCGAGGAGCGTCTTGACTTCCTCGGTCGGCTTCTTCTGGCTCGGTTCCAGGACTTCCTTGTTCCGGTTGACCCAGATCACGGGGACCTTGGCCTTCACGCACGGCTCGACGTCGTGGTAGTGGCTGGCCGCGATGTGGACCCAGCCCTTCTTGCCGCCGACCCGCCGCTCGCACTCCTTGAAGTGCGCGGGATCGGGCTTGTAGGAACGCACCTGCTGCGCGGTCACGACGAGGTCGAAGTCGGACGGGATGTGGCGCCGCGTCTGGCCGAGGAGCTTGTCGTCGATGTTCGAGATCAGGCCGGTCTGGAACTTGGCCGAGAACTTCTTCAGCTGCGCGTTGGTCTCCTTGAACGGTGCCCAGCGCTGGACCGAGTCCGGGAGGAAGCCGGAGCGCGACGGCTCGAGCGGCCAGCTGATGCGCTTGGCGATCTCCAGCGCGGTCCGTCGGAGCACCTCCGCGTACAGCTCGTAGGACCCGCCCTCGATCTCGCGAGAGATCTCGTGGAAGAGCGGGATGATCTCGTCCTTGTTGATCGTGAAGCCGTCACGATCCGCCTCGCGCTTGAACGCTTGGTAGACACCCTCCTCCCAATCGATGAGCGTGCCGTAGACGTCGAACGTCACAAAAGTGATCTGCTTGGGAAGTGCCATAGGTGCGGTCGCGCATTGTAGGGTCCAGCGCCGCTCATGGACCTTCTCGAGTACCAGGGAAAGCAGCTGTTCGCCCGCCACGGAGTTCCCGTCCCCGACGGGAAGCCGGCCGCGACAGTCGACGAGGCGCTCGCCGCCGCTGATGAGATCGGTTACCCGTGTGTCGTCAAGGCACAGGTGCTGGTCGGCGGCCGCGGCAAGGCCGGCGGCATCAAGGTGGTGAAGAACTCCGACGAGGCGCGCGACGCCGCCACCGCCATCATCGGCATGGACATCAAGGGCCACACCGTCAACGAGGTGTGGATCGAAGAGGCGTCCGACATCGCCGAGGAGTACTACGCGTCGATCGTCTTCGACCGTGCCGCCAAGGCGCCGCTCTTCATGGTGTCCAAGGAGGGCGGCATGGACATCGAGGAGGTCGCCGAGAGCAACCCCTCGGCGATCGCCCGCCTCCACGTCGACCCGCTGCTCGGCTTCCAGGCCTTCCACGGCCGCCGGCTCGCCTACGAGGCCGGTCTCCCGGCCGACGTCATCCGCCCGGTCGGCGCGCTGCTCGCCAAGCTCTACGACGCGTTCGTCAAGGAGGAGGCGATGCTCGTCGAGGTCAACCCGCTGAGCGTGCTCGCCGACCGCAGCGTCAAGGCGCTCGACGCCAAGGTGACGCTCGACGGCAACTCGCTGCACCGCCACCCGGACAACGCGGCCTTCCGCAACCCCGGCGCGGAGGACGCGCAGGAGCAGATGGCGCACGAGCGCGGCCTGACCTACGTCAAGCTCGACGGCGACATCGGCATCCTCGGCAACGGCGCGGGGCTCGTGATGAGCACGCTCGACGTCGTCGCCCAGTTCGGCGGCGCGCCCGCCAACTTCCTGGACGCCGGCGGAGGCTCGAAGGCCGAGGCCATCACCAGCGCGGTCGAGGTCATCCTCTCCGACGACAAGGTCAAGGCCGTCCTGTTCAACATCTTCGGCGGGATCACGCGCTGCGACGAGGTCGCGGCGGGCCTGATCGAGGCGTTCAAGCAGATCAACCCGACCGTCCCGTTCGTCGTCCGCCTGGACGGCACCAACGACGTCGCCGGCCGCGAGCTGCTCGCGCAGGCGAACCTGGCGGGCGTCCACACCGCTTCGACCATGAACGAGGCCGCCGAGAAAGTCGTGGCGCTCGCGAAGGGAGGCGCCGCATGAGCGTCATCGTCGGCACCGAGACCAAGCTCTGCGTCTCGGGCATCACCGGGCGCGAGGGCACGTTCCACACGCTGAACAACCGGAACTACGGGACCAACGTGGTCTCCGGCGTCACGCCCGGCAAGGGCGGCCAGGACGTCGAGGGGATCCCGGTCTTCAACACGTTCCACGACGCGGTCGCCGAGACCGGCACGAACACGGCGATGATCTTCGTCCCGCCGCCGTTCGCCGCCGACTCGATCCTCGAGGCCGCCGACGCGGGCATCGAGACGATCATCGCGATCACCGAGGGCATCCCCGCCCACGACGAGCTGCGCGTCTTCAACCACCTCAAGACCGTCCACCCGGGCACGCGGCTGATCGGGCCGAACTGCCCGGGCGTCCTGTCCCCCGGCAAGGCCAACGTCGGCATCATCCCCGCGTCGTTCTTCAAGGAGGGCAACGTCGGCGTGGTCTCGCGCTCCGGCACGCTGACCTACCAGATCGGCAACGAGCTGGCCCAGCGCGGCTTCGGCAACTCGTCGATCGTCGGCATCGGCGGCGACCCCGTCCCGGGCTCGTCGTTCGTCGACATCATCGCCCTCTTCCAGGAGGACCCCGAGACCGAGCTCATCGTCATGAGCGGCGAGATCGGCGGCTCGGCCGAGGAGGAGGCCGCGGAGTTCATCGCCGAGCACGTGACGAAGCCGGTCGTCGGCTACATCGCCGGCGTCACCGCCCCTCCCGGCAAGACGATGGGCCACGCCGGCGCGATCGTCTCGGGCTCCAGCGGCAGCGCCGCGGCGAAGATCGAGGCCCTCGAGGGCAAGGGCGTGCGGGTCGGCCGCACCCCGACCCAGGTGGCCGACATCGCCGTCGAGATCCTCGGCGGATAGGGCGCTTCCGGGTCAGCGGGTGAGCGCCCGCTGACCCTCGGCAATTCGTCCAGGACGCCCATTTCGAGGTTTGAGAAGCGTATGTTCGCGCTCCCCGGACCTCAGAAGAGGAGCTGTTCCCCACCATGTCTCGCGCTCGGATCCTGATTCTCGCCGTGTTCGTGTTCGCGCTCTGCGCGGCACCGGCGCACGCCGGCGGCAGCCATCTCGTGAAGCTCTACAAGGTCGAGAAGCACATCGACCTCGACGGCGAGGACGCCGTCTACACCGCGACCTGCCCGAACGGCGACTACGCCATCGACGGCATGTACCGCATGGACGCGGTCGACCAGGACAACGAGTTCGGGCGGCTGCAGCTGCTCTCGAGCGTCTACCCGGTCGCCGTCTACCCCTCGTCGGACAGCGCCTACAGCTTCAGCTTCATGCCGACGCTGGGCGGCGACGTCCAGATCAAGCTCTGGGTGACCTGCCTCGGCAAGTCGACCGAGCCGTCGCAGAGCCACACCCACCAGTGGGTGATGACCTCCGCGGTCGACTTCACCACCGCCGTGCTGCCCGCGGGCGGGAACTCGTTCGCCCATCCGACCCAGTGCCCGTCCGGGTACATCGCCGTGCAGCCCGGCTGGAGGGCCGCGCCGGGCACGACGATCACCCCCTACGCGAGCTACTTCACGAGCAACCAGCTCAGCTGGCAGTGGTCGTTCATCCTCGCCGATCCGGGCGCGCTCGACGTCTACCACTCGTGCCTGCGGCTGAAGAGCACGACGGTCAACAGCCATGCGCACCGGCTCGTCACGCAGCTGAAGCCGGGCTACAGCGGCTCGGACCGCAACGCCCTCGTGTCCGACAACCGCGAGGACCAGACCCTCAGCTGCGGCGAGCACTACAAGGGCATGCTCGGCGGCTTCCGGATCCCCGACCCGCTGCACGTCTGGTACTACGGCATGGAGCCGCGGATCAAGTCGCGGACGTTCTGGTTCGGCAACGACGGCGGCGGCACGCCGATCGTGAACCTGGCCGTCAGCTGCTTCAAGGACAAGACCACCTAGCCAGATCGCGGCGCGATCTGTAGGTTGCGGCGGCGCCGTCCTGCTGGCCAGGATCGGCTGCCGCCCAAGCTGAGGCCAAAGGCGGGCTCCACTCCGGGGCGAGTCCCGCTGACTAGCCAAAGTTGCGAACGCCGGTCCTTCGGGGCCGGCGTTTGCGATTAAGCACCCGGTCGCGGTTCCACCGGTTTCCTGACCCTCGGTATGTGTGCACATACCAGTTCCCTACGCAATCCGTCCAGAGGGAGGAAAAAGGCTTCATCTTTCGTATGCGAACGGTTACCTTCGCCCGGCGCAGGACGCGCAACTACTGAAGGAGACCCCGGAGACCATGCAAAACCACGGATGGAACAAGGCCCCGCGTTGGGCACTTGGGGCCGTCGTCGCAGGAGCCTTCCTGTGCCTTCCCGGCACGGCTCTCGCCGCGCACGACCTGTACGTCTACAAAGCCGAGCAGCAGGTCATCCTCGACTCGGATGACATCAGCGCCTCGGTCAACTGCAAGCCGGGCGACTACGCCCTCGACGGCATGTGGCGCGTCGACCACGTCGACCAGGACGAGGACAGCACCTTCTCGGAGCTGATGACCTCGACCGACGTCAACAAGGCCAAGCTCAACCCGACCGGCGACGGCTACGACTTCCGCTTCGTCAAGAACGCCCTCGGGCGGACGCAGGTCAAGATCTTCGTCACCTGCCTCGGGCAGAAGACGGACAAGGAGTCCGGTCACGACCACGGCTTCACGATCTCGGCGAACAAGACGATCACCGCGACCAACACCCCCGTCGGCAACCCGACGTTCGACGCGCTGAGCGTGCCGACGTTCGCGGGTGGCGACGCCGATCCCGGCACGCCCGGCACCCAGCCGTGCAGCCAGGACCAGCTCGTGGTCTCGCCGAGCTTCGAGGTCACCGGCCTCGGCGGCATCGACCCGCCCGAGGCGTGGGGCAAGATCTTCTCGTCCAACCTCGACGGCATCTCGAACGCCGCCGGCAGCACGAAGCGCAACTCGTGGACCTGGTCGTTCCGGGTCGGCGTCTCGCCGCTGGACATCACGGTGTCCGTGCGCTGCCTGACGATCAAGCTGCCCGTCGGCGTGTCCGGCACGAAGCACAAGCTCACGGTCAAGCGGAAGTGGGACCGCATCAACGTCGGCGTGCCCGGCGGCCCGGACGGCAAGGTCTCCGAGACCTCGCTGATCTGCGGCGATCACTACAAGGCGATGGTCGCGGGCTGGACGCTCCGCGATCCGGACTACCTCTGGTTCCAGGGGATGGACCCGCGGCTGAAGTCGCGCGCCTACCGCTTCTTCAACTCCGACACGGTGTCGCACTTCGTCGATCTCAAGGCGCTGTGCTTCAACTACCGGACGACCTAACGGAGGGATGACGACCATGAAGCGACTCATCACCCTGCTGGCCGCGGCGCTCACCGTCGCCGCCGTGCTGGCGCCGTCCGCGATGGCCGGCAAGTCCCACCTGCTGAGCGTCTACAAGGTGGAGAAGCACATCGACGTCGAGGGCGAGGACGGCTCGTACACGATCTCGTGCAAGCCCACCGACATCGCGCTCGACGGCATGTGGCGCGTCGACAACGTCGACCAGGACAACGACTACCAGGACCCGGACTGGCCGGGCGCGCCGACGAACATCTCGATCAACAAGTCGGTGCGGCCGGTCTCGGCCATCGCGACGGCGGCCGGGACGTTCACGTTCAAGTTCACGCCGCTGGGCGGCGGGGACGCGCAGATCAAGCTGTTCCTGACCTGCCTGCCCAACCCGCTGGTGGGCGTCGACCACACGCACAGCTGGACCGTCTCGGCCCTCAACACCGTCGCCCCGGTGGGCGCCGCGTCGCCCAACCCGGTGATCGGCACTCCGTCGGCGACGGCGACGTGCCCGGGCGCGAACGACATCCTCGTCGCCCCCGGCTTCAACGTGCTGGCCGGTGACCCGGATCTCGTCCGCTCCTACTGGAACGGAGGCGGCACGCCGAACCTGAAGAGCTGGCAGTGGTGGTGGTACGACTCCGACGAGGCGGCCATCGACCACTACTACCGGTGCCTCTCGACCCGCAGCGGCCCCGCGAGCAGCGGCCCGGCGCACACGCACCGGATCGTGACGTCGTTCAAGACGTCGACGAGCCTGGTGCCGGCGGAGCAGACCAAGGAGCTGCAGCTCAGCTGCGGCGAGCTCTACAAGGGCGTCCTCGGCGGGTTCGACCTGCTCGGCCCGGCCGGCAACTTCGCGTCGTGGGTGAAGATCTACTACCTCGGGATGGATCCGAGGCCCAAGACCCGGGCATGGAAGTTCGTGAACCTCGCTGGGACTCCCCAGCAGGTGCGCCTCGGACTCCTGTGCTTCAAGGACCGGACCACCTAGGCCGGACCTGACCCCCGCTGAGGCGAAAAGGGGGCTCCACTCCGGGGCGAGTTCCCCTGACGTAGCCAAAGTTGCGAACGCCGGCCCTCGGGCCGGCGTTCGCGATTAAGGGGTCGGGCTAACAACGATCGGTTCGCCCTGAGATCCCCCCAACCCACCAAGAAGGGGTTGGTAGCCTTTGCCCGAAACTACGGGGTGGAGTGCCTCGAACCATGGCCCACGGCGCACAGGAAGACGTCACCTCGACGCTGAGTGAACTCGAGCGCAAGCTCGTCGATCTCGAGCGCGAGCTCCAGACCGTGGCCGGAGGACCTCCCACGATCGCCGACGTCGCCATCGCCGTCGCTCCACGGCCGGAGCTCAACATCGAGCCGCGCGCCGAGGAGATCAACTTCCGCGTCGGCGACCTCCGGACCCAGATCGCCGAGCTCGTCGCCTTCCGCGACCAGCTGCAGAGCACCGCCCGCGAGCTCGTCGACGAGTACGGCCGGCTCGTGGACCGCCTGCAGGGCGCCAACGCCGCCGGCGCGGCCTCGCCGCCCCCCGCGGCCGCCGGCCCGATCGCCCCCGGCATCTCGTGGGGCGCCGGCCTCGTCACCGCCGCGCCCGGCGTGACGATCAGCTCGCCGTCCGCCGCCGCGCAGTACGCGCCCGCCGCCGACGCCGAGCCGTCCGCGTTCTCCGCCGGCGGCGCCGGCCAGGACTTCGGCCCGCCCGCGCCCGGGATGCCCGGCGGCGGCGCCCCCGCGTACGCCCCGCCCCCCGGCGGCAGCGGCGCATCCGCCTTCTCGCCGCCGCCCGCACCCACGCAGCCGAGCGGCAACGCGCCCGCTTACGCGCTCCCGCCGAGCGCTCCCGCACCCGTGTTCGGGCTCCCGGCCGAGGCCGCCTTCGGCGCCGCGCCGCCGCAGCAGCAGGCGTGGGGCGCCCCGCCGCAGGCCGCGCCCGACGCCGCCTGGGGCGCGCCTCCGCAGGCCGCGTGGGGCCCGCCGCCGGCCGCCGCCGGCGCACCGCTTTCCGGGGGACTTCCCCCGTCCGCCGTGGCTCCAGCGCCTCCGGCCGAAGATCCTGGGCCTCACTTCGAGGGCGAGGTGACCGTGGACGCCGGACCGTTCACGGACATCACCACGCTGTCGACCTTCGAGCAGGCCCTTGCCCAAGTCCCCGGGGCAGAGGACGTCTACGTGAAGTCCTTCGAGGGCGACCGCGCGCTGGTCGACCTCCGTCTGCAGAGTCCAGTGCAGTTGGTCTCGGAGTTGAAGATGCGGCTCAACCTGCCGATCACTGTCAGAGAGGCACGTGACGGCCGGCTGTCAGTCGACGTCAACGCCGATGGCCATGGGCTCTGATCTGAACAACCAGCACCACGACGACGGCTTCCAGCCGCTCGCGCTCATCAGCGTCACCCTGTGTGCGCTGCTGGGCTTCGCGGTGTTCTTCCTGAGCTTCCTGGTGGCTCCGATGGCGATCCTCATCATCTTCTATGTGGGATTCGCCGCTTCCGACCGCTCCAAGCGCAACGGCACCGCCGCGCGCCTGCAGGCCGAGGCCGAGCGTCGCCAGAGCACCATCGATCGCGTTGACGGCGAACAGGGCGCGGCCACGGACGAGCAGACGCGCGTCCGCGCCGGCTCCTGAGCCGAAGACTCCCCGCTCGTGTCGACACCCGAGGACAGCGCCCGCGTGGCGCTCGACGTCGCACTCCAGCACGGCCTCCCGTACACGGGCCTGCGGGACTTCACGCCCGACTCCAAGCTCTTCCACTACGTCCCGCTGCCGTACGCCGTGCAGCATCGCGTGGTGCCCATGCTGGTCGTGGGAGACACCCTCAAGGTGGCCTCCTCGAGCCCCACGCCGGACCTTTCCCTGCTGAGAAGCAGGTTTCCGTACTTGGGTGTGGATATCGTGATCGCACCGGGCCCCGAGATCGACCGGGTCCTCGAGCGCGCTCAGAGGAACACCTGACCCATGGCCGGGACCATCCAGTCCCAAGCAAGCCGCGACTTCTATCGCCGAGTGGCCCGCCACGCGGGCCTGGACTTCGTGGATCTCGACGACGTCCAGATGAACCCCCTGGCGGCGCGGCTGCTGAGCGAGCAGATCTGCCGGCACTTCCAGATGCTGCCGATCTCCTACGCCGACGGGGTCGTCACGATCGCCTCGCCGGAGCCGCCGCAGGAGGTCGCCCGCGACACCGCGATCTCGCTCACCGGGCGCGCCGTGAAGTTCGTGGTCGCCCCCGCCGAGCAGCTGCGCGCCGCGATCGACCGCAACTTCGCCGCCTGGCCGTCGGACTTCGACGGCCCGATCCCCGAGGAGTGGCAGGACGCCGGCGGCGGCTTCACCGCCTACCGCGTCACCGAGCCCGAGTTCCCGGTCCGGATCGGCGACCTGCTGGTCGCCCGCGGCCAGGCCACCGACGAGCAGGTGGCCGACGCGCTCGCCGAGCAGCACCGGACCGGCAGCCGCCTCGGCGACGTGCTGGTGTCCAACGGCGTCGTCACCGAGCCCGAGCTCGTGGCCGTCCTCGCCGAGCAGTTCCAGCTCCCGCTCGTCGACCTCAGCGAGTACGACCCCGACCCGGCCGCGCTCGAGCTGCTCCCCGAGCCGCTCGCGCGCCACCTGCGCGTCGTGCCGATCGCCGTCGACGAGAACACGCTCTACCTGGCGATCGCCGACGTCCTCGACGACGACACGGTCTCGGCGCTGCGCGAGCACACGAACCTCGAGCTGCGCGGCTTCCTCTCCTCGCGCAACCAGATCGACGAGCTGCTGCAGCGCGTCCACGGCAAGGACTACGTGACGGTCGCGCGCTCCGAGCTGCTGACGCGGTTCCCGGAGGAGAGCGCCAACCGCGTCATCTCCGACGGCCAGAAGGCGTTCTTCATCGGCCTGCTCGTGCTGATCGTCGCGCTGCTGATCGTCGCGCCGGTGCCGACGGTGATCGGCCTGATCGGCTGCGCGTCGCTGTTCTACACGGCGACCTCGATCTACAAGTTCGTCCTCACGTACAACGCGCTCGGCCACCAGTACGAGATCGACGTGACGCCCGAGGAGATCGCGGCGCTCGACGAGCGCGACCTGCCTACCTACACGATCCTCGTGCCGCTGTACCGCGAGGCCGCGGTCCTCCCGCGCCTGGTCAACGGCATCGGCGGGCTCGACTACCCGAAGACCAAGCTCGACGTCCGCCTGCTCTGCGAGGAGGACGACGACGAGACGGTCCCGGCGCTGCGCCAGATGTCGCTGCCGCCGCACTTCAAGATGGTCGTCGTCCCCGACGCGCAGCCCAAGACGAAGCCCAAGGCGTGCAACTACGGGCTGCTGCAGGCGGACGGCAAGTACGTCGTCATCTACGACGCCGAGGACCGGCCCGACCCGGACCAGCTGAAGAAGATCGTCGTCGCCTTCGAGAAGGCCGACCCGCGGGTCACCTGCATCCAGGCGAAGCTGAACTACTTCAACTCCGACCAGAACCTCCTCACGCGCTGGTTCACGACCGAGTACAGCATGCACTTCGACCTGCTGCTGCCGGGCCTGGACGCGCAGGACGTGCCGATCCCGCTGGGCGGCACGTCGAACCACTTCATCACCGACCGCCTGATCGACCTCGCGGCCTGGGACCCCTTCAACGTCACCGAGGACGCCGACCTGGGCATCCGCCTCCACAAGGCGGGGTTCAAGACGGCGATGATCGACTCGACGACGCTCGAGGAGGCCAACTCCGAGCTCACGAACTGGATCCGCCAGCGCTCGCGCTGGATCAAGGGCTACATCCAGACGTGGCTGGTGCACATGCGCCACCCGTTCCGGCTGTACCGCCAGATCGGCCTGAAGAGCTGGGTCAGCTTCCAGCTCGTCATCGGCGGCACGTTCATCTTCCTGCTGAACCCGATCTTCTGGGCGCTGACGACGCTGTTCTTCTTCTCGTCCGCCGGGTTCATCCAACAGCTGTTCCCGAGCTTCGTGTTCTACGCGGCCGCGATCCAGCTGTTCATCGGGAACTTCGTCTTCATGTACCTCAGCGTGGCCGGCTCGGTCCAGCGCGGGTACTTCGACCTCGCCAAGTACGCGCTGCTCTCGCCGCTCTACTGGGGCCTGATGTCGATCGCCGGCTGGAAGGGCTTCCTGCAGCTGTTCTACCGGCCCTTCTACTGGGAGAAGACGGTCCACGGGCTCGACCACCACGACGACATGCCCGTGCCCGCCGGTGCGGCCTGGACGCCGCCGCCGGAGCGCACCCAGCAAGGACCTCCCGCCTGATGGCCGGCACCGCGGTCCCCCGCTGGGGCGAGCAGGAGCACGGCGAGGCCGTCGGCATCAACGGCGCCGGCCAGCCGGTCGACGCCCACGGCAACGTGATCCCGGCCGAGCCGGCGCCCGCGCCGGCCGTCGGCCACCCCGACCTGCCGCCGCCGCGCGTCCCGACGCCGCCGACGGCCGTCGGCACCCCGCGCGGCCACGTCGCCGGCACGCCGCTCGACGAGCACCACGTCGCGCAGGCGCCGATGCCGACCGCGAAGGTCGGCCTGCTGATGTTCCTGGTCGCGTTCGCGGCCTACTCCGCGATCGGCTACTGGTTCACGATCGACCTCCACGTCGTCGTCTTCGACGCCCTGGACCGGATGACGCGCGGCCTGCTCATCTGGCACAACGACCCGCCGAAGCTCGCCGCGATCGGGTTCCTGTTCCCGCCGCTGACGACGCTCGTCTTCCTGCCGTTCACGGTGATCAAGCCGCTGGCCTCCGGGCTGATCGCGATCCCGCTGACGAGCGCGTTCTTCGCCGCCGGCACGATCGTCTTCATCGATCGCACGATGGCTCGCTGCGACCTGCACTTCATCCTCCGGATCCCGCTGCTGCTGGCGTTCGCGCTGAACCCCTTCTGGGTGTTCTACGCGGGCAACGGCATGAGCGAGGCCGTGTACTCGATGATGCTCGCGTTCGTCATGTACTCGTTCGTCTCGTGGTACGTGTCCACGGAGCCGCGGTACCTGATCGCCTCGGGGTTCGGCCTCTCGTTCCTGATCCTCACGCGGTACGCGTTCATCATCTGGGCCGTCCTGCTGGCGCTGCTGATCGGCGTCGCGCTCGTGCGGCGGCGTGCGTCCCGGATCGAGGTCGAGGGCTCGATCGTCGCGTTCGCGGCGCCGGTGATGTACGCGATCGCGCTGTGGATCCTCTTCAACGCGCTGATCGTCGGCGACCCGTTCGGCTGGATCAACACGGCCACGTCGACGCAGGCCGTGAACTCGACCGGCATCGGCGAGACGAGCTCGCTCTCGTTCGACCTCGTCTCGCAGCGGCTGCTGCAGCTCAACGTCGGGATATTCCCGCTCGCGTTCGCGGCGGTGCCCGCCCTGGTGGCGACGTTCATGGCCCAGCGCAACGACATGGCGCTGTGGCTGGCGAGCTTCATCGTCCTCGGCATCGTGATCATCGGCGCGCACGCCTACATCGCGCAGGAGGAGGGCCTCCTGACCCTCCGCGACTCGATGCCGATGTACGTCGCCTCGCTGTTCGGCGCGATCTGGGTCTATCGAAGTTTCGAGGCCTTCCGGCCCATCATCTGGGGCGTCACGCTCGCGTTGATGCTCCTCAACTTCGTCACGGCGTGGCACGCCATGAAGACCTACAAGTTCCAGTCCCAGGAGCAGGCCTTCACGCGGGCGATCTCGACCCAGAAGAGCCAGGAGGGCACGTCCTCCAAGGGCGGCTACACGGTCGGCATCCAGTCCGAGTCGCAGATGGCGCAGTACGTCAAGGACCACGTCAAGGGCAAGAACGCGATCCTCACGGACAACGCGCAGACCTTCGGCGTGATCGCGCTCAGCGGGCGGCCGCAGGTGTTCTTCGACCGCATCGACAAGGGCGACGCGATCTGGAACACGGTGCTCAACGCGCCGCGCGGCAAGGTCCAGTACATGCTGCTGACCCGCAACCTCCGCTCCGGCGACCAGATCACGCTGCGCTACCGCCAGGCCGACGCCGGCCAGGTCCCGGGCCTGACCCCGGTGTTCCGGACCGCGCGCTACACGCTCGTGAAGGTGGCGCCCGCGACCCGCCGTGGCGCGACGAACGCGACGGCCGGCTCCGACCAGGGGACGACCGGCACCAGCGGCTCCAACAGCACCTCCACACAGCCCGCCGCGACCACGCCGACGGCCACCACCGGCGGCGCCGTCGGCGGCGTCTCGACGCCCTGACCCCCGTCGCCGCGCCAGCCCGTCCGGGAACGGCCGAGCCCGTTGCTAGCGTTCGCCCATGGGCCTGCGCAGGCAGAGGCACGCACGTGTCGGTTGAGCCGGCAGGCGCGTCGCACTCCGACGACGTGACCGCGACCGTGGGTGCGCGGGTCCAGAGCGTGCTGGCCGCGGCCGAGCGCGAGGCCAGCCAGCTGCAGCGCGAGGTCGAGGCCTCGGCGCAGCGGAAGGCCACCGAGATGCTGCTCGACGCCGAGCGCGAGGCGCAGCGGATCGTCCGCGCGACCGAGACGGCCGCCGACGAGCACCTGGCCGAGGCCCGCGCCCAGATCGACGCCTACGTGGCCCAGCGCGTCCAGCGCGTGCACGCCGTCACCGAGCAGCTGCTGCAGGCCGCGGAGGAGATCGCCCTGCGCCTCGACGAGGCCGGCGAGGCCCGCCGCGCGCTGACCGAGCTCGTGGGCGCGCTCGGGGAGGCCGCTCAGGAGGCCGTCCGCGAGGGCGCGCAGCCACCGCCGCTCCCGCTGTCCCCGCCCCCGACCGCACCGTCCGCGTCCCCTCCGGGCGAGGCCGGGACGACCGGATGAACCGCGGCGTTGCCGCCGCCGGGCTGGCGCTCGTCCTGGGCGCCGGCGTGGCGCTCGGTGCCTGCGGCGGCGGTACCGACGGCGAGGGCGGCCAGACGCTCGGGCGCACCACCACGAGCGTGGTCCGGACCGCGACGGTCACCGTCGCCGAGACGACGCCCGTCCTCACCCAGAGCGACGTGCCCGGCACCGGCGCCGTCGTGACGACCGAGGAGAACGCGACCGAGGACAGCCAGACCGCGTTCCGGCCGTTCGCGAACAACAGCCCGTGGAACACGAACGCGCTCAGCTCGGCCGTCGACCGCAACTCCGAAGCGAAGATGCGCCAGGCCCGCGAGCGCCTCGACGTCCTGCCCGACGGCAACACGAAGGTCGTCGAGCACAACGACGGCCTGTTCGTGAACATCGACGAGTGGACCGTGCCGGTGGTCGACGAGACCAACGGCGTCACCACCCGTGTCGTCTGCCGCCAGCCGCCGCTGCTGCCGCCGAAGGCCGACTACTGCGGCGACGGCTGGTCGGTCAGCACGCTCCTGATCCCGCCCGACGTCAACCCGCATCCCGAGTACGACGGCTGGTTCACCGTGCTCAACCGCGCGCAGGGCGTCGGCTACGACCTCTGGCGCGCGCGCCGCAGCAAGGACGGCACGACGATCTCCTACCAGTTCATGCGCAAGTGGGACCTCAACGGCGCGGGCTTCCTCGTGCCCAACACGGTCTCCGCGCGCGGCTCCGGCCTGCCGCTCTTCGGCGGGCTGATCTGGCCCGAGGAGATCCGGGCCGGCCGCATCGACCACGCGCTGGCGATGTCGGTCCCGGGGCCCGCCCAGGGCAGCTACGTCCAGCCGGCGTCGGCGACCGACGGCATCGGCGAGCGCACCTCGCTGCCCGAGGGCGCGCGGATCCGGCTGCGCGACGGCGTCACGTTCCGCTCGATCGAGAACCGCTTCACCGACCCGCGCTGCGACGACCCGCTCTACGGCCTGCGCACCGGCCGTCGCGACATCCTCTGCAAGCGCTACCGCTTCCCGAGCCGCACGAACCGCCGCGCCGCCGAGGCGCTCATCACCGCCCTGCGCCGCTACGGCGCGATCATCGTCGACCGCTCCCGCGTGCCCACGCTCTACGCGAAGTTCAACTACGACTGGAGCCAGGTGCTGCGCAACGGCGCCGGCGACCTGCTCGACTCCACCGGCCGCGCGTTCCCCAGGAGCACCACGGGGCGCAAGCACCGCGGCACGCCGCTGCTGCGCGGGAACGAGATCCAGGGCCTGCGGCTCACCGACTTCGAGGTGGTGCGCCTCCCGCCCTCGCATCCCTTCCCCGACCTCGACGCGACGACGGTCGCCCCGCTCAACGGCGTGACCGGCCAGCAGGTCGTCAGCGCCCCGCGGACGGCCGCCACGCGCACGACGAGCACGACCGCGACCCGCAACGGCCAGCAGCGCTTCCAGCCGGGAGGCGGCGGCGGATGACGAACCTCACCCCCTCGCGCTTCGTCGCCCTCGCCGCGGTGCTCGCCGCCGGCGTGGTCACGGGCTGCGGCATCAACACCAAGGACTCCGGGACGCCGACGGTCTCGATCCCGCAGGGCACCGGCACGACGACGACCCGGACCGTGGCGCGCAAGCTGCCGACGCGGCCCTCGGGCGTCGTCGCCGTCTCCGGCGACCGCCAGAACTCGCTGACGAAGGTCTCGTCGCAGACGTTCGGCGGCGTGCGGACCGCGTTCGACGGCACCGGCACCGGGATCGCGTTCCAGCGGCTGTGCCGGGGCGAGATCGACATCGCCGAGACCAACCGCGCGCCGGGCCCGCGCGAGCTCGCGATCTGCGAGCGCTACGGCGTCGAGCTCGTCGACCCGATCGAGGTCGCGGCCGACGCGATCGTGATCGCGACCAAGAACGAGTCCGACGTCGGCGGCGACTGCCTGCAGAAGACGACCGTCAAGGAGATCTTCCGCTCCGGCTCGCCGATCGACAGCTGGGACCAGGTCGGCTTCGACGAGATCCCGCTGCACACGACGGGGCGCGACGAGGGCACGAACATCTTCGACTTCTTCTCCTCGAGCGTGCTCGGCGTCGACACCAACCCGTCGCTCGGCGACTTCCGCGCCGACTACCGGGTCCGCAACAGCGACGACCGCGTCCGCTACGAGGTCACCAGCGAGCAGCGGATCAAGAAGGTCAACGCCGAGCTGCTGCCGCTGATCCGGCGGCTCGAGGCGAGCGAGTCGACGCGCCGCAACCACGAGATCGCGGCCGCGATCCGGCGCGCCAAGCGGATCCTGCAGGCGCAGATCGACCGTGAGAACCGCGTCCGCGCGGCGCGCCTGACGCGGCTCACCAGCGCCCAGAAGACCCGCATCCGGGTCCGCAACGCGCAGCGCTTCCGCAAGGTCGTGCGCGACGCGCAGAACGGCGTCATCGCGAACTTCTCCACGCCGCGGCTCACGAGCCTGCGCCTGCGGTACAAGCGCGAGCTCGCCGCCGCGGACGTCGCCGGCACCGTCGGCTACTTCCGGTTCAGCTACTACGAGCTCTACGAGAACCAGCTGCGGCCGATGGAGATCTGGGACCCGGACACGGCGCGCACCGCGCTCTCGCAGTCCGGCGTCGCGGTCACCCCGCGCGAGGGCACCGACGACCCGAAGAGCCCGAAGGCCAACGACCGCGGCCCCGTCGTCGACCCGGACCGGACGCCCTGGTGCGTGTTCCCGTCGCAGCTGACGATCACCAACGGCTCGTACCCGCTGACGCGGCCGATCCTGCTCTACACGACGAAGCTGAACATCAAGCGCGCCGAGGTCAAGAGCTTCCTGCGGACGTACATGAACCGGGCGCAGGACATCGCCCGGCAGAACCGCCTGGTCGCGATCACCGAGGACCGCAAGCAGTCGCAGCTCGAGCTGATCGACAACAACGGCGTCGCGCCGGCGGTGACGACCACGACGTCGACCACCTCCACGACGACCACGCCGGGCCAGACCACGGGCACCGTGCCGCCCGGGACGAGCACCACGAGCACGACGTCGACGACGCAGTCGGGCGTGGCGGGGGTGGGCGAGACGCCCACCACCACGACGACCACGAGCGGCACCGAGGGCACCGCGATCACCACGCCGTAGGACCGCCGGGAGCCGCCCGGCACCGCTAGGGTTCTGGGCGTGAGCACTTCGACGATCTCCTTCGCCCGCGGCGCCCCCTCGCTGGACATCATCGACGTCGACGGCCTGCGCGCCGCGGCCGATCGCGCCTTCACGAACGACCCGGGCGGGACGACCGCCTACGGGACGTCGGTCGGCTACCTGCCGCTGCGGAAGTGGATCGCCGAGCGCTACGGCGTCGAGGAGAACCAGGTCCTCGTCACCAACGGCTCGATGCAGGCCGACGCGTTCCTGTTCGACGAGCTGGTCGCTTCCGGCGACGAGGTCGTGGTCGAGAAGCCGACGTACGACCGCACGCTGCTGGCGCTCCAGCAGCGCGGCGCGAAGGTGCTGCCGGTCGAGCTCGAGGCCGACGGGATCGACGTCGACGCGCTCGCGTCGCTGATCGCCGGGGGCGCGAAGCCGTCGCTCGCGCACATCATCCCCAACTTCCAGAACCCGGCCGGCTACACGCTGTCGGGCGCCAAGCGCGAGGCGCTGCTCGGGCTCGCCCGCGAGCACGGCTTCGTGATCTTCGAGGACGACCCGTACGTGGCGCTGCGCTTCCGCGGCGAGGTGCTGCCGACGATGCTGTCGCTGGACGGCGGCGGCTCCTCGGTGGTCTACGCGAGCTCGTTCTCCAAGACCGTCTGCCCGGGCATCCGCGTCGGCTACCTCGTCGGCCCGGCCGACCTGATCGGCAAGATCGCGGCACGCGCGACGAGCACGTACATCTCGCCGAACCAGGTCGCGCAGTCGATCGTCCACGAGTTCTGCCAGAGCGGCGCGCTCGAGCGCTCGATCGAGACCGTCAAGGCGGCGCTGGCCGAGCGCGTCGACCGGCTGACCGCGGCCTTGGCACGGGATATCCCCGAGGCGAGGTACGAGGCGCCGGACGGCGGCTACTTCATGTGGGTCGAGCTGCCGGAGGGCACCGACGTCGACGAGCTCTTCACCGCCGCCGCCGCGCGCGGGGTCCAGTTCGTCAAGGGCACGGACTTCCTCCTCGAGGGCGGCCGGAACACCCTGCGGCTCGCCTACTCCGGCGTCACCGCCGACGAGATCGACGAGGGCGTCAGCCGGCTGGCCGAGGCCCTCCACTCCCTGCCCGCGCCGGCGGCCTAGCCGCCCGGAGCGAGGAAGCGCTCGACGTCCGCGGCCTCCTTCGCGAGGGCCGCGGAGGTCGGGGCGTCCAGGGGCGCGAAGGGGTCGAGCGCGACCCTGCCGCGCGGCATCGTCCAGGTGGCGACGGCGCGGCCCTCGGCGAGCGCGAACGGACGGAAGATCCCGTTCTTCGTGACGATCGTCGTCGCGCCCGCGAGGATGTCGTCGCGCGAGGTCCAGCCGTGCAGGACGGGGTCGAACGCGCCGAGCAGCCGCGGGGCGGGGAGCTTGGGCGGCGCGGGTCGTCGGACAGCGCGCTTCGCCCCGCCCGCGGGCGTGCCCTTCGCGGCGGAGCTGCCGCGCTGCGTCGCGGCTTCGTCGCGGTTTGCCGCGGAGCTGCCGCGCTTCGCCGCGGCTTCGTCGCGGTTCTCCGCGGAGCTGCCGCGCTTCGTCGCGGCGAGGGCGACGAGGTCGTGGCCGAGGTCGTCGAGCTCGGGGGCGATGGCCTCGAGGCCGGCGCGGGCGTCGCGGAGGCCGATGCCGGCCCAGCGGGCGAGGTCGCGGGCGGTGGCCGGGGCGTGGCCGGCGAGGTAGCGGCGGGCGAGCTCCGCCAGCGCGCGGTCGCGGTCGACGTGCTCGACGTCGGCGTCGCGCGCGCCGAGCCAGTCGTGCGCGAGGACGTAGGCGTGCTCGCCGTCGACGACCGGGCCGCGGACGATCAGGCCGCGCAGCGAGGCGAGGAAGAGCACGTGGACCAGCGCCTGGCCCTCGGTCCGCACGCCCTGGGCCGTCACCCGGTCGCGGAGCCGCGCGCGGGACAGCGGACCCTCGTCGGCCAGCGTCCTCGTGACGACCCCGACCGCGCGCTCGGCCGCGTCGGGCGGCACGCCCTCCTGCCCGAGCCGCGTCGCGTTGGCGGTGCGCAGCGACGGGGTCGTGACCGCGTGCAGCCACGCGTAGTCCTCGCGCCGGACCAGGTGCAGCGTGCCGCGGTTCAGCCACGTGATCAGCAGCTCCTTCGCGCCGAGCGCCCGGTCGACGTCAGCGGCGACGAGGCCCGCGCTCCGCGCCCGGATCGCCAGGCGAGCGCCGCGCGCGTCCTGTGCCTGAACCGCCGTGATCCGCGCGACCACCGCAACCGGATCGCGGGCGGGCGGCCCGGCGAGGAGCTGGGCGGCGAGGCGTTCGCGGAGCATCACCGACGTCGGCCGCCCGTCGATGGGCGTCGCCGCCCGTTCCTGACCAGGACGCAGCCGACGCGGTGTGCGCCAGCACATGAGGAGGCGAGGACGCCGTCAGGGGCGGGCGGAACGCGCAGCGGCGGGCGGCCTAGCGGCCGTAGCGCTCTTTCCCGACGACGAGCTGCTCCGGGAGCGCCACGCGCGGTGGGGGTGCGGGGTCGGCGAGGACGGAGACCGTCTCGGCGATCGCGCGGTCGAGGGCGTGGCGGGCGCCACCGGCGTCCTCGACCACGACGTCCTCGCCGGAGGCGGCGAGCGTGCCCTTCAGGCCGGGGTGCAGGCCGCTGGCGTGGAGCACCATCAGCAGGTCCTCGGCCTCGTTCTCGAAGCGGAGGATCTCGACGTCGGCGCCGAGCGCGACGTCGGAGAGGGGCGCGCCCTCGATCCGCTCGCCGAGCTCGATCGGGTGGCCGTGCGGGCAGGTCGTGGCGTCGCCGATCGCGGCGAGCATCCGCGCCTCGAGGACGGGCGACATCGCGTGCTCGAGGCGCTCGGCCTCCTCGTGGACCTCGTGCCACGGGATCCCGAGGACGTCGGTGAGGAAGCGCTCGATCAGGCGGTGGCGGCGGACGATGCCCTCCGCGTGCTCGCGGCCGGACTCGGTGAAGCTGATGACCTTGTGCTCGTCGCGGGCGATGTAGCCGTCGCGCTCGAGGCGGCCGATCATCTCGTGGACGGTCGGCGGGGAGAGCTGCATCGCGCGGGCGACGTTGGCGCCGGTCATCGGCAGTCCGGCCTCGTGGAGCCAGAAGATGACCTGCAGGTACTCCTCTTCGGCGACCGTGACGTGGTCGTGGGTCACGGTTCCATCATACGGACGGCCGCGTGGCGCGCTCGAGGAGCTGGACGGGTGACGCGTAGGCGCTCCCCGTGGCCTGCTCGAGCGCGATCTCGCAGGTGCGGTTCGCCGAGACGTGGGCGTCGAACGCGCGGCCGCGGACCTCGGCGGCCTCGGCGCGCGTCGCGGAGGCCGGCAGCTCGGGGTGCAGCAGGCCGCGGTCGCCGGCCATGCCGCAGCACGTCGCGACGATCGGGACGACGACCTCCTCGGCGAACGCGCCGGTGAGCGCCTCGAGCGTCGCGGTGAGGCCGAGGTGGCGCGTCGAGCACGTCGGGTGGACCGTCGCGGAGCGCAGCGGCGCGACGATCTCGAGGTGCGGCACGAGCCGCGCCGCCCACGCGACCGCGTCGAGCACCTCGACGCCCTCGAGCCCGTCGATCGCGCCCTGCGTGCAGGATGTCGCGTCGATCACGACCGGGAGCTTCCCGCCGTCGCTCCAGCGCCGCAGGCTCTCGTGAAGCGCACCGGTCATGTGCGCGTGGCCGTCGAGGAAGCCCTTCGAGCTCCACGGCATCCCGCAGCAGTGCCCGGCCGCGTCCGGCGGGATCCACACCGGGAGGCCGGCGCGGGCGGAGACGTCGACGAGCGCCTGCGGCAGCCAGCGGACGTCGCCGTCGCCGTGCCGCGAGGTCCCCATCATCCGGTTCAGGCACGCGGGCAGGTAGACGGCGGCCGCGCCCGCGCGGGCGGTCTCCGGGAGGCGCGACGGCGCGGGCTTCGGGAGCCCGGGAGTCCAGGCGGGGATCTCGGTCGACGCGCGGCGCGCGGCGCCGGTGAGCGCGCCCATCGCGCCGTCGCCGAGCACGCCGCCGACCCGCAGCCCGGCGCGCGCGGCCTTCTCGACCGTCGCCCAGCGCTTCGCCGCGGCGAGCGCGCGGCGCTCCTGCTTCGGCGTGTGCGAGCGCGCGCGGACGTCCTTGATCAGCGCCCCGGTGTCGATCCCGACCGGGCAGGCGAGCGCGCACGTGCCGTCCGCCGCGCACGTCTCCTCGGCGTCGTAGCCGTACTCGGAGAGCAGCGCCTCGCGGACCGGCGAGCCCTCGGGGTGGCGCGCCATCTCGCGGCGCAGCACGATCCGCTGGCGCGGCGTCGTCGTCAGGTCGCGGCTCGGGCAGACCGGCTCGCAGAAGCCGCACTCGATGCACGAGTTCGCGCCGCCGGCGTCCTCGATCTGCGGCGTCGTCTTGAGGTGCCGCAGGTGGATGCCGGCGTCCTCGCTGAGCAGGACGTCCGGGTTCAGCACGCCGTCGGGATCGGCGAGGCGCTTGATCCGCCACATGATCTCGGTGGCCTTCGCGCCCCACTCGCGCTCGACGTACGGCGCCATGTTGCGGCCCGTGCCGTGCTCGGCCTTCAGCGACCCGTCGTACTTGTCCACGATCAGGTCGACGAGCCCGCCCATGAACGCCTCGTAGCGGTCGCGCTCGGACTGCTCGGCGAACGCGGGCAGCAGCAGGAAGTGGAGGTTGCCGGCGGAGGCGTGGCCGGCGACGCCCTGGAGGAAGCCGTGCTCGCCGAGCAGCGCCTGCAGGTCGCGGACCGACTCGGCGACGCGCTCGGGCGGCACGCACACGTCCTCGATGATCATCGCGGTGCCCGCCGGGCGGACCTTCGCGACCGTGCCCTGCATGCCCTCGCGGACGCGCCAGAACGTCTCGGTCTCCTCGCGGTCGCGGGTGAACCGCGCCGGCTCGAGCAGCTCGAGCTCCTCGAGGGCGGCGAGCGCCGCGGCCTCGAGCGCATCGAGCTCGGCGGGGTCGCCGGTGCGCATCTCGACGAGCAGCGCGGCGCCGTCGGGCGGCAGCTCGCGCCACGCCTCGGGGATGCCGGGGAGCGTCCAGGCCGCGGCGATCAGCGTCGCGTTGACCATCAGCTCGACCGCGGTCGCGCCCGCGCGGCTCAGCGCGTGGACCGGCGCCGCGGCGGCGTCGACGTTCGGGAAGAACAGCAGCGCGGTGCTCGTGTGGCGGCCGTGCTCGACGGTCTCGAACTCGGCGTCGGCGATGAAGGCGAGCGTCCCCTCCGAGCCGACCAGCAGCCGCCGGAAGATCTCGACCGGCTCCTCGGCGTCGAGGAACGCGCACAGCCGGTAGCCCGTCGTGTTCTTGATCGCGAACTTGCGCCGGATCCGCTCGCTCAGCTCGGCGTCGCCGCGGATCTCGTCGCGGATCCGCTCGAGCGCCTTGGCCAGCCGCGGCTCGGCCTCGGCGAACCGCCGGACCGCGTCGGGCGCCGAGGTGTCGATCGTCGTGCCCGACGGGAGCACGAAGGTCAGCGAGCGCAGCGTGCTGTACGTGTCGGCGGTGACGCCGCAGCGCATCCCGCCCGAGTTGTTGGCGATCACGCCGCCGACCGTCGCGAAGTCGGTCGACGCCGGGTCGGGCCCGACGCGACGGCCGTGCTTGACCAGCGCGCGGTTGACGTGGCCGAGCACCGTCCCCGGCTTGACCCGCACACGCGCGCCGTCCTCGCTCACCCGGAAGCCGTTGAAGTGGCGGCGGACGTCGACGAGGATCCCGCCGCCCTGGGCCTGGCCGTTGAGGCTCGTGCCGCCGGCGCGCAGCGTCACCGGGATGCCCTCGGCGCGGCCGAACGCGAGCACCTTCGCGACGTCCTGCGCGTCGTGGGCCATCACCACGGCCTGCGGGATCAGCCGGTACGGGCTCGAGTCCGACGCGTAGCGGACCAGGTCCGACACGCGGTGCAGCACGCGCTCGGCGCCGAGCAGCGCGACGAGCTTGCCGCGCAGCGGCTCCGGCGTGCCGGCCGCCAGCGCGTCGGGCGCGCGGTCGGTGGCGGGCTCGGCCGGGACGGGCGGGGCGGCGGTGGCGGCCATCGGCTTAGAAGATCGACATCCCGGGGGCCACGTCGACCTCGACGAGGCTCGGGCTCGACGACGCCAGGCCCGCGGTCAGCGCCTCGCGCAGCGCGTCGCGCTCGCTCACCCGGGTCGAGGCGACGCCGTAGCCCTCGGCGATCTTCGCGGTCTCGAGCTGCGGCAGGTCCAGGCCCGGCGCACCCTCGACGTTCTCGGCCTGCGCGAACCACTTCAGGATCCCGTACTCGTTGTTGCGCACGATCAGGAACGTGATCGGGATGTCGTACGCCGCCGCCGTCCAGAAGCCGGAGACGGCGTACTGGACCGAGCCCTCGCCGAGCACACAGACGACCGGCCGGTCGGGCTGCGCGAGCTGCACGCCGAGGCCGGCGGCGAGGCCGTAGCCGAGGCCGCCGCCGGCGCAGAAGTAGTAGCTGCCCGGCCGCGACATGCGCAGCCGGTTGCGCAGCGCCATCGTCGAGGTCGGCGACTCGAGGACGACGATCGCGTCGTCGGGGAGGACCTCGCCGAGGGTGCCATGGACGTCGCCGGACTCCAGCGGGCTGCGGTCCTCGGGCGCGGGCGGCGGCCCGAGCGGCTCCGGGGCGGGGCGGTCGCTCTCCTCGACGGCGGCCAGCAGCGCCTCGAGCGTGAGCCGCACGTCGGCGACGATCGCGTCGCCCATCGGCGCGCGCGCCGCCTCGTCGGGGTCGCTGGTGATCTGCACGAGCCGCGTGTCCTCGGCCAGCGCCGGCCCCGGGATGTAGGGGTAGTAGGGGAAGACCGACGAGCCGACGACCACGACGAGGTCGTTGTCGGCGAGCGTCTGGCCGATCGGCCCGATCGCCGGCGGGAGCACGCCGCGGAAGCTCGGGTGGCCCTCGGGGAAGCCGAGGCGGCCACCGCCGGTCGCGGGCGACGCCCACACCCCCAGGCGCTGCTTCTCGGCAAGCGCGATCGCGGCGTCCCAGCCGCCGGAGGCGTCGATGTCGGGGCCGGCGACCATCACCGGATTGCGCGCCGCCTGCAGGCGCGCCGCGAGCGCGCGGACGACCTCGGGGTCGGCGGTCGCGGCGCCGGTCACCGTGCGCGTCGTGGCGTGGCGCGCGTCGACCTCGTCGACCTCGGCGCCCCAGTCGTCCATCGGGATCGAGACGAACACCGGGCCCTTGGCCGGCAGCGTCGCGCGGTGGATGCCCGCGGCGAGCGCGAGCGGCACGTCCTGCGCGCGCGCCGGCTCGTGGCTCCACTTGACGAACGGGTGCACGACGCGGGTCGCGTCGCGGTTGGTCAGGTTGGCCTGCATCGTGATCTGCGCGCGAACCTGCTGGCCCGCGGTGATCAGCAGCGGCGAGTGGTTGGCCTGCGCGTTGAAGATCGCCCCCATCGCGTTGCCGACGCCCGGCGCCGTGTGGAGGTTCACGTGCGCGGGGCCGCCCGTGGCCTGGGCGTACCCGTCGGCCATCCCGACGGCGACGGCCTCCTGGAGGGCGAGGACGTAGCGGAAGTCGCTCGGGAAGTCCTTGAGCATCGGCAGCTCGGTGGAGCCGGGATTGCCGAACATCGTGGTCATCCCGTGGCGGCGGAAGAGGTCGTAGGTGACGTCGCGAACCGAAGGCATGGCGTGGCACTCTGCCACTCCTGAGCCGCCGATGGGTCAGCGGCGCGCCGGGTGGCGCTCGATCCGTCGCGCGAAGCGGGCGAGGCGCTCCTCGGCGAGGTCCATCAGCGCACGGGTCGCCGGGGACAGCCGGGCGCCGCGGCGCCACACGAACGCGAAGTCGTCGTAGAGCGGCTCGGCGAACGCGGTCCACCCGAGGTTGGCGGGCAGGCGGTCCCCAAGCCCGACCAGGAACCCGCGCGCGGCGATCGTGTCGCCGACCCCGCGGGCGGCGAGCTCGATCGCCACCTCGGGGTCCTCGACGTCGGCGACCGGCGCCACCGTGACCCCCGCGCGCTGGGCGAGCTCGCGCAGCTGGCGGCGCTGCGGGTCGTCGCGCGCCCAGCTCGCGTCGGGCAGCACGAGCGGGAGCGTCGCGAAGCGCTCGATCGTCATCGGCGCGTCGTGCAGGCGCTTGCGGTCGGCACCCACCACGAGCAGCTCGTCGCGCAGGACCGGCTTGAGCTCGAGCCCGGTGTCGTCGATCGGCAGCGCGATCATGCCCGCCTCGATCGCGCCGCTGGCCAGTCCCTCGACGACGTCGACCGAGTTCTGGCCGACGAGCCGCACGCTGACGTCCGGGTGGGCGCGCCGGAACTCCACGACCAGCTCGGCGTCGAGCCCGTAGTAGTGCGCGATGCCGTGGAGCCCGAACGCCGCGGTCCCGCCGCGCAGCGCGTTGACGCCGGCGACCGCGGAGCGGGCGGCCTCGACCTCCTCGAGCGCGGCGATCGCATGCGGGCGCAGCGCCCGGCCGGCCTCGGTCAGCGCGACGCCGCGGCCGAGGCGCTGGAAGAGCGGCGCGCCGAGCTCGTCCTCGAGCCGCCGGACCTGCTCGGAGAGCGACGGCTGCGCCAGGTGCAGCTCGGCCGCGGCGGCGCTGAACGAGCCGTGCTCGGCGGCCGCGAGGAAGTACCGGAGCTGCTGGAGGTTCATAGGCGTTCCCTATGGGTCTTCAAGATGATCAAGGCTACCCCGAGAGCGCTCGGTCCGCCAGGATGCGGCGACGATGCCCCGCGAGCGCCAGGGACTCCTCCTCTGCCTGACCTCGGCCACCGCGTTCGGCGCGATGGCGATCTTCGCGAAGCTCGCCTACGACCACGGCGCGAACGTCTCGACGCTGCTCGTCCTGCGGTTCGGGATCGCGGCCGCGGTGATGTGGCTGATCGTGCGGCTGCGCGGAGGCGCACGGCTGCCGCGGCGCGCGGTGCTCGGCGGGATCGTCCTCGGCTGCGGCTACGCCGGCCAGGCCGGCTGCTACTTCGCCTCGCTGCAGCACATCGACGCGTCGCTGACCGCGCTGCTGCTCTACACGTACCCGGCGCTCGTGTTCTGCGGCGCGCTCGCGCTCGGCCGCGAGCGCTCGACCGGCCCGAAGCTCACCGCGCTCCTGCTCTCCGGCGTCGGCGCGGCGCTCGTGCTGCTCGGCGGCGGCGCAGGCTCGCTGAACGGCGTCGGCGTGGCGCTCGCGCTGGGCGCCGCGGCGATCTACACCGTCTACATCCTCGTGGCCGACGGGGTCGTGGGCGACGCCGACCCGGTCGCCCTCACCGCGGTCGTCGTGACCGCCGCGCTCGTCGCCTTCGGGATCGCCTCGCCGTTTGTCGGCGGCTTCCACGCCGGCGCGATCGACGCCGCGGGCTACGCCGGGACCGCCGGCGTCGCGCTCGTCTCGACGGTGCTCGCGGCGACCACGTTCCTGCTCGGGCTCGAGCGCGTCGGCGCGTCGACCACGAGCATCGTCTCGACGGTCGAGCCGGCGGTCACCGTCGTGCTCGCCGCGGCGTTCTTCGGCGAGCGCCTCGGCGGCGTGCAGCTCGGCGGCGGCGCGCTCGTGCTCGCCGCGGTCGTCGTCCTCCAGCTGCGCCCGCGCGGCCGGCGGGATATGGTCATCCACGGTGTCGCTCCCGATCACGCCGCCGCTGCTCCCCCAGCTCGCCCGCTCGCGCAGCGCGCTACCTGAAGGCGAGAACTGGGCCTACGAGCCCAAGTGGGACGGCTTCCGCTGCCTCGCGTTCGTCGACGGCGACGAGCTCTTCCTGCAGTCGCGCAGCGGCAAGCCATTGCTGCGGTACTTCCCCGAGCTTCAGTTCCCGCCCGGCCGCTACGTGCTCGACGGCGAGATCGTCATCTACGGCCCCGGCGGCCGCCAGGAGTTCGACCTCCTCGGCCAGCGGATCCACCCCGCGGTGTCGCGGATCGAGCGGCTGTCCAAGGAGACGCCCGCCACGTTCGTCGCCTTCGACCTGCTCGCGCGCGACGACGAGTCGCTGCTCGAGCTCCCGTACGCCGAGCGCCGCGCGGCGCTGGAGGCGTTCGTCACGGAGCCCATCGACCTGACGCCGTCGGTGCGCGACCCGGCCGACGCCGCGCAGTGGCTGCAGGGCGCCGAGGGCGTCGTGGCCAAGGAGGTCGACGCGCCCTACCGACCGGGCGAGCGCGTCGGGATGGTCAAGATCAAGCGCGTCCGCACGATCGACGCGGTCGTCATGGGCTGGCGGCCCGGCAAGCTCGAGGGCACGCTCGGCTCGATCATCCTCGGCCTCTACGACGAGCAGGGCGAGCTGCACGACATCGGCCACTCATCGGGCTTCAAGGCCGCGGAGAAGCGCGAGCTCGTCGAGACGCTGAAGCCGTACGAAAGCGGCGAGCGCGGCTCGGCCGACCCGTCGCGCTGGCGGCCCGACCACGAGCTCGAGTGGGTCGCGCTGCGGCCGGAGCTCGTCGTCGAGATCACCTTCGACCACGTCTCCGACGGCCGCATCCGGCACGGGACGAAGGTCCAGCGCTGGCGCGACGACAAGCCGCCGCGCGAGTGCACGCTGGACCAGCTGGACGGCTAGCGCGCGGTCAGGCCGGCCTGACCGAGGCGAGCACGAACGCGTCGCCGTGGACGGCGCGGGCGGCGGCGCCGCATGCTCACTCCCCGGCGCCCTCGTCGCTCTTCGCGCGCGACGGCTGCACGCGCTTGGGCTCGCCCGGCATCTTCGGGAAGTTCGGCGGCCACGGCGCGTCGCCGAGGCCCTGCTCCTCGTCGCGCCGCGAGAGCTCGAGCAGCGCGTCGAGCCGGCACGGGTGCGCGTCGATGTCGCCGATCGGGTCGCCGAGCTTGTCGAGCCGGTCCGGGACGGTGTCGAGCCGCAGGTCGGCGGGCTCGACGTCGGGCACCTCGTCCCACGACAGGCCGCACGAGACGCGCGCGTCGGCGACCGCGCGGACGCTGTAGGCCGAGGCGATCGTGCGGTCGCGGGCGTTCTGGTTGTAGTCGAGGAACACGCCCTCGCGCTCCTCCTTCCACCACTTCGAGGTCGCGCGGCCGGGCATCCGGCGCTCGACCTCGCGGGCCAGCGCGAGCGCCGCGCGGCGGACCTCCTGGAAGCCCCACTCCTGGTGGATCCGCACGTAGACGTGGATCCCGCGCGAGCCCGAGGTCTTCGGCCAGCCGACGCAGCCGTGCTCGTCGAGCACGTCCTTGACGACCATCGCGACCTCGCGGACCTCGCTCCACGGGACGTCGGGCTGCGGGTCGAGATCGATCCGCAGCTCGTCCGGATGGTCGAGGTCGCCGCGGCGGCACGCCCAGGGGTTGAAGTCGATGTTGCCGAGGTTCGCCGCCCACACCAGGTGCGCCGCGTCGACCGGGCACAGCTCGGTCGCGCTGCGGCCCGACGGGAACGTGACGGTCGCGGTCTCCAGCCACTCCGGCGTGCCCTTCGGGACGCGCTTCTGGAAGAAGACCTCGCCCTCGACCCCGTCGCGCCAGCGCTTGAGCACGGTGGGCCGCTCGCGCAATCCGACCAGCACCGCGTCGGCGCAGCGGACGTAGTACTCGATGAGGTCCATCTTCGTGAACCCCGGCTTCGGGAAGTACACCTTCCCGGGGGACGACACGCGGACCTCAAGTCCCGCGGCCTCCACCATGGTGTACTCGCGTTGTGCCACGTGTGCTCGTCGCTCCCTGCGCCTACCCCGAGAAGCCTACGTTGCGGGCGCCCGAGGTGGCGGCCGCCATCGGCCGCGGGCTCGAACGCGGCGGCCTGGAGCCGCCCGACCTGTGCCCGATCGCCGCCGGCGGGGCGGGCACGATCGAGGTGCTGCTCCCGCGGCTGGGCGGGGAGACCGCCGCCGGCTTCGCCCTGCTCGACGGCGGCGGGACCGCGATCGTCGAGGATCGCGAGCGGATCGCGGCCGCCGCCGCGTCCGGCGCGGAGGTCGTCGTCTACTGCGCCGCGGACGACCCCGAGGATCCCGGCGACACGCCGGTGGGCCCGACCCTCGTGGCGCTCACGGGCGCGGTCACGCCGGTCGACGCCTGGGCCGCCGCGGGCGCGCGGACCGTCAACGGCGCCACGTTCGTCCTCGGCGAGCTGCAGTACACCGAGCGCATGCTGGAGGCGCGCGCGGTGGTGCTGGGCGCCGGCGCGCTGTCGCGCTCCGACCTGCGCGGCCTCGTCGGCGAAGCGGCGACCCGGGCGCGGCAGAACGGCGTCCCCGCCCACGCGATCGCCGGCGCCGACCGCCTCGACCTGTTCGACCGCCGGATCCTCGACCTCCAGCACGTGCTCGAGGCGCGCACGCTCGCCGCGATCGAGGACGCCGCCGAGCGGCTCGCGGCGCTGCTCTAGACCGGAAGCGCCGCGAGGACCAGCGGGCGCACGCCGTCGGCGGCCATCGGCATCCCGAAGTGGTAGCCCTGGCCGAACGCGCAGCCGAGCTCCTGGAGCTTCTTGAGCTGCTCGGGGCGCTCGATGCCCTCGGCGACGATCTGGAGGCCGAGGTTCGCGCCGAGATCGACGATCGCGCGGGCGAGCGCGGAGTGCTCCTCGCCGGCGCCGAGGCCGTCGACGAACGGCTTGGCCATCTTCAGCACGTCGACCGGGAAGCGGTTGAGGTAGCGCAGCGACGAGTAGCCGGTGCCGAAGTCGTCGACCGCGAGGCGGACGCCGAGGGCGCGCAGCGCGCGGAGCCGCTCGATCGTCGCCTCGGTGTCGCCCATGAGGACGGTCTCGGTGATCTCGAGCACGAGCGTGCCCGGCTCGACGCCGGTCTCGCGCAGCGCGGCGGCGACGTCGTCGAGCAGCTGCGGGTCCTCGAGCTGGCGGCCCGAGAGGTTCACGTTCATGGTCAGGCTCGCGGGCGCCCCGGCGGCGCGCCACGCCGCCGCCTGCCGGCACGCCTCGAGCAGGACGAAGCGGCCGAGCTCGACGATCAGGCCGGTCTCCTCGGCGAGCGGGATGAACGCCATCGGCGTGACCATCCCACGCTCCGGATGCCGCCAGCGGATCAGCGCCTCGACGCCGGCCATCGCGCCGCTGTTGAGCGCCATGATCGGCTGGTAGAAGAGCACGAGCTCCTGGCGCTCCATCGCGCGCTGGAGGTCGGCCTCGAGCTCGAGGCGCTCGAGCACCGCGGCCTGCATGCCGTCCTCGTAGAGCGCGAAGCGGCCCTTGCCCTCGGCCTTGGCGCGGTACATCGCGACGTCGGCCTGGCGCAGGAGGTCGTCGGCGTCGCGGTCGCCGGTGGCGACGCCGACCGACGCGCTCGCGAACACCTCGCGGCCGGCGACGACGATCGGCTCGCGGAGCGCGTCGATGATCCGCTGCGCGACGCGCACCGCCTCCGACGACGACGTCAGGTCCTCGAGCAGCACCGCGAACTCGTCGCCGCCGAGCCGCGCCGCGGTGTCGGCCGAGCGCATGCACACGCCGATCCGCTCGGCGACCGCGCACAGCAGCTCGTCGCCGGCGGCGTGGCCGAGGCTGTCGTTGACGGTCTTGAAGCGGTCGAGGTCGAGGAACAGCACCGCGACCTCGGTGCCGGCGCGCTCGGCGCGCTGCACCGCGTGGCCGAGGCGGTCGCCGAACAGCGCGCGGTTGGGCAGCCCGGTCAGCGCGTCGTGCAGCGCCTGGTGGACCATCTGGTTGACGATCCGCGCGTCGGTCAGCGCGAGGCTCGCGTGCTGCGCGATCGTCTGCAGCATCTCCTGGTCGGCGAGCGAGTAGCGGCGGCCCGCCTGGTAGGTCGAGACGAGCAGGCTGCCGACGATCTTGCCGTCCTCGTGGACGGGCGCGGCCATCGCGGCCTGGAGGTGCTTGTCGACGAACGCCGGCATCGCGGCCCGCTCGGCGGCGTAGTCGTTGGCGATCACGAGCCGCTCCTCGGCCACCGCGCGCCCCGCCACGCCCTCGCCGACGCGGCGCCGGCGGGTCGAGTCGATCAGACCCTCCGGCAGCCCGCGCGCGGCGACGATGACCAGGCCCTCGGGGTCGTCGGGGTCGCGCAGCGTCAGCGCCGTCTGCTCGTCGCTGAGCAGCTCGGCGGCGAGCACGACGATCGCGTCGAGGACCTCGGGCAGCGGCGCGCGGCGCGCGATCGAGCGCTGGATCTCGGCGAGCCCCTCGAGCAGCATCTGGCGCTCGCGCAGGATCGTCAGCAGGCGCTCGTTCTCCCGCCCCTGCGCCTCGGAGTCGGCGCGCAGCGCGCGCTCGTTCTCGATCGTGCGGAGAGTGCGCAGCGCGAGCGCGAGCGTCCGCGCCATGCCGCGCAGCAGGCTGAGCTCGAGCGCGTCGAACGGCGCGCCGGCGCGCGCGACGAGCAGGCATCCGCCCGGCTCCTCGTCGAGGGGCGACGTCGCGGTCGGCACCGGCCCGCTGCCGGGGACGTCGATCGAGGTGCCCGGCTCCTCGGCGGCGGCCACGAGCGCGACCTCGGGGATCTGGTCGTGCGGCCAGCCGATCGCGAAGTAGACGACGCCCTCGCGGACGAGCGCGCCCGCGTCGGCCTCGAGCGCCTCCGCGGCGCGCTCGACGCCCGTCCGCAGCGCGATCGCCTCGTTCGGCGCGGCCGAGATCGCCGCCACGAACTCGGCGAGCTGCTGCGTGGACCAGCTGCCGGAGGAGCTCGTCATGCGACCGCCAGAACCACCAGCGTCTTGTTGTGGAAGCCGGTCACCCCACGGGTGCGGGCGATCTCGCCGTAGGTGTAGAAGCCGGCGACCGGCGCGCCCGCGGCGTGCGCGGCGACCCGGCCGACCTCGTCGCGGATCCCCTCGTCGCCGAGGACCGCGCGGCGCGCGACGCAGTCGAAGACGAGCAGGCCGCGGGGCGCGGCGCCGCCGAGCGCGCCGATCGCGTCCTCGCAGGCGGCGTCGGTCGCGGCGAGCACCGAGTCGATCCCGCCCTCCATGAGCCGCACGAGCGCGCCCTGTGGCACCTCGGCGACGGTCACCAGCGAGCGGTCAGCGAAGTCCGCCGACGGGATCCAGCGGACCTGCTCCTCGCCCTCGCGGCGCGCCATCCCGAGCGGGTGGCTGAGCGCGAAGCGGGTGAAGGCCTCGGGGTCGGTGCGGGCGTCGTCGGGGGCGCCGAGGCGGTCGAGGTAGACGTCGAGCGCGGGCTGGCTGTCGAGCTCGCGGACGCGGTTCGCGCCGCCGGCGGTGACGAGCATCGGCTCGCCGACGGCGTCCCAGCCGTGGCGCACGCCGATCCCGATCGGGGCGTCGGAGCCGATCGCCGCCGAGACGACCGCGTCGTCGAGGACCTGGTCGTCGACGAACTGGTGCGTCGCCGCCATCCTCAGGTCGTCGCCCGCGCAGCCGCCGACGAGCGGGACGCCGGCGCCGGCGACGCTGTGGGCTCCGCGGACGATCTCCTGCTGATCGCCCCGCAGGCCGTCGCTGAGCAGCATCAGCACGCGGTGCTCGGACTCCACGACCGCCGCGAGCGCGGTCGCCGCGTAGGCGCCCGCCTCGCGTGGGTGCGCGCCGATCCCCGTCGCGTGCTCGACCGCGACGGCGAACCCGTCGCCGCCGAGCGCGAGCACGACGGCGCCGCCGTCGCCGGGACCGCTCGCGGCGATCTCGCCCGCCGTGGTGCAGCCGATCAGGCGCGCGCCGCCGCCCGCCGCGTACGCGGTCCGCACGAGGACGGGGAGATCGAGGTCCTCGGAGGCGAACAGCACGAGCAGCGCGGCCTCCCGGCCGGCCATGGCGGCGCCGACCGCCTCGTCGGCGGCGGCACGCGCATCGCGCGCGTCCGAACGTCCGACTCCGATCCAGCGGGCTTGCGACGGCATATCCCCTACATCGGCCGGCGTCGCTCCGATCTTCAGTGGCATAGCCTCTCCGTCCACATGTCCGAGCGCCAGCTTCCGCGTCTGCCGGCGCCCCGCGCCAAGCGCATCGTCGTGGTCGGCGCCGGCTCGTTCGGCACCGCCGTCTCCGTCGTGCTCGCGCGCGGCGGCACCCGGACCACCCTGCAGGCGCGCACGCCCGAGCAGGCCGAGCTCCTCGCGAGCAGCCGCCGCAACGAGGCCTACCTGCCCGGCGTCGAGCTCCCGCGCGAGCTGCGGATCGAGCCGGTGAGCGCCGGGCTCGCCCGCGCCGACCTCGTGTTCCTCGGCGTACCGTCGTCCGGGCTCGACGAGGTGATCGGCGCACTGCGCGACAACGGGCTGCCGTCGACGGCGTCGGTCGTCTCGCTCGCGAAGGGCCTCGTGCCGCCCGACGGGCTCCCGCCGTCGATCCTCCTCGGCGACCGCTTCGGCGCGCGTCGCGTCGCGGTGATCGGCGGCCCCGCGCACGCGCAGGAGATGGTCCGCGAGGGCGCCGGGCTCGTCGCGGCCTCGACCTCGCAGGAGCTCGCGACCCAGGTGCAGCAGATGTTCCTGCGCGGCGGGGTCGTCTGCGAGCTGTCCAACGACCCCGTCGGCGTCGAGCTCGCGGGCGCGGCCAAGAACGCGGCGGCGCTGGCCGCCGGCGCGACCGAGGGCCAGGGCCTCAACGCCGCGGGCGCCGCCGCCGGGCACATCTTCGCGGAGGTCTGGCGCTTCGCCGAGGTCCGCGGCGCGCGGCCGGAGTCGATGATCGGGCTCGCCGGGACCGGCGACCTCGTCGGCACCGCGCTCGCTCCGCAGAGCCGCAACCGGCGCGCCGGCGAGCTGCTCGCCGAGGGCATCCCGGCGGCCGAGATCGTGCCGCGCATCGGCCAGGCGGTCGAGGCGCTCGAGTCGGTCCCGCTGCTCGCGCGGGCGCTGATCGGCGCCGGCGTCGAGGCGCCGGTCACGACCGGCCTCGCACGGCTGATCGCGGGCGACCTGCCGCTCGCCGGCTGGGTCGACCTGGTGCGGACGACCGTCCCGCCGCCCGCCCGCTGGCCGCTCGCCCACGGCCGCACGCCCGGCTGGTGGGCGCGGCTGCGCGCCTGGCTGCGCCGCGGGAAGCCGGCCGCCTAGCGGTCATGCCGCACGTTGGGGGTCCCGCCGCGCCCGCGAGCGCGCGGGGCGCCGGCGGGGTCGTAGAGTCGGACGCGATGGCCGTCGCCGAGACCAAGGAGCCCTGGAGCGAGCTTCTCGGCGAGGGGAGGGCCGACGGGCGGCTGGTCCGCGAGGCGTTCGAGGGCGCGCGCGAGCCCGAGCTGATGCCGGTCCCGGAGGGCCTGAACCCGCTGATCTACGACGCGCTGGAACGCGTCGGGATCGACGCGCTGTTCTCCCACCAGCACGAGGCGGTGCTGAGCGCGTTCGCGCAGACGACGATCGTCACGACGGGAACCGCGTCCGGGAAGTCGCTGTGCTTCAACATCCCGGCGCTCCAAGCGCTGCTTGCCCGGCCTACCGCGCGCGCGTTGTACCTGTATCCCACCAAGGCGCTGGCCCAGGACCAGGCGCGCGTGCTGCACGCGTTCGGGCTCACCGACCGGATCCGCCCGGCGATCTACGACGGCGACACGCCGACCGACACGCGGCGCGGGATCCGGCAGAAGTCGAACCTCCTGCTGACCAACCCCGACATGCTGCACATGGGGATCCTCCCCAACCACGCGCGGCTGTGGGCGGACTTCTTCGCGAACCTCGACGTGGTCGTCGTCGACGAGGCGCACGTCTACCGCGGCGTGTTCGGCTCGCACGTCGCGAACGTCCTGCGGCGGCTGCGGCGGATCAGCAGGGACGGGCGGGTCCGATTCCTCCTCACCAGCGCGACGATCGCCAACCCGGCCGAGCTCGCCGAGCGGCTGACCGGCTGCGACGACGTCCACGTGGTCGACCGGGACGGGTCGCCGGGCGCACGGCGCCAGATCGCGATGTGGAACCCGCCGATCCTCGACGAGGCGCTGCAGACGCGGGAGAGCGCGCTCGGCGAGGCCGCTGACCTGATCTGCCGGCTCGTGCTCGAGGGCGCCCGCTCGATCTGCTTCATCAAGTCGCGCAAGGCGGTCGAGCTCGTCGCCAAGCTCGTCGCCGACAAGCTCGCCGCGGGCGACCGCCCCGAGCTCGCCGACCGCGTCGCGGCCTACCGCGCCGGCTACACGCCGCAGCAGCGCCGCGAGGTCGAGGCGCGGCTGACGAAGGGCCAGCTGCTCGCCGTCGTCACGACCGACGCGCTCGAGCTGGGCATCGACATCGGCTCGCTCGACGCGTGCGTGGTCGTCACGTTCCCCGGGACGGTCGCGTCGCTGAAGCAGATGTGGGGACGCGCGGGGCGGCGCGGGCGCGGGCTCGCGGTCTACGTCGCGGGCGAGGACGCGCTCGACCAGTTCTTCTGCCGCCACCCCGACGAGTTCCTCGAGCGGCCCGTCGAGGCGGCGATCCTCCACCACGAGAACGAGCACATCCACCTGCCGCACCTGCTGTGCGCGGCGCACGAGGGCGCGCTCGGCGACGACGACGCGGAGATCCTCGGGCCGCGGTGGCGGGCGCACGCCGAGGCGCTCGAGGCCCAGGGCCACCTCGTCCAGCGCCGCGGCAAGTTCGTGCTCCGCCACGCCGAGGACTTCCCGGCGGCGCGGGTGTCGCTGCGCTCCGCCTCGATGGACTCGTTCGCGGTCGTCGACGTCACCGCCGGCGAGATCCTCGGCAGCGTCGAGTCGGCGCGGGCGCACTCGACGACCCACGACGGCGCGATCTACCTGCACCAGGGCCGCTCCTACGAGGTCGCCGAGCTCGACCTCGATGCCCGGCGCGCGCTCGTCAAGCCGTTCGACGGGCACTGGTACACGCAGCCGAAGAAGGAGACCCAGACGTTCGTCGAGAAGCTGCTCGACCGGCGCGACGTGATGGGCGTGGCGCTCAGCTTCGGGGTGGTCACGGTCACCGAGCAGGTGCTGGCCTACCAGCGCAAGCGGCTGCCCGACCACGAGGTGATGGACCTCCAGGCGCTCGACCTCCCGCCGACGAGCTTCACGACGCAGGCGCTCTGGTACGAGCTGACCGACGAGGTGATCGCGCCCGACTTCCCCATGGAGGTGATGCTCGGGTCGCTGCACGCCGCCGAGCACTCCCAGATCGCGGTCCTGCCGCTGATCGCGATGTGCGACCGCTGGGACATCGGCGGGCTCTCGACGAACATGCACCCGCAGACCGGCGGGCCGACGATCTTCATCTACGACGGGCACCCGGGCGGCGTCGGGATCACACGGCAGGGCTACCTCGCGTTCGAGCGGCTCGTCGCCGACGCGCACCGCCTGATCGCCGACTGCCCGTGCGAGTCGGGCTGCCCGTCGTGCGTGCAGTCCCCGAAGTGCGGCAACCTGAACGAGCCGCTTTCCAAGGCGGGCTCGCTCGAGGTGATGGCCCGGATGCTGGAACGCTGAAGCTTTCCGCGTCCGAAGTTGCGCAAGGGCGCTCCCGTTCCTTCCCAAAGTTGGGTATGTGCCGACTCTGTAGGCATGCGGCGGACCCGGAACCCGCTTTGGTGCCTCGGCGCGAGCCTGCTCGTCGCGCTGCTCGCCGTGGGCGCAGGCTCCGCGTCCGCGGCGGCGACGCGCGGCGCCGGCGGCGCGGCCGCGCCGTCCGAGTCGGGTGGCGCGCAGTACGGCCAGGTCCTGGCGAAGGCGGTCGATCGCCCCGTCGCGTCGCTGCTGACCGTTCCCGACTCGGTCGTCTCCGGCGTGGCGCCGAAGATCGCCGTCCGGATCGACCACCCGCACGACCGCCGCGTGACGGCCCGGATCGTCGTGCTGCGGATGCCCGGCGGCGACCCCGCCGCGCGGATCGCGCTCGGCCGGATCCAGACCGGCCGCAAGATCGCGGTGCGCTGGCCGAAGGGCGTGACGCTCGCCGAGGGCCAGTACGTCGTGCGCGTGCACGCCAAGGACTCCCGCAACCACGTCCTCGTCCGCAAGGCGCGCGCCGCCGGGCTGGCGACGATGACGGTCACACCGGCGCCCGTCGTGCCGCTCGCGCCGGTCACGCCCGCCACGCCGGTCGGCGACGTCGTCCCCGGCGGGGTGTTCCCGGTCGCCGGCGCGTACACGTTCGGCGACGGGATCGGCGAGGCGCGCAGCGGCCACACCCACCAGGGCCAGGACGTCCTGACCGCCGAGGGCACGCCCGTGCTCGCGCCGACCGCGGGCACGATCACCGTCACGAGCTACCAGGCGTCGGCGGCGGGCTACTACGTGGTCGAGCAGTCGACCGACGGGCGCTCGTTCTTCTTCGCCCACTGCCAGAAGGACTCGTTCGGCGCCGAGGCCGGCGAGGTCGTCGCCGCCGGGACGCAGGTCTGCCGCGCCGGGTCGACCGGCGACGCCAAGGGCTCGCACCTGCACTTCGAGATCTGGGTCGACGGCTGGCGCACGAGCGCGAAGAGCCACTTCGTCGATCCGCTCGCGCAGCTGAAGGCCTGGGCCGGGCAGTAGCCGGCCGCGGCGCTCCGCTCCACCCGTCCGCGCGACTCCGCGCCGCCCCGCCGCGCGGCTCCGCGCCGCCCCCGCCGCACGCGCGCAGCGCCCCGCGAGGCGCTCCGCGCCGCCCCGCCGCACGCGCGCTTGCAGGATCGCGCGCCGCGGGGGTTAGCTTGGCCGGTCGGTCTTCCATGTCCTTCGACGTCCACGCCCGCCTCCTCGCCGTGCTCGTGGCCGCCAGCTCCCTGCTGGCCACGTTCGCGCTCGTCCCCCACCTCGCGGGGGGAGCGAGCGAGGGCACGCTGCGCGACAAGATCCACAGCGGCAAGCAGCGCGAGCAGTCGCTGGCCTCGGCGATCGAGCGGCTCGGCAAGCTCGAGCGCGCGACGCAGCGCGAGGTGACGCTGCTCGAGGGCCGCGTCGACGCGGCGCAGGCCGACCTCGACGCCGCGCAGGCGCTCGCCACCAAGACCGAGCAGCGGCTCGCGGCCGCACGCCGGCGCGTCGGGCGGCTGCGCATCCGGCTCGGCGAGGTCCGCGACAAGCTCAGCGCGCTGCTGCGCTCGCGCTACATGGCCGAGCGTCCCGACGTCGTGACCGTCGTGCTCAACTCCGACGGCTTCAGCTCGCTGCTGGAGACGATGACCTTCCTGCACCGCGTCGAGCGCAGCGACACGCAGCTTCTCGACCTCGTGCGCGACGCGCGCAAGGAGGCCGGCGCGCAGCAGCGCGAGCTCGCGAAGCTGACCGTCGAGCGCCGCGACGCCGCCGCGGTCGTCCAGCGCCGCCGCAACGCGCTCGCCGGGATCGCCGCCGGCCTGCGCGACCGGCGCGACGCGCTCGCGCAGGCGCGCGCCGCCCGCACCCAGGCGCTGCACGACACGCGTGCCGGACGCAAGAGCGCCGAGAAGGCGCTGTCGCGGCTGCTCGCCG
>Ga0164241_10000901_pt1 | contig 42811 bp, 56 predicted proteins | sample OricomyardsoilBY_FD_108780 | JGI IMG/M metagenome (GOLD analysis project Ga0164241, IMG submission 108780) | Backyard soil microbial communities from Emeryville, California, USA - Original compost - Back yard soil (BY) | ecosystem: Environmental > Terrestrial > Soil > Unclassified | place: USA... | reverse complement strand
TCGATGGCATAAGCCACCTCTGGACCCACAGCAAGCTGGTGAAGATCGGCAAAAACAGAATTGATATGCATTATTAGCTCGGGATCGAACACTGTGTAGTCAGAATCGATGCCAAGAGCCTTTTTGGTGGTATCCAGGATACTCTGCTCAGCAGGTTCTGGCATAGGTGTTCCTTTCTACACAAAAACGCTACCACAGGTTAGTGTCGCCTCGTCTGCGAGGCTTATAGTCCTCTAAAAGCAAGGATGAGTCCCCAAAGTGGATAGCATTATGCGTTCTGTGAGATGTTGTTATAAGAAAACTCGGATCGAGGATGTCTTGATTGCGTTCCTCAATGTCTTCGGCCGCCATGGGATTCATATGGTGGATTATGACTCTGTCGTGAATCTCTCGGCCCGGAATTCCGAGGTCACAACCGTTATCTCGGGTGATTACAATGTCTCGCACCCTCCGCCACTCTCTTGAAGTGTAGAAACTTTGGTTCAGATAACGTTCAAAACCAAAAGTCACCGAACCGACTTGACTACGGAGTTGAAGGTATTCAAACCGCTCTTCAAAAGAGTGAAGGCGCTTAAGATCCGAGTAAGATCTAGTCCTCATCGTCATCATCTACGTCAAGGCCTTGATAGCCTCGCATAGCCGCGATGGCCCCACTGATAAGCTCTTCGATTCGAGCCTCAGAAGCCAGTTGCTCTGCTCGAGCCTTGAGTAGGATGTTCTCCGAACGAAGCTTCTCCCTCTCAAGCTCCTCCCGAGGAGAACCAAGCTTAAGAAAGTGGGTAATTACTTGCGACGAAGCCGTACCTGCTAGGATCTGCTTCTCAGCTAGATCAGTCGCTGCTGAGATCATTTGCTTCTCTCGAGCTTCAGGTGTTTTCGCAGGCGGCCGTCGAGGTCGGTCGGTTCCAGACTTCTTAACTGGTGCCGCCATTGATCATCACCTCCTAGGTATGGCTAAGCTTGGCTGGGCCTCTTCAAGGTGGCACCAATCTGAGCGCAAGTCGTGGCGATTCGCGCTTCTTGAAAGGAGTCGGGATGATGAGGGCCCGTTTTTTTAAGACTGATGCCACCATGACGAGGCCCAGCCAAGCTCTAACCCCCTGTCAAACCTTGTGGGCCGTAGACAGGTACTTCTTCACTGCGTTGTCGAGTTCTGCGTCGTACACTCCGGTCTGCTTTCGACCGAGAGCCTTCTGGATCGCCTTAACGGTTGCATCGTGTCCAGCCCTCGAGAGGGTCTTCCACGAACCATCCTTGTCGACGCCACAGACACCTTGTGTGTACTTGACTCCGAACGGAAACTTCTCACCCTTCCACTTGGAAGCAGATCGAACCGCGTTGAGACGCTTCGTCGAGTCTGGCCCCCAAACGTTATCCTTGGACGCGCGAAGAGCTCCCTGAAGACCTGTGCAGCTGGTGTACTTCGGCTTGGGAGGCGGAGGCGTGTAGACACGCACCCCATTGAGGTCCTCCGTGTAGCCGATGTAGGTGCACTTCCACGCCTTGCACATGGCTTCGATCGAGGAGTATACAGACCAACGAGATCCGTTGATTGTAACTACTCGACCATCACCAAGCGCCCATGCAACGTGCTCGTAGGGCGAAGGAGTGTTGAAGAACACCGGCACGACAGCTCCCGCAGGAGGCTTTGCTCCTGGGTTACGCCTAGCAGCGTTGTTCCAAGCCGAGATTGCACTTGGATACTTCGCGGGAATGCCTGCAACGAGTCGAGACTCCTTCAAGCACATGCTAGGCTGAGCGTAGGTGCCAACCTTGAGCAGAAGTTTCTTCTTGAGAGTACTTCCGAGAGAATAAGCCATCAGCTACCCACCTCGTCATCCTGGATCTCAGTCGGGTTGGTGTCGGTCGAGATGTTGTCGCTCGCCATCGGCTCATCAGTGACTACGATCGAGTCATCAATGAAGGCCGTCTCATCGAAGTCGTCTTCAAGATCGTCCTCTTCCACCGCCGAGGCGTCGAAGTACTCTCCTTGGCTACCAACTTCAACTTCCGACTCTGAGTTCTCAGCATCATCCATGCCGTTACTCCTTTCTTAAGTTGACTTCATACCGCCTCAGATTGACTTCTGTCTCTCCTGGGGACTCCCCCGGGGCTTTTTTTGAGAGGCGGGCGATGCAGGAGGGGGGTCAGATTTGCGAGACCCCTCCCCCCTATGTCAAGTTTGTCTCGAGACTCTTAAGGTTTCGAAACTTTGACATAGATACCAAGTGTATTCTCACGAACAATCTCATCGATTGCTTGCTCGATAGCAAGATCTTGGTCAGCATCACTGAGTTCGTTTGATGTTCTTGTCACCCTTGCCAGGAAGGCACTGGTGTTGTAATCATGTGAGGTGTCAAACTGATACCAATCATCCCATTGTGTGAATGGATTGAATGGATTGTCAACTGTGCTCAGCATGTGATCTACTGTATCATCAGCCATGTCAATCCCTTCAATCTAGTGCACTGTTGATGGTGCTTGCTGGAATGCCTAGTACAGAAGCTACCTCTGCCTGTGTATAGCCCTGTGATAGCAGCATCTTGGCACGAGCTGTGACAGCCTTAGTCATTACAGGCTTGTCTCTTGGTGTAGCGAGCTTCTTTACATGGTCTAGGTCAGTGTTCTTCAGTATGCTATTAATCTTACTAGCACTGAGTGCACCTGCCTGTATAGCATCCCACTCTCTGGTAGAGATGACTATGTCGGTCTTTTTAGCACCTACCCTAGAACGAGCCTCAGATAGAGCAAGGTTCTTGACCTTCTTCAACTCATCTTTGTCCATGTCAGGATTAGCTTGCCTCTTTTGGGAGACGGTGGCGTTTGCAATGAGCTGGGCCTTTCTTTCAAGTGGTGCATTCTTAAGCGCCAGATTAAGTTTGGCGTTCAAAGAGGACACCTCTTTAGAATAGGCCTTCTTTGCAGAGGGTGATGATACAGAATTGTCTGTCTCAAGAGCCGTCTTTCTAGCAGTGTTGGCCAATGCCTTAAGTTTGTTGGCATGGTTAGCATACACTGCTTCCATGGGTGTACCACTAGAAAGCTCAAAAGCATCATCAACTTCAGCCATCTTCGTAGACTTGGTCTTCTTAGGAACTACCTTACCAGACTTGTCTACATAGGTTTCTCCAGTCTTAACAAAGACCTTCTTGCCAGTGGCTGGATCTACCTTTCCTCCCTGAGAGGCGGGTCTTTCCTTAAAAGCATCGACACGAATGTTGGACTTTGCTCTAGAGATTAGTGTAGCAGCACCCTTGTTGGCGCCACCTTGGTACTTCTCCTTAAGAGCCGCGATGTTGTTGTCTTTTGCAGACTGCTTCCAATCAAGGTTGTGTTTTTCTGCATCGATTACTACCATGGAATGCTTAACTGCCATGGCAACTTCACCAAAGCTTGCACCTTGTATGGTCATGTCCGTAATTAGATTCGAAACATTACCCATTTCATGCTGCTTAGTCTTTGCAGAGATTGTTGGCTTGTCGCCTGCAACCTTGTATTGCTGAGGATCGAAGTCTTTCAGTGCAGCAAGAGGCTGCGACGTCTTAACTTTGTTCGGTCCTTCACGATTGAGAATCACAAGAGCTGTGTCACCATCGAAGTCTGCACCAGAAAGCCGCTTTGCTACCTTAGAATTGATACCAACTGCATCTTTAGCATTACGGATTACGCTATTTGCTTCTTTGTTGCGGTTGTTTACTACCAATTCTGGGATCTCAAAGATTCCACCATGTGGGTGGCGAATGAGAACGACCCTATCACCATTGTTGTACTGTGGTGCAAAGATCTCGTTGTCTTTAAGACTGTTGATAGGTAGAAGAACACTATTCGTAGTCCTAGGAAGAGCGGCTGCCTTAAGATGTACAGAGGATGTGTCTGCTGAATCAGCAAACTTCTCCATAAGATACTTCTTGACAGTGGGGTTTGTCAAAGAATTAATCTCATCAAACTCAGCTTTCTTAGTGTCAAACGCCAAATCCAACTGCCGTTTTGCAAGGGCGGGGGATTGTTTTGAAAGCATCTGCGAAGAAAGATTAGTCTTCCACTGACCCCAACCACCTTCTTCACCAGAAGTATCCTTAGAACCGACGATGTTAAGAGCCGAAAGCTTCTCATTACCATCTTTGTCCAAGTAGTGCTTCTGACGAACAATCGAACCGAAAGGTAGGTCAGGATCATCCTTGATTGCCTTCAAAGCGTCAAGTTTGTTGGCTCCCTTAGATTTGTTTGTGTTGAAGACCATGTCGTAGCCAGGTGGGATCTTATCGTTGTACATGGCCATACCTTTAAGGTAATGAGTTCCATCCACTCCGATTCGAACCTGAGCATACCTCGAAGAACCAAGAGAAATGTCATCGACTCCTCTACGAAGCTCAATAACACCATCTCGATCAGCTCCACCATCTTCCGCATACCTCACAAGAAGTCTACTTGAATTGATGTGCTGAGGCGGCTCAATTCCTCTAAAGGAACGCCCACCATCTTCAGAATACTTGGCTACTGTAGCAATCTTCTCTCGACCACGGTTCACATCAGAGAAAGTTGAATCAGGATCACCAAGAATCTTCATAGAAGTATCCTTGCCTGTTCCAATCTGTGGGTTCTTGATGTAGTGAACCTTGTAGCCTTCTTCTTGTAGAAGAGAAACAGCAGCACGAAGCTTCTCCTGAGAAATACCTAGGTGAGCCTCAGTGCCACTACCAATGTCGAGATACTGATCTTTGTTGACGTAACTCTTCAGAACATCCGCTGTCTTCTGAGCAATGCTGTTTCGCTCGATAATATGGGGATTCAAAAGAGCTCGAACCTGAGACTCTCCAACACCCATCTCCTTACCAATTGCAGTGTTCGACATACCTGTAGCCTTAAGCTTCAAAGCTTGCATGGCATCAGCTTTACGAACTTCATTGTTTGATAGCGTAACCTTGGCTCTCAGTTGTCGAACTGAAATACCCATACCTGTGGCTATCTCTTTCTCAGAAAGACCTTTGTCTCGTAGATCCTTAACAGATGTTAGGAAATCCCAGTCTCTTTGTTGCGAGTGACCACCACTACCCCAAGGATATCGACCCGAGTGTCGCTTAGTACCGTAGTGGAGGAGCTCGTCGTCTATCATGACTCTACCTCCAGTCTAAGAGCGTCGATCCTGTTGTCATAGAATTTGATCTTCTGCATGAGCTCAAAAATGAAATCGGGGTCAGGGATCAATACCTCAAAGTCATCATGCTGATAAATTCGAAGCTCGATCTCGATTTGACGAGGGTCAAACTCATACTCAAGACAAAAGAAAGCCGAGTAGATCATCAGTTGATCCATCGACGTCTTAGACTCTCCAGTCTTAAGATCATGAATACGAAGTTTGTTGTTCTTGAATCCGACTGCGTCTGCTGTACCGAACGCGTTGTATGAATAGAAGAGGATTACCTCTGGTGTAAGGCGGTAGCCAATCGCATCATTCACATACATGTTCAAAGTTGTGCGAGACCTACCCAGCTTCACCTTAAGACGAATGAGCTGAGCAGCTAGTTCATGAAGTTGTGTACCACGTGATGCAGCTAGTGCAGTCCTGTAAGTACGATCGAACTTCTCATCATCATAGCGGATCCAGTGATACTTGCTTGCACTGAGGAGAGCGTGTTGTCCCTCAAGTTTCGAATGATCGTTGAAGCGCATCTAGGACTTCTTCCATGTTCTCGGGATAAATGAAAGCAGCGAATGACCAGTCGTTCATCAGTTCGACATAGTATTCTTGATTGGGTTGTCTTGCAGCGCGGGAAGAGCGCTTAACCTCAAGGGCTGCCCATCGATCGTTGAAAAGAATAAGGTGATCTGGAACTCCTTGGGAGATGGAGGGATCAAGGTTAACAATGATGCAACCTGGAAGCCTCAGTTTTATCTCCTTCTTGAGTTTGATCTTAAACTTACTCTCGAGATCCATGATGGCTCACAAAAATAGTAGTGCATGTTTCTATCATCATATCCTACTCCTTCTATTATAACACGTGTATTTCCCGCGTGCACAAAGAGAGAAAATTCAGGGTCGTGGCCAAAAGCCCACTTTTTTTGTATGATTCGTAAACTTTTTGAAAACCCTTGTTTTTCTTAAAATAAAGTTTTTCTTGTATTTTTTTCAGTTTTGGCCACAGAGGGGTCTAAAATAAGGAAATATCGGACATTCCGGCATACCTAAAACATCAAACTATATCAAACTCTATGATTTTCGTGGCCAAAACTGAAATTTCAAAAATGGCCATTGCCCACTTTTTTGGCCACAGCGTCTCGGATTCATGACACTTATGTGCACAAAAATTTTTCAAAAGTGGGCAGAAATTTCAGTTTTGGCCACGAACTTACGCGCGTTGAAGTTCTTCTTGGCCCTCAAAGACTTCAGAATCGCCTTATCAATGAACGATCCAGACTTCAAAACGTAGTAGTGAAGCTCCTTAAACGGTGTATTTCGACGGTCAATTCGTCCTTGGCTTTGTTCAAATGCTCGATAACTATAAGTCAACGAATAGAATACCATCGAATCCGTACTTACACAGTTCCAACCTTCACTCCCAGCAGTATACTGGACTAAATATACCCAACGATCTCCATCAGGAAGCTCATCATGTACCTGACCATTCCACTGTTTAACCTCAATACTATCGGCGAGCTGTTTAAGAATCTCTACCTCATACTTGAAGTTGTAGAATATAATCAGACGTGGGTGTTCTTCTAGCAGTGTACGGACGGACTCTAGACGTGACTTGTGAGAGTTGACAACTTTTCTAAGGACGTAGAACAACTCAGATATGGTTTGTATTGGCTCATCCTTAAAGACATTCCAACGATCTTTCCACACCTTATTGAACTTCTCCTGATCCCATGGATGGTCGATGTAGTCAACTACTCTGGTAGTAGTCCTAACGTACTCAACATCAACGAGTAGCGCTCGTTCAAGCTCACGTAGTCTGGCTTCACCTCTGAATCCTCGAACTTGCGGATATCGAGAAAAAGGCTTCCACATGACATGCTGGTCAGTGAACGCCGTCTTGTTTTTGAAAAAACCGTTTGCCACAAATACTGGGATGTAGTCCATCCACGTATCGGCAGGTGTTGCTGAAAGTAGAACCCATCCATTCGCTTTGGCAATCTTGTAAAAACTCTTGACCCACGCCCCCGATCCCACGAGTCTCTGCTCATCAAAGATAAAGAAAGCGCCCTTAGTTGCTGCGTAGTTGTCAATGTTGTTCCAAGAATCGACTTGAAGGCGAACGTTGAGTTCTGAGAAAGCTCTATCTCCTCCAACTCCAAAGAGAGCAGCCTCCTTAACCCAATCGAGATTGTCTCGTTTCTTGGCAGTGGTGATGATGATAAGATCTTTCGGGTCACCTCGTTCGTCACGGAATTGTACTCGTCCGTTATCGAGTATGGTCCCACCATCCTTACACTCCTTTGTTAGATAATACGCTAGGGATATGATCGTCTTGCCAACACCGACTCCACCACGAACTACGCAACCATTGTGCATCTGGTGTATGGCTTTGATTTGGTCTGGCTCTAGTACTACGGCCATACGCCCCCACCACGTTCACGAGCTTCTTGCAATTTTGCTTCCAGTTCGTTGATTCGATCTTGCATCTTACCAGCTAGATCTTGGAGCCTCTGATGCTTCCTCTTTAGACGATTGTTTTCGCCACGGAAGAACATCAACTCTCGTTCAAGATCTTGGATGGCTTGATCTTTGGTCTTCTCGTAGTGCTCACCCATGTTAAGACCAATCCTTTGTTATGTTTTCGAAGAAACGCTTAAAACCATTGAAAATGAAGCCCAAGATGATGCTTGCGATCCCCACGCAAACAAGCATAAATAGCAGAATAAGACCCACCAATGTAATTAGCAGCGTCACGAACTGATCGAAAGACATCTCCTGTCTCCACTATCTGTACGCGGATACCCGGCTTCGGGCGTCCTAACGGAACGAATATAGCTCCATCAGCCTTCTGAGGCTCTAGAAGCTTTAGATTGTCGAAGCGGTTGTTGGTCCTATCACCGTCAATATGCTTGACACGCATACCTTCACGGTATTCTTCGAAGAAGGTCATGGCGACTACTCTATGTACATAGTGCTGTAGACCGTTCATCGTAACTCGGTAGTAACCGCTACCACTTAGACTAGGTGTGAGGTTGTGCTTGACAATATCACTGTAGACATCGCCATAGGTTGACACCATGTAGCGAGGATAGCCAGGCACTTCTAGCCAGATTTCTCTCATACCAACTCCGACTCAGGTAGCCAGTGGATGACGTATCTAAACTTCTCATTATCCCAGTAAGCTTGGAAAACGATCGGTACAGGTAGAGTCTTAGAGAACTCCTCCATCAACTCATCTATGATCTTATCACTGGCACGATTACAACCGCTAGCTACCATCTGCTGATGAGTGATGAACCAATATCCGTGAGTCTTATCTGCCATCTCAACAGGAACACGCAGTGCTACTAGCTCTCTCATTTGTGGAACTTTTCAGCACAGGCACACGAGTTAACAGCTTTTACACCGGTCCCGCATGCGTTGTGTACACCTCGCTTACAGGGATCACACGTCGGTTTTTCCATCAGAATCCTCCACGGGAACCTTAGTAAATTCGATCTGGTAGTCTACACCCTTAAGAAGACCATTGAAGAGTGCATACTGAGCGTCGATAGAAATTACTAGATTAGCACCCACATCAAATTTGGCATAATTATAAGACTCCCTAGCGGGCCACACCTTTTCACTAGTGTCCTCAAGCTCAACTTCCAAATAACCTACCACTAGGTCACCAGCGAGAACAGGGATTTGTGCCGCAACCTTAGTCACTTTACCCATCATCTTCTCCTTTCAAAAGAATATGAATAGATGGGCAGTTTAAAGCCATGCCCGGGGCTACAAGCTAGTTTTTGTTGAGATAGATCTTGGTGGTCGTACCCATGATCTCGAACTTGTACGTGAGGTGTCCGTCTTCGTAGGTGAACTCCTTGGTTGAGTCACCAGAGCCATACAAAGACGCGTCCAGTGCCTCAGTGTCAGCCTTAGAGACAACCTTCTGTCCCTCGGTGAGAGAGCTCTCGAACGTACCAGTCCAGTAAAGACCCGTCGTGTCATCCAGAGTGAGCTCGATTTCAATGTTGTCCTCCGTAACGGTGGCTTCGAAGCCGATCCCGTCCTTAGAGTACTGCCACGTTCCGGTCACGTCCTGGGGCTCAGGAGAACCTCCACCACAACCGGAAAGACCAACTGCTACGGCTACAGCGACCGTCGCTGCAATAAGCCACTTCTTCATGATTTTCTCCTTTCAAGAGAATATAGTACTGCGCTTCCATGACGGGACTTGAACCCGCAACCCAGCCCGCTATCTGACCAGCTCTGCCTATTGAGACTTACACGGAAACCCCTGGCACTTAACCGGTTTAGATTCAGTGACCAAGTTTAGCCCAACCTGAGGGACTACCAGCTCGTCGAAGTAATGTTGATTATCCTCGCGTCGACGCACGAGTTTTCATATTGGCTGTCTAGGGCTGATAGACCCTAGCAATTCGCTACCGCTATCAGACGATACTTATTCATGTAAATAAGCGCAATCAATTACATGGGTGACTCACACCAATACTAGAGCTCCGGGCACAGTCATAGGAATATCGTCCAGCGACTGCTGCTCATATGCCATGTGGCGGAGTTTGTATCGAGTTTTCTCCATTAAGTCCTCTCACTCTCAAGGACACCACCGCTCTGAGCCTAAGGCCTATTTATAGTCGCTCAGACGACTGGATCATGCATGGCGATAGCCTTGTTAGCCCACATGAGGGCCTCCTCGAGCTTCGTCATGACCACAGCAGCTTCTCGGCCATCAGGGATGACCTTGTTGACCTGGATCGCTGCTCCACGGATGATAGACCGAGCATCCTCATGCTGAGGCCTCGACTTGTCCGTGGCTGGGTGGAAACTGAACCGCTTGTTGATTTCATCAGGGTTGAGCATTTTTCTCCTTCCTACATTGTTTCTTGTGGACCGTGAGCGAACACGCCGATGCCGTGCTCCTCCATCGTGTTACCTACGTCATACTCCGGTGGTAGCTCGTAGACGATGGACGTCTCTTGAATAGTCGAGATAAGAAGCTCCACAATCATAATCTCGAGAGCATCCTCATCAGCAAGAGACTGCACATAAAGTCCGTCGTTCATCTCTTTAGCAGCCTCATTCTTATCCTCGTAAGGACCGATGAGAACACTGTGAGTGTGTTCCCTCTCAACAAGGATGAACCATGCCGTCTCAGGATCCACGAGAAGCCCTCCGCCCTGCCTTCTGACGCTTGCGAGCAGCCTTGCGCTTCTTGTTGCGCTCGGTTGCGTAGTCACAGATAGCGTCGCTGACCCAACTGCGAGGGTACTTCTTTTGAGGAGGACTGATTGTCTTCTCCTCGGTGATTACTGTTTCCTGCATGATTTCTCCTTTCAAGCGTTGCAGGGTTCCTTGAGGAGCATCATGTTTGTGCAAATGCAGAGTCTGCACTTACGACATTCACGATGATCCCCAAGAACTTCCCGCATGTCATGGCTTGCGTGTACTTCCTTGAGCAAGTCTTCAGTCTTCATCGTCAGGCGCCATGTCACGAGTTGACAGAGCCGAAGAAGCACTGTCTGGCGTATCGGCGTACTTAAGCTCAAGTGCGTCCTCAACGATCGTGATATAGGCCTTCTGAAGATATGCTGAGATTCCCTTGCGGGCTCCCACTTCATAGGCGTAGGGGCGGATGATGAGATCCACCTGCTTGATGTCGGCCCAGTCGAGGATGTTGACCTCGTTCTCCCCCAGAGGCGTCTGACCACGCGAGGTGATCAGCTTGATCATCGGGGGCCTGGGGCCGGAGAAGTTGACCTTGACCTGAATATAAGGCGTCGGCTCTTCGTCCTCGTCCCTGGGGCTGAGGGTCTTGATGTTCCAACCGTCCTGACGCATAGCCTCAGCCGTGTCATCATCGAGAAGAACGCAGAAGTTGCGGTCTCCCTTGCGGTTGTACTGACCCTCCGCTCCAGTGAAGTTGCGGAAACGAATAGCCACGTCCTCCAGGACAACGGGCTTGACCTCGTCTTCTTCAGCCATTTTTGACTTCCTCTCCAAATTCATCGATGACTGACGGCTCCTCTGGGGGAAGAACCGCGATGCTGATGCCGTTGAGACCTGGATCGATCATCTTACGGACATAATCTGTATCCTTCTCGAAGATCTCAATCAGGCCGTTGTAAGTACCTTGGTCCTCGAAGATCACCGCCGATCCAACGTGAGCAGAACTATGCTCTGTTTGGATGAACACGGGGACTTCATCGGCTACGAGATTCGCATCCTTGACGAGCTCTTCAGGGAACTCCCACTGCATTTGCAAGGGCACCTCCTCTTCTTGATTCTCGCCCGGCGGCTTTCCGTAGAACGTGTTGAAGACAGAGGGCTTAGCCTCTGAGAGCTTCGCGATCAACAGCAAGATGATGATAAAGAATATCACCACCGTAATGATAAAAGCTGTAAGCATCTTTACTCCTTATCTGCGAATTGTTCGAAATCTCCGAACTGGTTAATGGTCTCAATTGCCTCGTCTACTAGATTGTTGAAATATCGGAGATCAATGTCGCCCTCCTTGCCGAGCTCCTTGACCACCTCAGATTCCAACCACTCATAACCCTTCGAGCCGGTGGCAGCATAGAACTTCCCGTCCTTCTCACGAACGAGCGTTCCGCCACCCTTACCCGGCTTAATCGGGCAGAATGATCCAGCCTTTCCTACGAAGCGCTTACCCTGTGTGAGAGCCATTGGCGTGTCCTCGGTGTCGAAGTCGATCCAAAGAGCAGTCGTGACTGTCTTCGTCTCGCACTTGTCCTTGAACATGATCCTCTCGTGGGTGAAGAGCTTCTTGAAGACGTAGGGATGCTGGAACTGAGCACCTACCGCGACCCAATGAGCTGGGGTTCGGCCGGGGGCTGTCTTTGCAATATAAACAGCGTCATTGACCAAACAAAACTTCTCATAGGTTGCCTCATGCTCAAACTCGTAGCCGTAGCGATCGCCGAACTCCATGACTTCATCGATGAGCTCCTTCGTTGCTCCAGGGATCTTGATGGAATCTGTCTTGATGTGAACGACCTGGAAGCCCTTGTTCTGTACAAAGAGCTTCAGATCCACCATGAACAGTGCTCCACGCTTGGCGACGATGTTGTCGATGTTGCGGGGATCCCTGAACGAGTTGTCGAACCTTGCTGCCGTCAGACCGTATACGATGTTGATCACAATCTTCAATGCATAGGAGAGTGCCTCGGCTTGTGATTCATCCACAAGATACTTAGCAAGCTTGCCACCCAACATCTTCCTAGCTGACTCAAAGTCCTTCCGCTTGATGGCAATACGTGCTGCCTTCAATTCAGAGAAGTTCTTAGTATATGAGCCAAATAGATCCAACTGCTCTATGCTAGTCGGGTGCATTGAAGTTACGTCAAGGAGAGCAACATTCTCATACATGCCTGGTTCAGCATATACATATCCACCTTCCCCGACTACCTCACCCTTGTAGGTGCTCTTACCGTTGTCGTACTCATAACCTTCAAACATCTCAGAGAGATCCGTGTAGACGAACTCCTCCTGAGGCTTGCTGTTACCGTTGAATACGATACGGCTAGTGTGCTGCTGAGTGGTGTAGTTGACAGGTAGGCCCGAAATATCCGAAAGAATCTGCCGAGCCACCAAGTCCTGCATGCGGTCCTCGAGCACAGGCTCTGTGGTTTCCACATCGTTGGCGCAGTACTCTACTACCTTGTCAACCAAGTCGTCTGGCACTGGCTCGTCCCAGTCAAGACCCAACTCCTGGTGATTCAGCCCCAGTTCGATCTGGAACTTCTTCAAACCCTGCTTCTTGCTGCTGAAGTCGTAAATATCAGCATAGGAGATGTTGAACGCCTCTCCAAACAGGGCCCCAGGAACATTATTGATGATCTTCTGGCTGAGCAAATATAGCTGCATGTTGTCGTAGCCCAAGTACCGTCCGTACAAGATATGATTGTCATACCGACGGTTGTTGAACCCGACCAACTTCAGAGTCATGAGCTCCTCGATCGCCTGCGGTGATGGGTTGATCATCTTGACAACATTGCTGTCGCCCTGATATTTCCAACACACCACGAACAAGTTCTTGAAGACCTCCACATCAAAGATCACAAGACGATCGTCCTTAGGCTGGTCCACAACAGTAGGCTCCTCGATGTCGCTGTGGAACCTCATACCCTGCACCAACTTGATGCAATAGAGAGCCTGATTGGAGCTATTCGCTGCGAATGCCAGGATCCTGTTACGCATGTCCGTAACGTCGTAACGCATACCCGACATGTATGCATCTTCCAGGATCTTGTGGATGAAGTCCATCGACGGCTTTGTGCCTGGATGAATTTCCTTCCTCAAGTTCCTTTCGATCATTTCGCGAAGACCCTTCTCGCTCTTGATCACATCGGCCTTGATCATCTTTTTCTCCTTTAGGGGTAATCCGTCGCTAAGTGTCGATATGGGCACGTTGTTGCATGCCGAGAGCATACGCCGTAGCGACGAATCTCCATTAAACACCTTAACTTCGATACCATCTGCATAGATTCTGCTGAGGGTTGAGGAGTCACCGGCGTATAGATAATGGAGATGGATTCCCTTTCCTGATTTGCTCCACTCTGCGTAAGTGGGAGGCCATTTGCTGGCTGCCTCGAGGTTGAGTTCTGCTGATTTGTTCCCATCTTCGTCCTTAAGATCGAAGTCAATGACAATATGGTTCTCAGGCAGCTTGACGTAATGCAGTTGAGCAGTGTCTAGATCTGACAACGTCGTGTCCACATCAGCCCACTTTCGAGTAGGCGTTTCATGGACGTTGGCGTACTGAGCCGGCTGACCGGCGTATTCAGTGTCAAATATAGATTCAACCTGATCGAGTACCAGAGGTAGCATGTGTTCCACTTCCTCCTTAACTTGAGGCTTGAATTTGCTCTTGTCGAAACCACCGAACCAACTGCGGACGCGCTGGTCATCTACGATCGCTCGCTCTTCGAAGGTCTTGAAGTAGTTCTTCAACTCCTCACGGAACTTGTATCGAGGAGTCTTGTACTCGACGTTAGACTCGTCACAGTAGACCTTGTACAGATCGTATGCCTGATTCAGAGTCACACCGTCTTGTTTCTTGAAGACATCAAAGTGAGCCTCTACGAAGTTGAAGAATATGTCAGTCTGCAACATCATCTCCAACGGACGGTAGCCGCTGTAGTAGTCCTTCCCCATCTCACGATATACCTCTAGGCAGTGGGCTGCGATAGCCCCCAGCTCGAATTCAATCTGAGAGACGAGAGCCTGATACTTGCGCGGACCAACCTTCCTGCCTGATGGGTGCACATCGATGAGACGACGGATGATGCCTGACTTGGCGTCCGTGATCTTCACCGGCTTATTTGTACCCATGAACAAGAAAGCATTGATCTTTGTCATGTAGCTCGGCTTGTACTTCTCATTGACCGTCATGTCTTCGTGAGATATGAACGAGTTCAGTTTGGTGTTGTCCTCGATCTTAGAAAGGTCGCCGTCGTGCTGGATCGCTACAAGTGGGTTGTCTTTAAATGCCTCAGTAGAGAAAGCATTTGAGTTTCCGGTAAGCGCCTTGGCTTCAAAGGTTGCGTAGTAGCCATCAAATAGCCGCTGCACAATATTGAGGAACGTAGACTTACCAGTTCCTGCGGAGCCGTATAGAACGAGGAATTTCTGAATATGTCTAGAATCTCCTGAAATAATGGCTCCGATTGCCCACTCAAGCTTAGCTCTTTCTGGTGGGTCGTACAAGACAGCCATAAGCTCGTCGTAGGCGGTGATATCTCCCACCAGTAGCGAATATGGCAATCGCCTGCTGACATAGTCCTCCTTCCTCACCTCTGAATTAGCGAAGGTCAAGCGTTCATCTAGCTGTCGAGAAGAATCAGAGAGATGTCCTACATAGTTCCTGAACTGGAGCCAGCTGTTAGAGCTGAAGTTGTTCAAGTACTTGCGGTGAATCTCAAAGAGGCCTTCGGTTTGCACCTTGTGCTTTTCAAGCTCTGCATCGACGAGTCGTTGTACATCATACTCATCAGTGGACCAGAGCCCCTTCTCTTCGTCCCAAATTGCGTAGAAGCTCTTGCCTCGAACCATGAGGTCCTTCGACCTTACAACCTTGAAATCCGGATATACCTCAAGAACCGGCTTCTTAGCTGTACCTGCTTCACGCTCTTTGATTGTGTAGAAGTCCACTTAACCTCCTTTCCGAAATTCACATGTAGTTGTCCACATACCCATTTGATAGCAAATATGCAGACATCTGATACCAGATTTCAACTTTTCTTTGATCTTCCGCGGCGTGGTGTAGAGGGAATATACCCCCATGACCATTTCGATCGTAGGTACGGTTATTGATACGCTCAAGAGTCCTGTCGACATCCAGTGCGCTAATGCTATTAAACCCGCGATCTGTGTAGTCGATGAACTCGAGATTCTCAAGAATCCGTCGGAACCACTCACCGGGCGACCCGTAGCTTTCAAAGGCCACCCGGCGAGACAGTCCGATCAACATCTCAAGAAATGAACAATCGAGGTCCATCCACAGATCATCCCCAGCAAGTCCGTTTTCGTTGAGAAACTCCCAGCGGAGCTCCCTACCATCCTCAGCACGGTTGTCATCGTTAGGAACAAACCAGTCAAAGGCCTTGTGATGCATTACCTTTGCTAGTTCCCAATATGACCTTGCGGGGTTGCGATTCTTGACTGACGCTATTTGACTATAGAGCCATTCAAAATATCGCTCCTCTATGGAATCGTTCAATCACTCCTCCTTGGGCTTCTTCTTTCGTGGGGGCTCGTCGATCTCAACAATACCCATGACGACCTCGGAGTAAGTACTGTCGTTCTTCTCCACCTCGTAGTCGGCACGCTGCTTCTCGTTTCGAATATGGAGGATCATTGAATCCTCACCCTCACCGAAGCGGTTCATGTTGTCGAGGCCAATGATCTCATCCGCGAGCGGAATGATCTGGTCCTGGTCGTCACAGAGAACGCCATCTCCGTCATACCAGTGAAGGTAGATCTTGTCGTAGACCTCACCCTCTTCATTGGAGTATTCGTCCATGAACTCTTCTTGATCGATCAAATATGGAAGGCCAGGCTTTCTCTTGTTGCGCTCCTCGAAGACGTTCTCCTTGGGAGCGTCCTCCGGCGGAGGCACGTACGCCATCTGCTCGAGAATCTCAGCCTGCTGGGCCTTAGCCTCCTTGACAAGCTTCGAACCGACCTTCTCGTCATCTACGAGCTTCTCGACAGCTTCTGCCGGCGTCTCATAGTCTTCCTTGCGGAGAACACGGTAGTACTCCTTGACTTCCTCGACTGCTTCGTCGAGCTCCAGCCTGAACTGCTCCTCAAGCTGACGTCGTGCAAAGAAATATCCTGCGGCACCTCCGATGGCCAGACCACCGATAGCGCCAAGAGCAAGAGCGACTCCTGCCTTCATCACTTTCTCCTTTTGTTGGGCTTCAGATTCTCCATCGACTTCTGGAGAGCCTTCATCTGCTCGTTCTTGAAAGGCTTGTCCGTAAGATGCGGCTTCCTAACAAAAGGACGCTTGATTACGGGCTTCTGTTCTTCCTTCTTGATCCAGGATCCCGGAAGAGGTGCTGCATCCATACTGAACTCCTTAGTTAGCGCTTCTTGTCGTAGAAGTCACCGATCTTGTCCCAAATGGTCCCGTCAACGTTGAAGTCAAGGAGAATCGATCTCTCGAGTCCGTTGACAAACATGCGGGCTTGGTCATTGTGCAGATCCCAGATACCGAAGTCGATAAAGTTGTCAACATTCGGGTTGTCTGGGTCAAATATCCAGCCTACGATGGATCCAGCCTGAGAATGCTCAATGCCGATCGAATCATAGACTTCGTTGAGGAAGACGTGGCCACGTGCCTTCAGCCTGTCGTTCCAGTAGTTCTGCTGCTGCTTGAGGAAGAAGAGATTCTTCTCAGCGTGCTTCTCCCAGTTCACATTGAACTCATCGAAGAAGCGTGCGTAGGCAGAGTGGACATTCGGGTCGCCATGGAGCTTGGTCTCCGTCTTGACGAAGTTTCCATCCTTGTCGAACTCTTCCTTGGTCACCAGACCGAACTTGTAGTCCCGATCCTTCTCCTCGCCATATTCCTCGACAACTCGAGCACGATATGCCGCGAAGCTCTTCTCAAGCACGGTGTAAGCAGCCACTAGAGCAGCGTTGCGCTGTCGCATGATGCCGTGAGCAGACAGAATAGACGCCAGAGAGGCAACACCGATCGAAACCGATGGACCGTAAAGCTTTACGAGGTCAACGCCAGTCCGTACGTACACATCTCCCTTAGCTCGGGCAACCGCAGCAGGCTCATCAATCTGGTTGTCCTCAACGTACTCATTGAGAGCATCCATGTTGTTGTGGTGCTTATCCATGACGGCTTCCAGCTTGAGAGTTGCCTTGCTAGCCATCACAGCAGAAGTCACAACACCGACGATACCTACAGTAACGAGGATCTCAGGGCTGTGCTTCTTGAGAAGGAGGCCGGCACGAGAAGCCGTGAAGACCAAATCCTTCTTAATGCTGTCGATTTTCATTGTTACCCTTCTTACGATTTTTGTCGAGTAGACGATAATATATCGCTGCTACCTGCTTGTCGGACATCTTCTCGACCTTGTATGGCCAGTCCGCTCCAGGATATGCATACAATACAGTACTACGCATTTGTGCAATTGAGACGGTGGCCATTGAGATCACCGCCCGAATATCTTTTTGATTCGACTGATGGATGCCTGGAGCCTCAAGCGCCAGATAATCCGATCGTTGTGACGAATCCTCATCTCATTGAAAAATGGCGGGTCATCATCCCGCGGCAGGATCAAACCCGAAGGCGTAATCTCGTTCTGCATGTTGACTCCTTAATGGTTGAAACGACCACCTTGATCGAGCTCTAGCTCACCCTCGAAAGGAATAAAGATTTCATTCCCGTTGACGAACGTGATGTCAAAGCCTTTGTCTGTCGGCTCGATAGCCGAAATATGACCGTACTCAGGGCTGTAATCCCCCACAGCCATCTCTTCAACAGGAATGGAAAGCATTATTCTCCTTAGTCGATCGCTACAGGGCGGGGGAGATCAAGCAAATATCCGTCACGAACACGTCGTACGGAGGCTCCTCGCATATTTACCCAACCCCACTTGTCGTCTTGGAAGCTGCCAGATATGTTGACCATCTCATAGAGATCTGCAACGGTGGCAACGTCGTACTTGTCGATGAGCTCCGTGAGAGTGTCAAGAACTTCCTCAGCCTCTCCACGGCTTTCAAGAACGATCTCGCGGAAGTCGTGAGTAGCACGAGCGTGACGGCTCATCTCTCTACGTTCATCCCTCTTCGAGACTTTGTTGTAGTTCGTGTAGCCAGGTCGGTGATCACGGCTGCGAGGACGCGAATCCCCGTACAGAGCACGCTCAATTCCCTGGCTAATGAGATCCATGATCAAGCTCTTTGCGGCTGGGATGGCCACGTCGAGAAGAAGATAGTTCCCCACGCTTCGGGCGTCGTCACCCATAAACATTTCAGAGAACTTACGGCCAAGAGGCTTCTTGCGCTCGACTACGCCACCCTCGACAATACGCCTGACCTCCGGTTTGGAGGCCTTCTCTTCTTTGCTTTTGTGACTGTTGCCCTGATAATTCATGGGCTTATCACTCATTACATCTCCTTAAATATGAGACAAAAGAAGAAGCCCTTTTTAGGGGGCTTCAATCTTTTACTTCTTGGCAGGCTTGGTGTCTGTCTCGTGGGTGATCTCAGAGGAGGCGGCCTTCAGAGCCTTGCGGGCCTTGAGCTTGTCGACGAGCTGCTCCGCACCGAACTTCGCTACGACTGTAACGGCGGCGGCTGCGGCAACGCATCCAACAAGGACAAAATCCTTGGTCTGAACTTCGCGCTCCATGTTGAGGTTGAACTGTACGAGGCTGTCCATCATTAATCCTTTCATAGAGGGGTGTCATTATATGACGTGTAATTCTTGCGAGATATGGGCGCCTAATTTGGTCGTTTAAGATTACCAGTAGCCTCTGGTCATGTCATGAGGGGACACTCCCCATTTTCTCGCAAGAGAGTACCTCAGCTACCCTCTTACCCCCTCGGAACCTTCCCCTTGAGGTCGTCAATCAACGCCCTCTGCTGTTCCTTTGGGAGATTCTTGAAGAACTGCCCGTCTATGAAGTTGTGCTGGATGTCGAGACCAGTGAGGTGCTCGTGCAACTGCTCGTAGCTCGGGAAGTAGTCGTACTCGACAGGGTCGGGCTTTGACTCGTCCGTAACCACTGGATCCTGCTGAGCGATTGCCTGAGGGATCGCACGATCTTCGTTACGACGGTCCTGTGCAGCCTTGATCAGATGCTGAGCGTTGGGGTCCTCGCTCTTAGGCATGATGCCGTTTACGAATTCCGCGGCGTACTCAGAGTCCGTGATGAGCCTGACGAAGAGAACCTCGTAGGCTCCGCTGTCGACAAAGTCGGCCGTGAACTCCGGACGCTTCCTGAACAGACGACCATCCTCCGAGCGAACACCAAATGAGGAAAGAAGAATCTCCTTGAAGGTGTTCACGATGAGGTTAGGGTCACCACTCTCACCGATTCGCTGGAGGTTCTCCGTGAGACCCCCGGCCATCTTGAGCTCCATCTCAGCCACCTCAGCGGTAGAGAGATTGAAGAAGAACGTCTCCGTAACCTCGACACCGTTGAAATCGGTGTAAGTGATCGGAAGCTTAAGCATAATACTCCTTAAAGAAAAAGAGAAGGCCCTTTTTAGGGGGCCAACTCTATGGGGAAGTTGTACTTGAGTGGTTAGGACTCGGTGACGGTCTCAACCACCTCGGAAGCCTTTTCGAAGACTCCGAGCTTCTTCAGGACAACGGCGCCGAGGATTGCTCCTGCGGCAACGCTGGCCAGGAAGGCCGGGTTCTTGATCGAAACGAACTTCTTGGTGGGGGTAACGTCGACAGTGGTGTCCATCATTTCTCCTTTTATAGTAGTGACTTCTGTCACTATAGTGTGTGTAATTTATGCGAGTTTAGCTGTACTTCCAGTACTGCTGGGTAGGCTGCTTCAAGAACTCAACTGCGATACATGGTTGTCCATCCTCAGATATAACACCATGGAACTCGACGTTGAGCATGTTAGACAGATTCCACCCAATATCGTCTCCATGACGAAGCCTAGGAAGCCCCACAGCCTCGTAGAACTCGTTCACAGAGACACACCCCTCGATCATGAGGCGTGCATTGAGGTCGTTCTGAACCTTGCGGATCTTCTCAACACCACTGTTGAAATATCGCCCAGTGAAGTCATCGTACATAAGAACGTCACCGTTCCCTGTGATGATCACCTGAGCGTTCGACGCGGGGTTGTCGTCCACGTGGTCCTGAGCGATTGAAGCACGCACCTTCTGCTCCTTGCCCTTACCAAGCTGCTCAACGACCTTGTATTTGTATTCGTCGAAGGCACGCTCTGTAAGAGACAAGGCAGTAAGTAGAGCCGCATTCCGTCGCGTACTTACACGGTTCGACCCTACTATGAGAGCGATGGTAGCCGCTCCCGTGATTGCAGCAGGAATGAAGGCTGTCCAGTATGTCTGAACTAGCGCCTTGGCATCATAAACCTCTGGTTCCCCACCTTCGAGAAGAGGTTCATAATGTCCGGCATTCACATCTTTTCCTACATCGTACGCTGCCTTAGCGACCAAATATGCAGTCGAAACTACACCTGTGATCGCTCCAGCCGTCAAGAGAGCCGGTGAGTTCTCCTTGAGAACCTTCCCAGCACCCTTAACAAGGCTTGAAATATCCTTCATGTTATCCTTCTCGCTTCATGAGACTCTCGTTCTTCATCTCCTTGGAAATGTTGTCAGCGAGCGCCTGTGCATCCATTCCCTCGTGCCAGACGGTGAAGAACGCATCTTCGAACTGCTGGAGGAAATGCTGCTGGTCGGCCCAGTGGGGCACCATGATGGTGACGTTCTCCAGAGGGTTCGGACGAACGTCATAGCCCCCCATGCGATGGATCTCCCTCTGAAGGTACCAGATGGCCTTCTCGAGATCTTCTTGCTCCTTGTGAGGATCCTTCTTGCCGGCACGAGAAATATACTTGATCGCGTTGCCCCTGAAGAAGTTGAAGTTCTTGTCGGCGATGAAGTCCGACACTTCGATGTTTCCATCGGTGTAATGGGATGGGTGGTTCACCGGGTCGTCAAGGATGACAGGTTCAACAGACTCCATGTTTTGAACGGTCTCATCAAAAGATCCCCCATCGAGAGAAATCTGTGGAATAACGCTACCATCGTCCATCACGTGGATCACCGATCCTTCAGGATATGCTTTCAGATCGGGCAGAACTACTGGCTTGTTGCGCTTACCAATGCGTAGAGGCTTCATTGTACTCCTTCCAAGAGAAAAAGAGAAGGCCCTTTTTAGGGGGCCAACTCGGCACTGCAATTGATAACTTGTTGGGCTTGATTGGGCGAGTTTACGCCGCACCGGTCGAGTTCTTCTTGAGGTTGAGAGTGCCCTTGATAACCGCGTAGGCTACAATGGCAACTCCAACCACAACAATGCGTCGACCGATGAGGGCGAGGTGCTCATCGCTTCCAATGGTGTAAACCTTCATCATAGTTTCCTTTCAATTGGTGTGGGGTGTCATTATAGCGTGTGTAATTTCTGCGAGGCAAAAGAAGAAGCCCTTTTTAGGGGGCTTCAACTTAAGGCTACTTTTTTTTTACCTTCATGACCGGAATGGCGAAGTCGGCAGCGAGGATCTCGAAGAGCTCAGTGAACCGCTCGGAGTTGACCACCATCACCACGTTGTTCTCCTTGTCGATCACCAGGTGAGAGTTCACGAGGCGCTCGACGGGAGCTTCAGCGAGGGAGGGGTCAAGGACCTGTGCGATTTCATAGAGCTCAGTCGTGAGCTTCATTGCATACATCATTTTATCCTTTCGTAGGCGAGAGTAGTCTCTCACTATAGGCCGTGCAGAAAATGCGATTTGATTTGTGGAAAATCTCCCCCCGGGAATTTTTGGAAGTGAAAAAAATAAACCGAAAAAGACTGACACCGCATGCAGGATTTGTCGTCCTTACACACGGTGCCAGTCTAGATCAGTTGTAGAAGTTCACACGTTAGTGAGACTTCCGCACGAACCCTAGAGCTTTCGAAGAGAGCACATGGGCCTTTTCGAAACCTAGGATCAGCACGATCCCGGCGAGATTCACTCCGGCGTTGATCAGCGTATCCGGCTTCACAGATGATTCCTTCTTATAAGTCTTCATCTTGTAAAGACGGTCTAGCTGAGCAGACATCTTAGCGAACTCATCAGAATCAGCACTAACCTTATTGATCTCGTCATGGACCTTCTTAATGGTCTTGTCGAGCTCAGTGGGTTCGGTGCGTGTCTTCTTTAACACGAATATCTCCTTTCAAGAGTTCTCACTATAGCGTGTGTTTTTACTGCGAGCCTGGTCCTTGTGTCTTGTTGTAACCAACACGGCTGATGCCGAGAACGGTCGCCAAGAAGACAGTGATCAGAGAGATAGTTCCCACGATCTCTGGAATATAACCCCAGTTCCAGAGAGCGGCAAGACCCGTGTACAGCGCAGCAATTGCCGGCAGTACAATGGTCACCAGCAAGCGAAGGACGTTATACGTCTTGTCTGTGAGGTGCCACGGATTGGTCTCGTCGTTCATCAGGTTCCTCCTTATGTTTTGGTTTGGAGTTTTGTGGATGGTTAATGATAGGAAGTTTCTTCACATCGTCTATAATCTTCTCAGCCAGTCCATTGCCTCCGAACGTAGAATATGGATCACAAAGATAGAAGAAAAAGTCTTCGTATTCATCCTTTGTAATATAACCACGTTCCTTGAAGGCCATTCCTAGCCAAATAATGCGATCATGAGCGATACCTAGAAGAAGTCGAGTAGTCGCCTTCTCAGTGACACTCTCTTCCTTCAATTGCTCGGCCTTACGCTCTGCGCGTCGCTGCAAATATGACCAGAGGCCAGTAGATGAGAGCATACCGATAACAATAGCAACCATAGCGCTAGAAAAGCTCATTATATGGTTGTCGCCTTCCACGTACCTCCGACCTTCACGTATGGAACAGCGACTTTCCATACACCAGCAACTCTAACGTAAGGAACAGCGTTCTTCCACACACCACCTACACGCACTCGAGCACCGGCATACGTAGCAGCAGTCTTAGAGTCTGATGCTGTGCCGTTACCTACTGCGTTGACGGAGCGTACACGGAAGTAATACGTAGTTCCTGGGATAAGGTTGCTGATGGTCACTTGGTACTTACCGCTTGTAAGGACACCACCAGTTACCCATGTAGCACCAGTGAAGCTGGAACTCGTGGATATCTGATACTGCCTTGATGTGATCGCAGACCCACCTGTAGTGCCGTCAGCCCAACGGATAACAGCTGTCGTGTGAGTCATCACGGGCGCATCTAGGGTAGGTTTACCTGGTACTGTCGACCTAGATATAGCCTTACTGAAGGTAGTAGGTCCACCAAGACCTGACGTGCCAGTCGAACCCAGAGTGAATGTAACGGTCTGGGAGGTCGTGACTGTGAAGGTCTTGAGTAGAAGCAAAGGAGCACCCGTTGGATAGTCCTTTGTGTCGCTTCCGCTTGATCCGTTGACCGTCCAGCTGAACGGCATGTCAGCTTTAAAGGTGGTCGAGAAGCCAGCTTGAATAAGGAACTGTACAGTGTCATCCCCGTCATCACGGATGACCATCCGACCACCAGAGCCTGTAGCCTTCTCATAGTCTGTCATGAGTCACCTACAGAGTCTTTAGATATATGTCGCCGTCAGCCCCTGACGCGTCAGAAGGAGTCGATGTGCCTGAGGATATGCCTGACGCAGCTCGGTAAAGGGCCTTACTCGTTGGAATAAGAGCCTTCACCTGAGCCACGAAATCTCTTGTGCGGTTGATCTCTCGACCCCCGTACTTAACCTCTGCACCCGACCCCGTATTCGGAACTAGTGGATAACCAGCAGCGGTTGCATCGTCACCGATAGCCATAATTCATCTCCTATGGGTCGTAGTGAGCATCTCCCCAGACTCCAACTGCGTCCGGCCACTCCAAATATGAAGGTAGCGAATACCAGGAGCCAGGATCGACAGTCACGTCCTGTACAAGTGTGGGGTAAGATCGTTCTCCTTGTGTGTCATGCACCAAGATCTGCTCTGTGACGCGCATCTTAGTGTTTACACCATCCGAGTTCTCAACGGTGATCACGTCACCCAAGAAATAGTCAATTCCGTACCGATATGGTCCGAACTTGCTGATCTCACCATCAAACGCTGCAACTTGCTTGTTCTCGCCTAGTGCTGCTAGTCCACGCTGGTTGAGCAGATCTGTGAGGGGAGCCCCCGCAGCCATATCTACATCACTAGCATCTACCATTAGCACTCGACGTTGGAAGCCTGCAACTGCTGGGTCCACACCAGGTGCGTATACCACAGCATACCCGTTCGTAGAAAAGACGTAAGCTACGTTCTTACTACCTGACAACGAGTTGAATTCGGAGCTATCCGAGAGATTGTCCATGTCAATGCTGAAGACCACCGGTGGAAGATCGTCCTGGCCAATTGTGCGATCGAAGCCCTCGTAGACCTCGAAATATAGCTCAGATTCTTCTCCATTACGAATAAGCCTGAACCCAATCCCATATACTTGGCAAATCGAACGAAATGCGTCATACACGGAACCAGGCTTCAAGCTCACCGTAATCTCATCACCAGTATCTCCGCTACCACCAGGCGTGTATCCTGCGTAACCATCCTCCCAGATGCCAACAGCATCATCCCAATAGAGATCGTCAGGAAGAGAATACCAGGAGCCTGGTGTGACCAACAGCTCACCCTCTTGAATATAGGGGATTATGTCCCCGCTATCAAGATCACCGTCAATACAAATAGCGTTAAATATAGTCTTCATGATGCCACCAGGCGTATCAGAGATCACCCAGTAAGGCTCAGTTGTAAGATTACTTAGTGTGTGTTTCGCTACGCGATCCTTCAACATCGCCTCAAGAGAATATCCACTCACCTTGAGCATCGATCGGCCATCAGAGTCTACGGTCTTCTCCACAGTCTCGATAGTCATGACATAATATGAGCCAGCAACGGTGCACTTGACCCCTTCGACCAACCAACTGCGAGTTTGGTTAGTTGAGACAATGAGCATCTCAAAGTCACCATTCTCATTGAACCGCTCAGTCCAAATAAGGGACTCGAAGTTGTCAATCACCTCTACAGAGCGTAGAGCATCATCCAAGAGAAGGAGTTCCATTACAGACCTCCAAATTTGGTCTTATACGACACGGTGTAAGGGATTGCTGCCCCCTCCGCATACGCACGAAATCCATTCTCCCCTGGTTGTAGAGTGATCCACGAAGAGGACGTAGATCGTGCGTACAAGATAGAGTACTCAGTGCCAGCTCGACTAACCGTGATCTTCTTCTGTCCAGATACTGTGTTAACTTTCAGAACGTCTCCGGAGAGAAAATCGTAGGTGATCTCGATCGTACGAATATAATTATTACCCGCCGTCTGATAGAGTGTTACCCCATCGCACGTACGGTTAAGATTAAGCTGAAACTCTACTCCTGTCTCGATATCACCTTCATAGTTGATGGTCATCTCTGTTGCTGTAGAAACCGTGCTACCACTCACCACAGTTTCGTCAGGAAGGTAGAAGTCAGGGTCAAAACACAGCACCGATATAGTCGCCTCAGGGTCCTTCGTGAATAAAGGAGACTCAAACGACTCAATCCGACCAGTGATCAAATAGTTGATACCTGACGAATCGCCAAATATCATACTGACAGGACGCTTTGGCATGAAGAAGTTGTAAAGCTGCTTCCTCAAGTCACGCACATCCCTTGTTGGATGATCCTTGCTCAACCCCAGTTTAATGACCGGGTTACGCTTCTCTCGATGCGAGTTCTGGTACTGATCTCCATCGATCTGAGCGAAGTTGCTAGTCACGATAGTCGCCTTGACCGGGTCCAGACCCGTGATCTCCTTCACCGTATACCCGCTATCCGTATCCCACAAAGGGAGCTCCAGAGTGTCGCCTTGAGCATTAACGACTGTCAATTGATCAAGCATTTTTCTTCTCCAGAGCTCCCTTCGCGGCAGATATTAGGTTCTTAGATTGACGGTAGATCTCGGCCGGGTTCGGATCCTTCGGCGAGTTAATGGTCTGGTTGAACAGAACATTGGTAGACGGAGCCTCTGTCGTGGAGTCCATCGTTGCTGCCAGATCCTTGTTCGACTGGTAGGCCGTAGAGGCGGCTGTAGCCCTGGAATATGTACCATTGACATCAATCGAGGACGGAGTGACAAGAGTATCAATCTCGCCAGCACCCTTCTTGATTGCTGTCAGATCCAGCACAGGAGCAATGACCGGGTTAAGCTCCATGTTGGTGTCAACCACATCGGAGATCCCAGCCATCGAGTCCTTCAAACCGTCCAAAGCCGCATTACCCATGACACCAGTGGCATCCATAACCTTCTTTGTAGAGGTCATGAACGGGTTGATGAAGCCATCCACAGACATCTCACCGATCCAGTCGAACTCCTTAGATGGGGAGTTAATGCCCAACAGCTTCTTAGCGCCATTGAGTGCGCCCTTAGCCACATTCTTAGCCGCATCCGTGACCGCAGATATACCCTTAGTGAGACCGCTAGTCATTCCCTTGATGATCGCCTTAGCGATGTTCAGACCAGCATCCTGAATTTCACCAGACTTCTTATCGATCGTATCAGCGATGCCGTTCAAGAAGTCGATGATCAGGTCAGCGGCTGCCGTTAGGACCTTCGGAATATTACGTCCGATACCCTTAAGGAACTGAACAATCAGATCAGCACCAGCATCGATCACCTTACCGATGTTCTTAGCAATACCCTCTAGGATGCCAGTCATCAACTTGATAGCTGCGACTACAAACATAGGTACCGCTACAACAATCGTCTGAAGCAATCTAGCGATGAGCATCAGGAAGGTTCTCTGGATCTCAGGTGCGACATTCTGAATCGTAGTCAGGATTGACATGATCAGAGTAGTCATCGCTTCGACAAACACCGGTCCAGACTCACCAATCACCTTAGCAAAGGCCACAATGCCCTCACCAAGCTTCTGCAAGGCTAGAGGGATCAGTGACAATATAGCTGTGATTACCAGAGTAAGAGCTGCTGCTCCAACGGCTCCAAGGGCGGCAAGAGCGGTCATACCCATGGCAAATAGAAGCACAGCGGCTCCGATGGCCATAAGGCCAATGCCAAGTAGACCGATAGCGATACCCAGAGCGAGGATAATCGGTACCACAGGGGTCAGAACGAGAGCTGCCACACCGAGTACCAAGAATACTCCCGCCAGAGCCACAAGACCCTTTCCGATCTCTTCCCACTGCATAGCCCCCAGAGCCTGAAGCACGGGAACCATGAGCATGAGCGCTCCTGCAACGATGATGAGAGCCGCTGCGCCAGGCAGAGCTCCACTCATCAAATACATGGCGCCGGCAATGATCGCCAGAGAACCAGCAAGCATAACCATACTCTTACCGACTGACGTCCAATCCATGCCGCCAAAGGCAGACATAGCCTTAGAAATCAAGCCAAGCGCATAGCCGACAACAACCAGGCTGGCCGCAGATACCAACATATTCTTGGGCATGAGATGCATAGCCCCGGCGATAATGAGAAGCGCACCGGCGAGACCCGCCATACCCTTACCCAGCTGCTCCCAAGAAAGTGCAGCAAAGACCGTGACTACATCGCTTAGCATCTTCATACCCTGGGCGAGAACTACGAGTCCCACCGCAGACGCAAGGAGATTTGCTCCGTTGCCCGTAATTCGGCTAAATATAGCAATGATCCCAAGAAGTGCTGTGATCATGCCGATACCCATACCGAACGTAGCCACATCAAATCCGGCGAAGGTTGTAACTACACCCGCCATCATCTTCAGTGCAAGCGACAATATAACCAATCCTGCACCTATCAGGATCAGCTTAGCTCCGCCAGATGCAGGCATCGCATATGTCAAACCGATAACCATACCCAGAAGGGCGGCTACGCCGAGAAGACCCTTAGCGAGACCAACCCAGTCCAAAGTAGACAAGGCAATCACGGAAGTAGTCATGATGCGCAGACCAGTGGACAATATGATCAACCCAAAGCCTAGCGCAGCCATTCTTGGCCCGCCGTCCTTAGGAAGCGCATACGTGAGACCAATAATCATGCCGAGCAGTGCTCCGACACCTGCAAGTCCCTTACCAAGCCCCTCCCAGTCGAGCTTCGCCAGGCGTGTAACTGCGATCGTGAGGATATTTACCGCAACAGCGAGCAGAATAAGACCCGTCGCAATAACGGGAAGCTTAGCCATACCCTTGGTCGCCACGCTGCTCTCGAGGAGCTTGAGCGAGACTACCAGTTGAGCAAACATGCCTGTCAGAGCGCCCATGGCGACCGCAAGCTTCTTGGAGTCGACCATAGACAGGGCAACTGCCGAGGCAGCAAGCATCAGAACTGCCCCTGCGATCATGAGGAGAGTCTTAGCCTTGATCTGCTGCTGCATGGTTTTGAGAGTGGACGTCATCGTGTCAAAGATGTTTGCCACCGAACCAGCAACGCGGTCAATGCCGCCCTTGAATCCGCCAACGAGACCGTCAACAAGCTTCGTGATCGGGTTGCCCTTGAGGAACTTCTTTATCATGACGATAAGACCGACGATTAGGCCGGCGCTCAGAGCGTCGAAGATGCTGCTGTAATCCATGGACTGGACAGCGTCGAAGAGCGTCTCGCTAAGGTTGTTTATGAACTTAACGATCGGGTTCTCCCCGGAGGCAATTGTGCCGTCTCCAGAGAAGAAGTTCTTGATCGCCGAAGCGCCCTTCTTGAACAGATCCACGACGGGAGCAAGACGGTCTCCAATGAGCTGGAACACCGCAGCGAAACCGGACGTGTCGATGTCGCCATTGAAGAGGTTCTTAAACCACTGGACCGCTTCCTTGAGCTTGTCGATGGGCCATTGGATGACCGCGGCAAGGTTGGAGAAGAAAGTCTTAAGCGCCGTACCCTTCTTGAGAGCCTCGTTGACGCTAACAAGCCAGTCACCGATCTTAGCCGTGAAACTGAGGACTCCCCCGGCGGCATCTCCGACCTGCGAGAACAATCCGCTGAAGACTCCGAGGAGACCCTTGACTACTTGACCGATGATGCTAAAGAAAGCGAAGACTCCCTTGAAGGTGCGCTTCAGGTTGTCCGCAGTTTCCTCTCCCATTTTGAGCTTCTCGGTGAAGTTTGCAAAACTCTCAGTCAGAGCGAAGAGACGCTCACCAGTCATCGGTGGGAAGACCTCCGAGAAGGCATCCTTGATGGGTCGAAGCACCCTAGCAATCACCTCGAACGTGTTTGAGATACCCCTTAGCAGCGAATCAACGCCGCCGAGCTCTCGCCACTTCCCGAAGATCTTTGTGAGGGACATGTTTCGGGCGTCAGAGAGGGTGCTGATGAAGGGAGAGATCACATTGTTCAATCCCGTCCACAACTTCTTAGCATCTTCCAAATCGCCGAAGACGATCTGCCAAGTCTTAGCCCAGCCAGAGCCGACGCTTTCCTTGAGGGTGTCGATGAGCTGAGTGCCCGTCTTAACATCCTGTGCGGCAGCGACAGCAGCGGCGGCAGTTTCTTGGATCGCCTTGATCTGGTCCTTCGAGTAGCCCATGGACTTCAACTGCGCGTCCGAGAGCTCGCCGGTGTACTTTCGGAGGGTCTCACTGAGGATCTCTGACGTGAGCCAGCCATCCTTCAGGGAGTCGCGGAATGAGCCATTCTTCTTGATGATCTTGTCAACGTTTACACCTTGTACGCGCGCGGTCTCCATGATGGCGTTCCTAAAGCCTTCACCCGCGATACCAGACGTCTCGAGAGACATCCAGTCCTGCGTCATCATCTTACCCTTGGTCATGGCCTGGTTCAGACCATACTTAAGGGCGCTAGCCATCTCGTTTGCGCCAACACCAGCGAGAGCAGCCGCGTTCGCGAAGCCCTTCACCGTGTCAACGGCCGGCTGCAACTCGAGACCGGACGTGGTAAGCGTCTTCACACCGTCGGTCATCTGGCCGAAGTTGTAAATGGTCTTGTCTGAGTAGTCGTTCAACGTCTGCAATGCAGCGCCGATGGACTCGAGCCCTTCGCCCTTGCTCTTGGTGTTTGCCAAGATGGTTTGAATGGCTGTCAGCCCAGTCTCGTACTCCTGGAGACCAGCGGAAATTGGATCGATCGTAAGCGATTTAACCAACTGTATGCCGACGTCGACCGCTTTACTCGCGATGTTTGCCAGCGCAGTGATTCCGATGATACTCAACGCCGTGAACTTCGAAGCGATGCCATCGACGCCCTCAGCAATTCCCTGCAAGGAGAAGCGCTTTCCAGCATCCGAAAGGTCCGAAAGACCCTTCTTCGCGCCGTCCATGTTGAGAGAGGACTTGAGCTTGTCCAACATAGAGATGGTGTCGCCGGCATTCTTCTTGAAGTTGCCGTTGTCGAAGGTCATTCCAACTACGCGCTCGTCTACTTTACCGCTCATGCCGATGTCACCGCCTTCCAGACGCTGTCAGAAATTTGATCAAATATAGGACGGATGGCAGGATTGATGAAGTCTCTACCCTGCACGTAACCTCCTGTGCCAGTCGCGTGACCGTATTGCAGAAGGATGACCACCGGCACCCCCTCGGCCGTGTCGGAGTTTCTCCACACGACGGACCACGAGGACTTCCCCTTGATTATCTCGTAGCTCCACGAATGGGCCGCTAGACCCGTTTCGGAGGGGGTGGCCGAGGCCAACGCTTGGACACCAGCACGTCCAGCAGCATCTAGTTGTGACGTAATATAGTCATCCTGGACCATCGCTGCTAGGAATTTGTCGGTGTCCTTCCAGGAGCCCTTTGATGTGAATGTAATCATTAGACTCCCTTTCTTTATGTATCGGCCATGTACATTCCACTAAGTGACCATTGTTCACCACTAGCACAGTCAGAGGTTCCTCCAACTGCTGCTATAGATACTACGCCAGCACTTGTAAGAGCAAACATTGCTGCTCTACCAGTTGATGCTGATGTAAGACTCAAAGCATTGCCGGCGGCCATTGGTCTCCAAGCCGTTCCCAATGTGCATATGTTGACATTGGTTATGTTTCCTGTACCCCCGACAGATATAGCAGCACCTGTACGAGTTATAGCTAGATACAGCCAGATGAATGGGCCAAACTTTCTAGCCTGCTGACTATCTACAGTCCAACCTGTTGATGCCGTAGCAATACCGCTAGTAACGAGTCCACTATCACCATCGGGGGATGTCCAGTCAGACCATACTGAACTGTAAAATCTACGAGTCCATGTTCTTTGGTTTGCTAAAGTACCATCACGATACACTGTGTAGCGCTGATGTACATATCCCGACGAAGGGGTAGACACTTCCAACAATCCGGCAAGAGCTACTGGATAGTTAGATCCAGAAGCAGCATTAGCGTTACTTGTCTGATAGTATACACCATTCGCTGTGTAGCTATTAAGATTCGCACTACCCGGTATCGAGGTTGGTGTGATCAAACCATCAGCATAGTCTTTTCGTACAATATCAGCTGCCGCTGTAGGAGTAGCCACTTGAGCTTTACCACTACCATCACGACGCATGATTGTATTAGCCGTTGCTGCTGAGACACCTAGAGCATCCACATAAGTTTTAGTTGGATACTGAACCCAAGCTGCCCAAGTAGTAGGTGACATTGAGGTTCTAACCCAAACAACACCTGTGTTTTTAACAACCAGTGTTTGTACAACCCTATCGCCTGTACTACCTCTTACTGTGGTTACAGTTGCTGGTGCAGCAAACCAAGTGCCAACGGTAGAAGCCGTTCCGGTAACCGTTATTGTTTCTGTAAATAGATCTGGAGTATCTGCTTCAACTCTAGTATCATCTACAACAACGTTTTGGTCGCCATCATCACCTTGAGGACCGACTACATGCCCGGCATTGATCCAATCCCCACCAAAATTCTTAAGCATCAGATCGCCGTCGACGTTTACCAAACCATCGATAATGGAGGCGGCTTCAATTGCTTCCATTCGTTCTTTGCCGAATACGATAGCAACGCCATCTTCTGGCATGTCGCCTCCTTTCTAAAGCGAACTAATTTGGAATGTCTCCTCATTCAACCAGATCACCGAAGGCCACTTAAGTTGAACTGTATCATCATCTAGCCATTTAACAGCTGACTCCGGACCTGTTATGGTATACGTCCCATCACCATTATTATGAACTTTGAGTATGGCGCCTTCTTGGTAGATCTCAAATACCTCTTCTGGAGTTGGCATCCTAGGATCGCCTTCTTCTCCATAAAGAATATCCTCAACACCTTTAACCACCCACTCATAAGATATGTTTGCATCAACAATCAAATGAGACAAACGGTACTTATCTTGAAATATGAGAGGCTTCGTTGAGACGTTAAACTCGAAATCTATTGGTTGTGGCGAATCATTGATGGAGGGATAACTCTTTTCAGAAGGAACTGCTCTCGCGTTGTAAACGAGATGTATCTGAGGCTTCCCACCATAAAAAGTACGGTAGGAAAAATCAAACTGTGAGCCCTTATCTAGACCCTCTGGATAAGTGAAGCATTTAACAACCGCAGAAAAGGCCCCAGTAGTCTCTTGATTTGTCATCTTAACGCCATCTAGATGGGTCTCTACGCGAACAGCGTCATCTGACCCCTCTTTTACAGCCAAAAGACCATTCCAAGCGACTCCTAGGCCATTTTTTGGGTAAAATACTCCTCTATCGGCGCCCTGTAGTGTCTTTCGCTCTTTGAGCTCTCCCCAAACTAGTCTACTCATGAGAACAACTCGATCAATTCACTCTGAGTAGGGAAGTGGGCATCGCCTTCATCCGAACCATAGAGCAAATTCTCGAGTTCTTCCAGAATATCGCTTGGGGTCAGTGACGCGTCAACCACCATATGGGCGCTAGGGTGGTACCCCGGTGTAAGCGGAGCAAGTGTAGAGACTGGCCAGTTGAAAACAAAAGGATTCGGAGAGTCTGCAATTGTATTGTTCTCCTTATCCGCTGGGCCTGCCAGTGCATTCCACACCATATGGATTTTGTAGGAGTAATCAGCTCCTAGGATTGCGTTACCCAGTCGTGACCTGTATGTGAAGTTGAAAGTCTTCTTAGGTTGCTGGGTTATGAACAGCCCGTTGTGAATGGGGAGGTCTCCAAGGCACTGAGCGAAGGAAGCCGGGTATCCAAAGGCCTGTATAGAGGCCTCGAACTCCTCAGACTCCGAAAGATTGAGGTATTTGACACCATCGAGATAGAAAGGCTGAGGATCGCCACCGGTTGGGGACTCCTTGACTGAAACTAGACCGTTCCAGGGCACACCAATTTCATCTCCGACATAGAGAACACCACGATCGACACCGGTTTCAAAGAAACGCTCTTCGAGTAGGCCCCAAACAAGCTTAGACATCAGTCCTCCTTTCTATCCATTGGTTTTCAGCTGTTCTCTGCGCAGTCTGTTCATCTCAGACATCTTGGCGGCAGCTTCAGCGTGGCTCATCTTCTTCTTAGGTGCATTCTTGCGGTTGCAAACCTGTATAAGAGTTAGAAGACGGTTAAGATGCCATTCCTGACACTCAAAAGGGATACCTAGAGAGATCATCCAGTAATAGATGAGCTCAGCAGTGATGATTTCCCTTGATTGTTGATGACCTTGCTCCTCTGTGAACCAAGTAGCTGTCATCTTCGCATTGATGTAGTTCTGAATGTCATTGATGTTACTCTGAGAGAGATTCTCAAAGACCTCCGGAGGAGTATCAGTGCCTACATTCATGCATTTGATGTACTCGAGAGTCTCTTTGTCAGTCTTACGCTCATTATTGATGAACGGCTTCTCAAAGATTTGCTCCCATTTTGATAGAGAGACCAGAGAATGCTCCAGCACCAGAGTTCCCAGCTTGTCACTTATAAACTCTTGAGTAGAGTTATTGAATTTGTCTGGTGAGAACACATCGATGTGGAGCATTCCCTGGCCTCCTTCCTATCTTTAGACCGTGAACAGCCAGTCGTCGACGAACGGCGTCGTGAAGTAGTAGCCGGAAGCCGGCACAGCCTTCACAATGGTGTTGTCGGTGATGGTGACTACTCCGGTAACCGTCTCTCCAGCGATCTTGTAGACCACGCCGGTGACGGTCGGGATCGTGATATCGTCCTCGTCCTGCGTCGGGGCAACAGGCGAGACACCGGTGAGGGTGCCAGCGCTGAAGAACCCAACGACCTCGGTCGGGCTGGGCAGATGCGGGTCGGTACCCGCGGATCCGAACAGCTCGGTCTCGAGTGCCGCGAGGGCGATCGGGTCGACCGTCGTGGAGTCGATGGTGATCGATGCCGTGGGGCGGAAGCCTTCGAGGTCGATGGCGACCGGTGTGGTCGACAGCTCCCAGCTCAGCGTCATTGCCTCAGGCGAGTCGTTGACCGTCTCGTAGGCCTTCTCAGAGGGCGCCGCGGTGGCTCCCCAGACGATGTGGATCTTGTAGCCGAGGTCAGGATTGACCGCGTTGCCCACCTTCGTCCGCCAAACGAGACCGAAGCCCCGACGATTCTGCTGACCGACGTGAACGCCGGGAACAGGAGACGCAACACCGTTGCACTCCTCGAACTCATCAGGATAGGTGAATGCCTCCACCGTAGCCTTGTAGTCCTCAGCAGAGATGAGGTTGAGGTACTTCATGTTGTCTGCGTACTGTGCAGTCGCCTCAGCGCCCTCAGGGCTCTCAGTGACAGACACAAGTCCGTTCCAGGCAACACCGATGTCATAGGCACCAGCATCGTCCTGCTTGTACAGAACGCCGTGGTCTACGCCCGTTTCGTACTTCCGGTCCTCGAGCTGGTCCCAAAGAATCTTGCTCATTGATTTCTCTCCTAAAAGTAGAGTTGATAGACGTCGTGGTGGAGGTTCGCAGATACGAAGTGTCGATCGAAGGAACACATAGGCAGCTCTTCAACCGCATCTGGAATTGTGCTATCAGGATCTTGATCAATGACCGTTACCTGATAGCGACGAGTCTTACGATACGGTTTGTTATCTGCGTGTTGTGTTTCAACGAAGGACTTTTCGTATACGATGCAAGGATATTCCATTTGAGTATTGTTAGTCGCCTGGAAATATACCTTCTTAGGCCCCTCAATCCCCTTCAGGATCTGGTGGAGCTGCTGGCGTCGGCCCATCGTACTTCCCTCCCATCCTCAAGATGAGGCGGGGGCTCTTGATCTCAACAGTGTTGACAACCCATAGAACCCCCGCCACCTTGATGTAGCGAATGGCAAAGAAGTTTTCATTTGCGAATGCGTCAGCGACGATGGAGATCGAATTAGTGAGGGTTATGTCCTCATTAATCTTGTCTCCCTCGGCCAGTTTCCTATTCATCTGTAGAATATCACCATAGTACTTACGCTCGGTGATCACATCTACATAGATGCCAGAGTCCGGAGGGACCTCCTGGTTTTGGGCATAGCCGACTTCGCCGTAGAACTTGTTTGCCATACTACCACCGACTAGTCGAGCTCAGTGGTACCGATGAAGGTCCAGTCAGCGTCGAAGTTGTACGGGAAGTAGTAGCCCGATGCGGGCACCGCGACGACCGAGAGCTCCTCGTCCTTGTCGATTGCGGCCTGAGCGCCAGCGGACAGGGTTACGCCCGTCTCCTGGTTCTTGTAGACCACGCCGGTAACGGTCGGGATCGTGACGACTCCGGTGCCAGCGTTGAACGACGGAACCGTGGGCGTTGCCAGGGTACCGGCGGTACGCTTGACCACAATCGCAGCCTTCCACTTCGTGAGTCCACCTGAGAGGCGGGTCTCGTAGAGGTACTTGTACTGGTTGTAGTCGATGTCGAAGTCGTCGAAGAACGTGGTCTCGCCACCGCGGTCGGTACCAACGCTGTAGTCCTGGAGGTTGAGGATGATCGCAAGGACCGTCAGCTCCTCGTTCAGGATTTCAACGTCAACAACTCGCGCGACGCCGAGCTCGGAAGCCAGCTCCTCGCGGTTGCGGTACAGACGACGACCCATCTTGTCCTTCTGGAGAAGCAGGTCGGTGAGGAACGAGCGAGCCATGAACGCCGTCGGGGCGCCAGAGCCGTGGTACTCGTCCATCGAGCGGATGATCGCCTCGGTTGCGTCAGCAGGGCTGGCGTTCGTCGGGATCGTGACGGGAACCGCATAGAACTCGTGATCATGGGCGATCGAGCGGATACCCGAACCGTCAGCGTTGCTGGCAGGGTCCTTGATCTTGTTGTCGTCGTCCACCTCACGGCCGTCACCAATGAGGATCGCGCGTGCGATTTCCTCCTCAAGCATGAGACGCATCTCAGCCTTGAGCCAGGCAACAACGTCGAGGTCCGTGATGTCGATGATGTCATCGCGGTCGAGCTTCTGCTTCTTGTAGACGGTCTGGGGCGTCGTGGTGCGCTTGGAGAGGGAGAAGAACTCCTCCTTCTTCATGTTGCCCTTGATGTAACCCTTCGCGCGCGCGTCGTCCTCGGTGATGTCCGCGAACATCGACCGAATGCGAGACCACGGAACGTGCTTGGTGCCGCCTAGAATGATGTCGACCCACTCAGTGCGACGCTTGACGAACTCGGGGGAGTCCTGAATCGACTTGGCGTCGGGGAAGAGGAGATCGATGTTGGTGATACCATACTCACCGGCGTGCATCAGGAAGGCCTTCTTGTAAGAGCCCATGAGCTTGGCGTCGGTCATGATGGTTTCGAGCTGTGCGTGAGTAAGGGTCGCGCCCTCATCACCGCTCTGCTGGGACTGGTCAAAGACGTTTCCGCCCATTTGAGTTCCTTCCTGGTTGTGGTTCAACGAGTCATCCTCGTTCTCGTCGCCGTCGTCAGAGTCGTCGTCACCGTCGTCCTCATCGTCGTCGCCGTGCTTGATGTTGTCGTCACCGTCCTCGTCGGACTGGCTAAGGGCCTCTCCGATCAGATAGTGAACGACGGCCTTCTGCTCTTCATCGAAGGAGTCGTAGACTTCCTTGATGGTCTTCTCGCCGTCTCCGTCGGCCATTGTTCCTCCTTGGTTGTCTTGCGACCCGTCGGTTGACTGATCTTCATGCTCAAGACTGAGGCCGGTGTAGATGATAGCCTCACCCTCAACAACCTCGTAGTCATCGCCGTGCTGCATGTACACGTTATCGATGAATGCTCCGGGGTTGGCCCCCGAAAGAACGATGCTAACTTCCTTAATGCTTCCATTGTGGACTAGCTTGTTCTTCTCTACGAGCTTGTTTGCATAGATGGAGAGGGCCTCAACGTCGCCGTGCTCGACGAGCGCTTTGGCCTGTTGTCCGGAAGGGGTGTCGTTGAAGAACCCGTAGGTGTAAACACCATCCTTCCTCTTCTCGAGTACTGCGTGCCCGAGAATCTGGATTGGATCGTTGTGCTGATGTTGCCAAACGAGCGGAACCTTCATCTTGTCCTGATGCGAGAACGCATCCGGCATGATTGTCCGACCGTCGGAGCACTTCAATCCCGCTTTGGTAGCCCAACCTGAAAAGTCTGCTCCCATTTTGAAGTATCCTTTCTAAACCGCTCTCTTGGAAGATGAACCTCTTTGAGAAGACTTAGCCACTGGCTTCTTTGGAGGAGGAGCCGATGTCTGAGCCTTAATTTTTGGCTTTCGCTTTGGTCTGAGAACTGTCTTCCTAGTGGTAGTCCGTTCCTTAGACGAGGTCTTCTTCTTTGGAGTGGTCTTAGACTTTGCGGCCGATGCCCCTGGGATCTTTGTACGAATGTTCTCATACTCCGTCTCAGTGGCTTGGTCATACTTGTCCTTGATTGCCTGCTTGTTAGTCGCATAGGACTGTCTTGCTGTGGCAATCGCCGCCTTGAGTTGGCTGCCTACCTTCTGGAGATCGGCATTCGCCTCCTTGACGGCTCCTTGGGCACGTCTGGTCCGCTGGGCCTGTAGGAAGGCTCGTAGTCGCGGACTGGCATTCCCCGGGATCGGAGTGTCGGACATCACCTGTTGAAGGAAGTCCGTCAGTTTCGCCTGGATTCTCTCTGACGCTGCCTCCGCGTTCGCTCGGGCTGTGTCGAGTGCCTGCTGGGTTTCCTCTGACGCCTTGTTCAGGTCATTGGTTCGAGCAGTGCTGATAGAATCCTTCGTTACGGCCCAGGCATCTGATTGCGCCTTACTAGTAAGGGCATTCGCCTTCTTCCTACCTTTGAGCTTCTTGGTGCGCTCGTAGTAGGCCTTAGCCTTGACTGGATCGTAGTACTCAGAGGCGTAGTGCGCAAGAAAGTTGTCAACTACTGTTGTCATCTTGCACGTCACCCCCTGGGTTAGCCAGGATACTATCAATTTGTGCTTCCAGATCAGCGAGAACGCTGTCTTCTGGTCCTTGCCCCTCAGCCCCTCCTGTGGGTGAGTCGCTACCCGACTGAGGCATGTTCCTGTTGGCGAGTTCGTTCGCTGAAGCCTCAGGCCTTGGCTTCATGCCTACAGCACCGCGAACCTCGTTGGGCGACATGATCTCGTTACGCGTGAACTTATCTGCGATCTCAGCGACCTCAGACACTGGAACAAGCTTGAACGGATCACGATAGAATTCGATCGACTGTCCCTGCGTGCGCGCAGTCTTCGTGATGAAAGTTCGCTTCATGGCCTGCGTGACCGCCGTAAGAAGCGGTTCGATCGTGCGACCATAGTAGTTCAACATCGTCTCTTCATCAGCACTACCGTTCAGGATCTCCTGCGTGAGACCCAGCTGCGAGAACAGAAGCTCTTGCAAGTACTGGATCTGCGTCAGCAGGTTGCTTTCAACCGGTCGGTTGAGCTGTGTGATCTTCTCGGTAGCATCGACGTAGCCAATGCCGAGCGTCGAACCCTCCATCTGATCCATGAGTGCCTGTCGGCGTTCCCTAGCCTGCTCTTTGCGAGCAGCAGACTTGACAACGTAGGGTAGCTGAAGGATCAGGTCGAGTTTACCCATACTCTGCTTCTCATCGACTACGTCCAGAAGACTAAGCTTCCTAAGTAGTCGTTGAAGAGTCGAGTTGGACTCATTCATCACATCGTAGAAGGGATTCTCTATGATAGCGACGTTCCGCTTCAAGAGAGTTACCTCCTGGCGAAGACCTGTCTTCTCATTGTAGAGATCCACTCGCACGTGACGCGGGTACCACTGAACGATTCGACCAACTCGCAAGGAGCGGACATCGTAGCCACCAGTGGTCACAGGATTGACAGTTGTATCTACTGCCACGACTGCGATACAGCCAACGCTTAGCATTGAGCTGACTACATCTCGAACAAAGTGAGCTGACGCTTGGTCGATGTTAGCCTCGACTTGAAGACAGTCATTCAGTCCACTTGGAATCGTGTCCAGATACTGACCATTCTCATCAACTCGCACGTGACGAATATCGATTGATGACGCGTCGACGCTAAGACGAGTATAGATAGAAGAGATGATCGACTTCTCGTTGGCCATAGTCCTGTACGGCCTGTCCGGACGTCGGCTAGTCGATGGACCGTAGTCACGTGATGCTGTGAAACTCTCTTGACCACGGAATACGTCCCAGGCGTGCTTCAGCCTTCCTCCGATGGACTCTGCCATGTCTCACCTCCTTTCAGGTTTGTCGATCCATTATGAATCCTGAATGCGGATTGCGTTGACTGCTGTGGTGGCCATGACGCCAGTCTGAACGAGCCCTGTAACGAAGGACACGCCAGCAGCAACTTCAGGACGACCTGACTGATTGAGGGCTCGGACCGCAGTGCGACCTACGATACCCGTAAGAAGAGAAGTAGCAAGACCGGCTGACACATTCGTAATGTGAGCCTTCCGCTTGTTGCCTCCAGCTCCTTTGATGATTGAATCAACACGAGCTTGACGTCGTTCATCAATCTTCTGAGCGTGACGTTGCCTCGCTGCCTTGCGGTTCGCGTGCGCGCGACGAGGAGCTGCTCCAAGCTGAACTCGGCCAGACTGGCTTCGACGTACGCCCCACTTCATGCCTTTGACACCGTGATGAACTAGGAAGTCATCGATGCCATCGTCTTTCTTATCACTCATTCGAATGACTCCTTGTTCAGTTTGAAGGCAACCCAAGCATCCATCAAAGCAGCAACGTTGTCGATCTTTTGATCCTGTCGCTTCTTGAGTAGCTTGCGGTTACCGTTTGTGTCCTCCATTGTTATGGCGTTACCCATCGCAAACGACATGAGCTCCTGGTCAAAGAGCAACAGACGATCTTCACTGAGCTTCTTCAACTCACCGAGAGGAACAGATTCTGTCCTAGCTCCCTGGATGACCTTCTCAATCCCATAGGGTCCGTTCTCCGTCTCCCAACGCTGGATGAACTCCTTGGCGTTGTATGGGTCGAAGCCCAGAGCCATCACGTCAAACTCAGATTCCTGAATGAACGCGTCGAGGTTGTCATAGACCTCCATCATGTCCAGAACAGTTCCATCGAGAACGTGAAGGCTTCCCTCTTCGAGAAATTCGTCGTACTTGATCCGCATAGCACCCGGAAGCTTCTTAAGCGTAACCTCCGAAATATAGCTGCGAGTCTTAACTCCGAACTTCCCATTGGATAGCGGGAATAGGAAGGTGAATGCACAGAAGTCGTCACCTTGTGAAAGGTCAGCGCCCATGGCGCATGGCAACTTCCAGAATTCTTGCTTCCTGTGAGGAATGGTCTCCTCGTAAGTGAAGAAGTAAGTGTAACCCTCCATCGGAATGCCGAACCGCTTGGCGAGAATATCGTTACGGGTGGCCGGTGCCTTCTCGGCACGTTCCACGTCCTGGTGATACGTCTCGTAAGTGACTGTGATTCCGATATTCGGCTGTGCCTTAGGCCACATCGAGGGATCTGCAACCTCATCAATCTCATCCAGCCTGTAGTGCCAGATAGAAATATGAGGAGCATAGTAGTCACCCTTCAGGATGTCAGCCAACTCCAACTTGATCGTGTCACCGCTGCCGTTACGCACTGTACCCTCAGAGCTGATTGCAAGAATAAGGTACTCTTGTCCATCCTTTGAAGCGCCCTGCTCGATGGCACCGATCACATCCTCACGAATATCACCCGATAACCACTCATCAACAGTGGACACCTTAGGGCGAAGACCCTGCAACTTGTTGATCGACATTGGTCGAATTTCAAGCAAAGAGCCAGTAAGGAAGTTCTCAATACCCTTCTTTGTAGAGGCTAGCTTCTGTCGGAGAGCACGATTGCCCGTGGTGTTCTGCATAGAACCTTCAGTGAGGAACTTAAACAAGGGCCCGTGCGCTCGCGTAATAGCAGTACGGAATGGAGATAGAACCTCCTCCGCCTGCTTCATTGTAGGAGCAGTTGTGATTTGATGAGTAGTAGAAGTGTCCACTGTAAGAAAGAATGCTTGGATGCACTCCGCGTACATGGACTTCGCTGCTCCTCGAGCGACGATCAGATATTGTTTTGTAGTGAGTCGTCTCTTTATGCGCTTGCGCACATAATGTCCCCCGTGATTATCGGGAGTTGGGACGTAGACACTACGTTCAGTAAAATAGTACCAGCCGAATACCTGCTCCGCCCACACCTTGAAAGTGAAGAGAAGAACCAGTGGGGTTCCATCTGTAAGAGTTAGTTCACCCTCACAGAATTTGATGAATCCTTCGACTGCTTGATCATCGTAGTAGAAGTTGGGGTTGGCGATGAGGTCGTCAATGCGGTTCATCTCCATTGCAACTTCTCTATTCACGGGAATTTCGCCCCGAAGGACCTTCTCCCGGAACTCGCCATAGTAGCGGGGAGTTGCCTTGTTAGAGAGAACCATTGATAACCTCCTTTCAACCCCTAGAAGCTAGTGCCTTCTTTACTCCCTCGATCACCGCTTGACCCGCAGGTGACTTGCTGAAAGCGACTGCGGAGTTGATCGTCGTGCCAACCGCCAGTGCAGCGATTGCAACCTTGTAGCCCTTGCCTATTGTGTTAGGGTTCAACTGGTTGTACTGACGCTCAAGATTCATTCGACCGATCGCTGCCTTGATCTCAGAATCTGAGAGGTGCTTTGCTCGGGCCTTCTTAGTCTTGAGGAGCTTCTGGTGTTCTTCTGCGATTGGCTTCTTGGTAGTCGCCTTCTTTACTGCCGCCACACGCTTTGCGTGAGCTCGACGAGGAGCTGCTCCAAGCTGTGCACGACCAGAAGAATCCCTACGTACGCCCCACTTCATACCCTTTACGCCGAAGTGGAACAGAAAATCATCGATGACGTTATCGGCCATTTTAAACCGTCCCTTCCGACTGGATGTTTAGACGCCAAAGGAACTCTTCTGCTTGTCTTTCGAGAGAAGTGAGGTTGAAAGAAGTTGCAGGAGGGTCCCATAGAAGTCTTACACGAAGGTATATGTACGACTTTACAGAGTTGATATCAAGTTTTTCACCCAAAAATTCAGACCACATGTTGTTCTTGTCCTCGATGGCATAAGCCACCTCTGGACCCACAGCAAGCTGGTGAAGATCGGCAAAAACAGAATTGATATGCATTATTAGCTCGGGATCGAACACTGTGTAGTCAGAATCGATGCCAAGAGCCTTT
>Ga0164241_10000900_pt1 | contig 42854 bp, 36 predicted proteins | sample OricomyardsoilBY_FD_108780 | JGI IMG/M metagenome (GOLD analysis project Ga0164241, IMG submission 108780) | Backyard soil microbial communities from Emeryville, California, USA - Original compost - Back yard soil (BY) | ecosystem: Environmental > Terrestrial > Soil > Unclassified | place: USA... | reverse complement strand
GCCCATAGCTATCAAACTTGAACGTTGGAGGAACAAATGGACTTTGACTACAGCCCGCGCCAGCGGGAAATGATGAGCCGGGTCGGCGACTTCATGGACAAATACATCTTCCCGGCGGAGCCCGTTTTCGCCGCGCAAATGAACGAGGCACGGCAAAAGGGCAATCCCTGGATTGTCGTTCCCGTGGTCGAAGAATTGAAGGCAAAGGCGAAGGCCGCGGGCCTGTGGAACCTGTTCCTGAACGAAAGCGAACATGGCGCCGGTCTGAGCAATCTCGAATATGCGCCGCTGGCCGAGATGATGGGCCGCGTGGGCTTCGCGTCCGAAGTGTTCAACTGCTCGGCGCCCGATACCGGCAACATGGAAGTGCTGGAACGCTATGGCAGCCCCTATCAGCAGGACAAATGGCTGAAGCCGCTCCTGAACGGTGAAATCCGTTCGGCCTTTCTGATGACAGAACCGGCGGTCGCCTCGTCCGATGCGACGAACATCGAAACGCGGATTGAACGCAAGGGCGATAACTACGTCATCAATGGCACCAAGTGGTGGTCATCGGGCATGGGCGATCCGCGCTGCAAGATCGCGATCGTGATGGGCAAGACCAACCCGGATACCGATCGCCATAGCCAGCAGAGCCAGATATTCGTGCCGCTCGACACGCCGGGTATTCACATCAAGCGTATGCTGCCGGTGTTCGGCTTTGACGATGCGCCGCATGGCCATGCCGAAGTCGAACTGAAAGACGTCACCGTTCCGGTGGAAAACCTCATCCTTGGCGAAGGGCGCGGTTTCGAGATTGCGCAAGGTCGCCTCGGGCCGGGCCGTATCCACCATTGCATGCGCTCCATCGGTGTTGCGGAACGCGCGCTGACATCCATGTGCAAGCGGCTCTTGACGCGCGAAGCATTCGGCAAGCGCATTGCCCAGCATTCGGTCTGGGAGCAGCGCGTGGCCGATGCCCGCATCAATATCGACATGTGCCGTCTGCTCACGCTGAAGGCCGCCGATATGATGGACAAGGTTGGCAACAAGGTTGCCCGCGCCGAAATCGCCATGATTAAAGTTGCCGCGCCCCGCATGGCGTTGCAGGTCATCGACGATGCGATTCAGGCATGGGGCGGCGCCGGTGTCACCACTGATCCGGGCCTCGCCTTTGCCTATGCCCACCAGCGCACCCTGCGCCTGGCCGATGGTCCGGACGAAGTGCACAACCGCACCATCGCCCGCATCGAATATGGCAAACACGCCGAAGCGCCGCGCCGCGCCGCTGCGGAATAATCAGCTTCGCAAAACAGTGCAAAAGGCGGCTGGGCAACCAGCCGCCTTTTTCTTTGCGGTTTTGGAATGCGGCGTCAGGCAGCCACGCGATTGGCCTGCCGCAATGGCAGTTCGATAATCGCTTCGGTCCCAAAACCTTCTTCGCTCTCGATGCGGAAGGTGCCCCCGTGCTGGCCGATCAGTGCATTCACCAATGCAAGGCCAAGCCCGGTGCCAGCCTTTGCCAACATGGGATCGGCGACCACCTGCTCAAAAGCGCGCCCCAGACGCGGCAGGTCTTCTTTCGAGATGCCGATGCCATCATCCTTCACCCGGAGCCTGACATTCGGGCCGCTCGTTTCGGCAATCACCACAACATGCCCGCCGCTGAAGGTGAACTTCACCGCATTGGTCAAAAGATTGAGCAATATCTGCTTCAGCGCGCGGCGGTCTGCTTCGACGTTCAGGCCGGTTTCATGCATCTGCATTTGCAGATCAATAGTGCTGGTAGCTGCGCGCGGCTGCACAAGCCGCACACATTCTGAAATCACTTCGCTGAGATCGAATGTTTCGTAATACAGCTTCAGCTTTCCCGCCTCGATTTTCGCCATGTCGAGCAGGTCTGAAATGAGGTCGAGCAAAAGCTGGCCTGAATCGTGGATAAGGTTGGAATATTCCTTGTAGCGCGGGTCTCCCAACGCGCCGAACATTTCCTGCCGCATAATATCGGTGAAACCGATGACAGCGTTCAGCGGTGTGCGCAGCTCATGGCTCATATTGGCAAGAAACGCAGATTTGGCGCGGCTTGCCTGTTCGGCGGTGTCGCGCGCGGCGCGCATCGCCAGCTCCTGCACTTTACGTTCCGAAATATCGCGCAAAACAGCGATGGTGTTGAGATATTCGCCCGACACATCGTCATATACGCCGCGAATGGTGACCTCCAGCCACACATAATGCCCTTCGCGGTGGAGCAGGCGATAACAGGCCGTCACCGTCCGGTTCTTTGGCGGGCGAGAGCGCACCTTGTTCGCTTCTTCCACATCCGACGGGTGAACGAGGCGCAAAAACTTGCCTTCCTCAATCTCATGGCTGCTGCGCCCGGTGATGCGTTCCAGCGCGCTTGAGGTGAAGACAATGCGTCCGCCCGGCGCATACAGCAGAATAGCGTCCGAAGCCTCTTCCGCCATCAGCCGGTAGCGGCGTTCCGCCCGCTGGCGCGCGGTTTCGGCCACAACCTCTTTTGTCACGTCATGGCAAACGCCAAGAATCGCGACGACATTGCCATCATCGCCCAGCTCAACTTCGCCATGCGTATCGACAATCTGAACCGGGCCAGAATTTTCGAGCGAATGGGTACGATAATAAAAAGCCGATTTGGTAAGAATGGCTGCGCGCAACGCAGCACTCACCGTTTCGCGGTCTTTGGCGATAATCTGGTTGAGCAGCCAGTCGTCATTCGGCGCGACGACATTGGGGTCCACGCCGAGCAGGCGATACATGCCGGGCGACCATTCGGAAGACTGGGTGACAAGATCGTGCCGCCAATAGCCAAAATTGGCCGCTCGCTCCGCTAACGCAAACTGAGTCCGCTCGCGCCGAAGCAGCTCCCTCTCGGAAGAATACTCCGTGCTTAGCGCCCTGTTTGTTTTGATCTTCGCTGCCAACACGTCCCCGCCCCCCGGCGAATACAACCTGCCTGAGGTGGGAACTCTACTGTACAGCCGTTAAGCAAGGCTTGCACGGAACCCTTGCAGATGTGCCGGTTGGTAAACAGTGCGTTACCAACCGGCTATCTGTCAGCCTTCCGCGCCAGCCAGTTTGGCAAAATGCCAGGCGCGTTCGGCAAGGGGGCGCACCGCGTTCGCCGTTGCCGCCGCATTGGCGTTGGAGGCCGTGCCATCGCGCACGCGTCCAACAATGCCCTGCAAGATGCCAGCGAGTTTGAAGAAATTATACGCCGCATAATAATTCATGTTCGGCGTTTCATCGCGTCCCGTACGGCGGCAATACATCGCCGCATACTGATCGAGATCCGGAATGTTGAGGGCCTTCAGGTCCGCACCCAGCAGTGTCGCGGTGCCCGCGCTCTGGCCGCCTTGCGGCATCTGCCATTGCATCAGGTGATAGGTGAAATCCGCCAGCGGATCGCCAATGGTCGATAATTCCCAATCCAGCACCGCAATCACCTTCGGCTCGGTCGGGTGCAGGATCATGTTGTCCAGCCGGTAATCGCCATGCACCACACAAGAGCGTTCGCCCGGCGGCAGATGCACAGGCAGCCAGTCGATCAACTTGTTCATCTCCGGAATATTTTCGGTTTCCGAAAGTTGATACTGCTTGGTCCAGCGCGAAATCTGGCGCGCGATATAATTTCCCGGCTTGCCGAAACTTTCGAGCCCGATCTTCACATAATCAAGGTTGTGCAGCCGCGCGAGGGTTTCGTTCATCGCATCATAAATGGCCCAGCGTTCTTTGGGGTCCATATTGGGCAGGGAGCCGTCCCACAGAATGCGGCCCTCCACACAGTCCATCACATAGAAAATCGTGCCGATAATGCTTTCGTCTTCACACAGCACATAAGGCTTGGCGACCGGAAAGCCGGTGGGATGAAGCGCCGAAATCACCTTGAACTCCCGGTCCACCGCATGGGCCGACGGCAGCAATTTGCCCGGTGGCTTGCGCCGCATCACATAGGTGCGGTTGGGCGTGACGAGTTGATAGGTGGGGTTCGATTGTCCGCCCTTGAACTGGCGCACCTGGAGCGGGCGCTGAAAATCCTCGATTTTCGAAGCGAGATAATCTTCCAGCCGTTTGATGTCGAAACGGTGCGCCTCGGTCACGTCCTTGGTGCCCGAGAAGGCTTCCTGCCGGTCCAGAACCGGTTCTGTCATGTGCTTACGTCCTCAAAATAGCGTTGGCCCATTTGAGACGGCATTGCCCACCCTTGGCAAGCCTTCAGCCCTGTTCCCGCGCCACCGCGCGCCAGCCAATATCGCGGCGGCAAAACCCGCCCGGCCAGTTAATCCGGTCGATAGCCTGATAGGCGCGTGCCTGCGCCTGCCCAACCGTGTCGCCCACGCTGCAAACATTCAGCACCCGTCCGCCGGTTGCGAGCAGTCTGCCGTCTTTCAGTTCGGTTCCCGCATGGAAAATCTGCACGCCGTCAACGTCCGCAGCCTTGTCCAGCGCGCGAATTTCGCTGCCCTTGTCATAAGCGCCGGGATAGCCGTTCGCCGCCATCACCACCGTCAGCGCCGCCTCATCGCGCCAGCGCAAATCGAGATTATGAAGCTGCCTGTCCCGCGCCGCGATCAAAGCGGTGGCAAGGTCCGATTTCAGGCGCAACATCAGCACCTGACATTCCGGGTCGCCAAAGCGGCAATTATATTCAATCAGCTTCGGCCCATCGCGCGTAATCATCAGCCCGGCGAACAACACACCCATATAGGGCGTGCCGCGCGCCGCCATCGCCGCCACGGTCGGGCGGATAATGCGCTCCATCGTCTGTTCGATGATGGCATCGCTCAGCACCGGGGCAGGGGAATAGGCGCCCATCCCGCCGGTGTTCGGCCCCTTGTCGCCATCGAACACACGCTTGTGATCCTGGGCCCCTGCAAGCGGCAGGACATGTTCGCCATCGGTCAGCGCAAAGAAGCTCGCTTCCTCGCCCTCCATGAATTCTTCAACGACAATTTCAGCACCGGCATCGCCAAATCCGCCTTCAAACATGGAGTCGATAGCGCGATCCGTTTCCTCCCGCGTTTCGGGGATCAGCACGCCCTTTCCGGCAGCCAGCCCATCGGCCTTGATGACGACCGGCAGACCCAGCGTCGCAGCAAAGGCCTTGGCTGGCCCCGGCGCGGTAAAGCGTTGATAGGCCGCCGTGGGAATGCCGTATTCCGCGCAAAGGTCTTTGACATAGCCCTTGGAGCCTTCGAGCACGGCTCCCGCCATGCTTGGCCCCAGCGCCTTGATGCCAGCGTCTTCCAGCCTGTCCCACAGCCCGGCGACCAGCGGGATTTCCGGCCCGACGACCACAAAGTCAATTTGCCTGTCTTTGGCGAAGGCGATCAGCCCGTCAAAATCCATCACCCCGATGGGCACGCATTCGGCCACCTGCGCAATTCCGGCATTGCCGGGCGCACAGTAGAGTTTGGAAACGACAGGGCTCGCAGCCAAGGCCCAGGCCAGCGCATGTTCCCGGCCGCCGGAGCCGATCAAAAGAAAGTTCATGGGCGCGAACTTCCTCAAGCTGCGCGCCAGATTCAAGCGGCAAACCGCGCAAAACCGACTATCATCTGTGAATCATGTCAGAACCAGCCGCCCAAGGGGCCTCCGCCATCGCCAATCTGCCCGAATTCAGCGTCAGCGAGCTTGCAGGCGCCCTTAAACGCGTGGTGGAGGACAGTTTCCCCTTTGTCCGCATCAGGGGGGAAATCAGCGGGCTCAAGTTCCATTCCTCCGGCCATGTCTATTTCGACCTGAAGGATGACAAGGCGGTCCTGAACGCTGTGATCTGGCGCGGCACCGCCCAAAAACTGAAGCTCAAACCCGAACAGGGGCTGGAGGTTGTCTGCACGGGCCGCATTTCCACCTATCCCGGCTCATCGCGCTATCAGCTCATTGTCGAACAGGTCGAACTGGCGGGCCTCGGCGCGCTCATGGCGATGCTGGAGGAACGCAAAAAACGGCTGGCCGCCGAAGGGCTGTTCGCCGCCGAACGCAAAAAGCCGTTGCCCTATCTGCCGGGCGTCATCGGCGTCATCACTTCGCCGACCGGGGCGGTCATTCGCGACATCATGCACCGCTTGAACGATCGCTTCCCCCGCCGCGTGCTGCTGTGGGCGGTGCCGGTTCAGGGCGAGCGCGCAGCGGCTGAGGTGGCGGCCGCCATTCGCGGCTTCAATGTGCTGACCAAAGATGGACCGCGGCCTATTCCCGATGTGTTGATCGTGGCGCGCGGCGGCGGCTCCATCGAAGACCTCATGGCCTTCAACGAAGAAGTGGTGGTGCGCGCCGTTGCCGAAAGCCGCATTCCACTGATCTCCGCCGTGGGCCACGAAACCGATACAACACTGATAGATCTGGTGTCCGACCGCCGGGCCCCAACCCCCACCGCCGCCGCCGAAATGGCCGTGCCGGTGCGCGCTGATCTGGTTTCGCAGGTGATGGAGTTTGATCGCCGCGCCTTGCGCGCCGCCGCACGCATCCAATCCGAGCGGCAGCAAAAACTCAGCAGCCTCGCCCGCCTTCTGCCGCGCGCCGAACAAGTGTTCGCGCAGCCGCGCCAGCGTTTTGATGTGGCGAGCGAGCGGCTGGGCAATGCTTTGCGCCAGAACCTTCATGCCCATCGCACACAATTTCTGAAAACCGCCTCGCTGCTGCGCCCACGCGCCATTTCGCGCCATGTCGAGGTGAGCCTGCATCGCACCGGTGTGCTGGGCCAGCGCCTCACCCAATCCCATCGCGGCCACCTCACTGCCGCCCGCAAGCGGTTTGAAAGCCTCGCCCGGATTCTGGAAAGTGTGAGCTACAGGGGTGTGCTGTCGCGCGGCTTTGCGCTGGTGCGGGGGGAGGACGGCACGCTCAAACGCGCCGCTGCCGCCATTCGCCCCGGAGAACGCCTGAACCTCACCTTTGCGGATGGGCAACGCAGCGCCCTGGCTGAAGGCACACCCACCCCCCGGCCCAAAAAGCCCACCCCGGCAGGCGGCGGGCAGGGCAGTCTGCTATAAATACGTTGGAACTTGGCGAGACCCGCCGCATAGGGTTTTGAATTGTCGCTCTTTCCTGGCGCCGAACCGGTTCCACTTCGGCAGAAAACGCTCTAAAAGGCAGCATGAACAAGATGGACCGCGACTTTAGCCCCGAGGGCCTTGCTCAGCTCGAATATCTGGACGGCGAATACCGCGTCGTCCGCGCGGGCGCCTTTGTGGTCTGCGCGGTCTCGGGCGTGTCCATCCCGCTCGATGCTTTGCGCTATTGGAGCGTGGACTTGCAGGAAGCCTATGCCACCCCCGCCATCGCCCTGAAGCGTCTTCAGGAAACCGGACACACCCCCAAATGATTCCCCGCAGGGGATTTCTCGCCACTGCTTTGTCGTTCGCCGCGCTGCCGCTTCTGAAGGCGCGCGCCGATGAACAGCGCCTGATTCTCAACGGCTCGCTGGAACAGGGCAGTCTGGTCGTGGGGCAAACAAACCCGGAAGCACACATTGCGCTTGATGGTCAGGCTCTCCAGATTTCCGCGCGCGGATATTTTGCCTTCCCCGTCGCCTATGACCGCACATCGGCTTTGCAGCTCGATGTGTCTTATCCCGATGGCGGCGTGTTGATGCAGGACGTGGTGCCGGTGATCCGCAAATTCGAGGTGCAGGCCATCAACGGCCTGGCCCCGGACGAGGTGACCCCGCCTGAAGCCCTGTTCGCCCGCATCGCCGCCGAGAAAGCCAAAATCGCCGAAGCCCGCAAATCCCTGACGCTGGCAGATTGGTATGCGGATGGGTTGGACTGGCCGGTCGCCGGCACCATCAGCGGAGCCTTTGGCAACCAGCGCATTTTGAACGGCGTGCCCAAGCAGCCGCATTTCGGCGTCGACATCGCCGCGAAAGAAGGCACCCCCATCCACGCGCCCGCTGAAGGCAATGTGATCCTCGCCGAGCCGGATTTCTTTTACGACGGCGGCATCACCATTCTCGATCATGGTCACGGCGTCGCCACCACCTATCTGCATCAAAGCAAGATCGACGTTGCGGTCGGCACCCATATCGCGCGTGGAGACAAGATTGGCGAAGTCGGCAAAACCGGGCGCGCCACTGGCCCACATCTGTGCTGGCGTCTAAACTGGTTTCAGGTGCCGCTGGACCCGTCGCGTTCCACCCGCGAGGCCGCGCCCAAAGCCGCCTGAGCTTTGGCGCGCCGCCCGGTCGGCACATCTTTCGCGCGCGGCCAGCGCCGGTGAATCCACAGCCATTGTGAAGGGTTCGCCCGCACAGCGTCTTCAATGATTTTGGTAATCTGCGTCGTCAGCGCAATAACATCGGCATCGTTGTCGCCGGTCGGCGTGAACTGGATGGGCTCTCCAACGGTAACACGAAAGCGTGCGCCGTTCAGGCGCTCATTCACCACCGGCACCAGCGTCGATCCGATGCGCAGCGCAAGACCTGCCGGGGCAGGCGTTGTCATCGCAGACTGCCCAAAGAAAGGTACAGCTATGCCTTCATTGGTTTTCTGATCGATCAGCATCTGAATCGCCTTGCCTTTGCGCAGCAAGGTGAAAATGCGTCGTGTGCCCTGTTGTCCCTTGGTAATCATTTCGCGCGTGCCGCAACTGAGCCTTTGCTTCACAATCCAGCGGTCGACAAATGGATTATTGACGGGGCGATAGACCGAAGCACTCTCCAGCCCGCTCTGCGCCGCCGCTATCGGCAGGATTTCCCAATTACCGAAATGACCTGAGAAACACAAAACGCCCTTGCCGCGTTTTGACGCGCCCACCGCACGGTCCGCGTTCAGTATGTCAATGCGCGCATTCGGCCCATGCGCACGGAACCGCTTCAAATGCGGATATTCTCCGACCGTGCGGCCAAGATTGTTCCACATGCCCCGCACGATGGTCTCAATCTCGCGGTCATCTTTTTCCGGAAAAGCCAGGCGCAGATTTTCGCGCGCGCGGCTGCTGAGCGGCGTGCGATAAAGTATTTCGCGGCCGATAAACCCGCCAAGCGCAGATGCCGCATCCAGCCCCAGCAGCTTGAAAATCCCCATCAGAAAAAAGAAGCCCGCCGCCTCCGCGCCATAGCGTAGCCGGTTGCCGAACGTCAGGACGGGCGCGTTCGCTGCACTCATGCGAGCGCGCTCTGCCGCGATGGAATGGAAAAACGGTCGAGAAAAGCCTGAAACCCTTCCGGATCATCCAGCACCGCATGTACAGGAAGCGGCACAATCCCGCGCCGCAATTGTTTGGGCAGGCGCACAAAATCTTTTTCCGTCGTCACCAAAAGCGCGCCCGCCGCTTTCGCCCGGGTCTGAAGCGCGGAAATGTCTTTGCGGGTATAGACATGATGATCGGGGAAGGCTTTGAGAAATTTCACCTTCACGCCAAGGTCGCGTAGTGACTGCAAAAATTTCTTCGGTTGCCCAATCCCGGCAAACGCAATCACCGGCTGCTCATGCAGTTGCGCAACATCCTGAGGCACCAGCTTTGCCCGGAATATCGCACCGCGAAATCCGCTGAAGCGCGTGTTCTTATCCCCGCCCACAAGGATCACCGCATTGGCTCTGCGCAAACCATCCTGTATCGGCTCGCGCAAGGGCCCTGCGGGAAGGACGCGCCGGTTGCCAAAGCCGGTTTGCGCATCCACCACCACCAGCGAGACATGTTTGCGCAAGCTCGAATTCTGGTGCCCGTCATCCATCACAATGACATCGGCGCCATGGCGGTCGGCATATTCAGCGCCTGCGGGCCGGTCGCTCGACACTACGGTGGGCTGCACCTGCGCCAGCAGCAATGGTTCATCGCCCACATCGCGCGCACCATGGCTTTGCACATTCACCTGAACAGGCCCGCGCAACCGCCCGCCATAACCGCGCGTCAAGAAAAACGGCTGCACATTGCGCTGCGCGACAAGAGCCGCAACAGCAATCGCCACCGGCGTCTTGCCCGTTCCGCCCACGGTGAGGTTGCCGACGCAAATCACCCGCGCCCGTGCGCGATAGACCCACGGCCTGCGCGCCCGCCACACCGTGACTTTGCCATAGACCCAGCCCGCCGGTTTCAGCGCGTCCGAAATCGCGCGGGAAAGGCCATCGGTCCGGGTCCAGAATTTAGGCGTGCGCATGTTTCACCAGCAATTGTTCAACAAAGTCCCGCGTCTTGCCGAGCGCGCCGCCCAGGGTGGCCGCGCCCATGGCCGCGCCGTCAATCATGGTGTTCGCCACATCCGGCTGGGTGAACACATCATGCGCCAGGCCCGCAATATCGCCGCTTGTCACCACCCGGCCACGCCCTTGCGCGTCAAAGATCGCATCATACGCCCCGGTAAAATTCTCGGTGTGCGGCCCGGCCATCACCGCACATCCCAATCGCGCGGGCTCCAGCGGGTTCTGGCCACCATGTGCAATCAAGCTGCCGCCCATGAAGGCAATCTTCGCAAGCCGATAAAACAGCCCCAATTCGCCCATCGTATCGGCAATATAAATAGCAGTATCGGCCCCCGGCAAAACCCCCGTGGTGCGGCGCTTAACAGTGCGGGTACCACACAAGCCTTCAATTTCGCCGCCGCGATCAGGGTGGCGCGGCACAATCATTGTGAGAAGATCTGGGTGGTCGCGCCGCAAAACATCATGCGCGGGCAACAAAGTCTCATCCTCACCCGGATGGGTGCTGGACGCGAGTAGAATGGGCCGGGTCCCAATAGCTGCTTCCAGCGCCGCCAATTTTTCCGCATCCGCCGGAAGCGGCGGCGCATCCGCCTTCAAACTTCCCGTCACTTGCACAGCGCGGCCACCAAGGCCGGAAAACCGCTCCGCCACATCCTTGTCGATGGCGAGAATACCGTCGAACGCAGAGAGCAGCGCCCGCGCTGTTTTCGGCGCGCGTCCCCATCCCTTTGCCGAGCGTGCTGACATGCGCGCATTCACCAGCGCCAGCGGAATATCGCGCGCCGCCGCGCTCATCAGAATATTCGGCCATAGATCGGAATCGACAAACAGCCCCACATCCGGCCGCCAGTGATCCAAAAATGCCCGCGCCGCGCGTGGGCTGTCGATCGGCACGAATTGATGAATGGCCGCTTTCGGCAAACGCTGCGCCATCAGCTTGGCCGAGGTTACCGTCCCGCTTGTCACCAGCGCGCTGCGCCCCGGCGTCAATAACGCGGAGAGAAGCGGCAGCGCCGCCAGCGTCTCACCCACACTCGCACCATGAATCCAGATCAGCGTGCCATCCGGGCGCGGCACATCGGCAATGCCCATGCGCTCCGCAAGGCGTGCGCGGTCTTCCTTGCCGCGCGCCGCGCGTTCGCGCAGCACAAGGTTCGCCACCGGCGAGAAAACACCGGTCAGCGTGCGATAAGCAATAAGGCCAGGCGTCAAGCGGTCCATTCAGGTCACGGACTCTGTTTCGTCGTTGAGATTGTGTTGATAAAGCCGCGCATAAAGACCGCCATGCGCCATCAGTTCGGAATGTGTGCCCGCTTCTACCACACGCCCGCGATCCAGAACATAAATCCGGTCCGCGTCGAGCACGGTGGAAAGCCGGTGCGCAATCACCACGGTGGTGCGCCCCGCCATCAATTTGGTCAATGCCTCCTGCACCTGCCGCTCGCTCTCGCTGTCGAGAGATGAGGTGGCTTCGTCCAAGAGCAGAATGGGCGCATTGCGCAGCATTGCCCGCGCAATCGCAATGCGCTGGCGCTGCCCGCCCGAAAGCCGCAAACCGCCTTCGCCGACGCGCGTCTCATAACCTTGCGGAAGCTGCATGATGAAGTCATGCGCGGCAGCGGCCCGCGCTGCATCTTCAATCTCGCTCTGGCTGGCATCGCGGCGGCCCAGCGCAATATTTTCCCCCACCGTCTCGTCGAACAGCATGGGTTCCTGCGTCACCAGCGCAATGTTCTCGCGCAGCGATTTCAGCGTGACATGGGCAATATCCTGCCCGTCAATTTCAATCCGCCCGGCATCGGCTTCGTAGAAGCGCAGCAGCAGATTGAACAGGGTGGATTTGCCAGCCCCCGATGGCCCCACCAGCGCGATCTTCTGCCCGGCCTTCGCCTCCAGCGTCACATCGCTGATGGCAGGCGCGCTTGCATCGGCGGCATAAGCAAAGCTCACACCGTCAAACCGCACCGCGCCCGAAAAGGGTTTCGGCGCAATCGCCAGCGCCTTGGCGCCCGCCACATCCACAATACGCGGCGTCCGGTCGATAATCGCAAAAATCCGGTCCGCCGCCGAAAGGCCAGACGACGCGGTGGCCCAAAGCTGCGTCAGGTTCCGCACCGGCTGCAAGGCCAGCAGCATGGCGGCAAGAAAGGAGGCAAAATGATTGATCCCGATTTCGCCGTGCATCGCCTGATAGCCGGCATAAAAAATCGTGCCCGCAATCACTACACCGGCAAACAGATCGCTCGCCGGCACCGCGCCCGCCCGCGTGCGCGCCACCCGCACAAGATATTTCAGCCGCCCGTCAATCCGCCCATCGGCGCGCGCCGCCACATGATCTTCGAGCCCATAGGCTTTGACGATACGCTTGCCATCCAGCGCCTCCGAAAGCGCAGTAGAAAGTTCAGCCGTCTCCGCCATGCCGCCGGAAGCGGCCCGCCGCAGCGATGCGCCGATGATCTGCGTCACCCAGGCAACGCCCGGCAACACAAAAATCGAAATCAGCGCCAGCCGCCAATCCTGATAGACCATCACCCCTGCCAGCGCGATCAGCGAAAGCAGTTCAAGGCTGATGCCCGCAATGCCGCGCACAATGGCATCGCGCATCAGCGTCGCGTCATACAGAAAGTTGGAAACGAACTGCCCCGAATGCACCGCATTCAACGCCGCCAGATCGCCCCGCACCAGACTCTTGAACAGATCGCGCTGCACCGCCGCCACCGCGCGTTCGCCCACCGTGTCCACCAGCGCCTGCTGGATGAAGGTGGTCACTGCTCTGAGCACAATCACACAGAACACCGCAAACGGAATCAGCAGCAGCATGTCTGCCCGCTTGTCGAGGAAGATCAGCTTGATCGCCGGATCCAGCAAATAGGAAAGGGCCGCCGTCATGCTCGCGGTAATCACCATGCACAGCACGGCAATGCCCAGCAGGCTCCACTGTCCCTTGAGATAAAACCGCACCAACCGCCTGATGATCGCACCATTGCCCATAGGCGCGGGCGCCCGGCCCTGCGGCGCAGGCGTCAGGTCGGTGCGAATCGAGGCATCGGCAGAGGCTGTCATGGCCGGGGGGTGTAGCATGGCGCGCCGCCGGGGCGCGAGCGTAAAGGCTAGACGCGCGCCCCCGGATCAGGCTCCATAAGCTTGTGAATATGCACGACAAAATAGCGCATGTGGGCGTTATCGACCGTCCGCTGGGCGGCTCCCCGCCAGGCATCCAGCGCTTCACGGTAATTGGGGTAGATTCCCACAACGTCCAGTTTCGCAAGATCTTTGAAGGTGATGCCCGCGGCAGAGGTCAACTCGCCGCCAAACACCAGATGCAGCAATTGTTTGGGCTCGTGTTCGATCGTCATGGTCATCCTCGGGGCAGTTTGATGGTGTGCAGCCGCTCGATCAGCAGAGGGTGCAACGCCGCACCCGCCGCGACCACCGAGGGCTGGATCGTTTCGCGCTGATTATAACGCATTTCCGCGCCCAGATGGGTGGTCACAAGCCCGCCAGCCTCCCGCACAATCAGATCGCCCGCCGCCAGGTCCCAATCCCGCTTGGGAGAAAGCGCCATCATCGCGTCAAACTGCCCATCGCCCACCAGCGCCAGCCGATAGGCAATGGATCCGCGCGTCTCAATCTCCATCGGCGGCCAGGGCCGCAAAGGCGGCTCATTCCACGCCGCATCGCCCAGCATCACGCGGTCCCCCAGCATCCGGCAGTGATCCACCGCGTCAGCTTCACTCGCGCGAACAGGTGCGCCATTTAGTGCCGCACCCTGGCCTTTAATCGCGGTGAAACATTCCCCGCTGATCGGGTTGAACACCACGCCCACCACCGGCGCACCATCGCGCACCAACGCAACCGAAATGGTAAAATGCGGCCGCCCCTTGATAAAGGCAATCGTGCCGTCAATCGGATCGACAACGAAGGTATATTCGGTGCTCAGCCGCCGAAAATCATCCTCGGATTCTTCCGACAACCAGCCATAATCGGGCCGCGCTGCGGAAAATGCCGCCCGCAGAAATGTATCGACCGCAATATCGGCTTCGGTGACCGGGTTGCCCTTGCTCTTGTCCCACTGCTTGTAATGGCCGCCAAAAAAAGACCGCGTGATCGCGCCTGCTTCGCGCACCGCGCCTTCGATCAGTGCAAGGTCTTCACGCGCCCGCAATCTGCATGCCTTCAACACGAAGTGTCGGCGCATTGGTGCCGTAACGGAACACAAGATCGTTTGCCGGTGTGAGATTGCGGAACATCTCTTTCAGATTGCTCGCAACCGTGACTTCCGAAACTGGATAGGTGATCTTCCCGTTCTCGATCCAGAACCCGCCCGCGCCCCGGCTGTAATCGCCGGTCACGCCACTAACGCCCATGCCCATCAATTCGGTGAGGTAGAACCCGTCTTTGATGTCGGCGATCAATTCCTCCGGCGAGAGCGTGCCCGCCTCCATATAAAAATTGGTGGTGGAGGGGGAGGGCGGCCCACCAGTCCCCCGCGCCGCATGGCCGGTGCTGGTGAGGCCAAGCTGTTTGGCGCTGGCGCAATCGAGCAGCCAGGTGGTCAGCACGCCATCTTCAATGATCGCGCGGCGCTGGTTGCGCACGCCTTCGCCATCAAACGGCTTGGAGCGCTGCCCCCGCACGCGGTGCGGATCGTCCACAATACTCACCCCCGGCGCGAACACCGGCTTGCCCATGAACTCTTTCAAAAAGCTCACCCCGCGCGCGATGGATGCGCCCGAAATCGCCCCCGCGAAATGCCCCAACAGCCCCGCCGAAACACGCGGATCAAACACCACCGGCACACTCTGGGATTTCACGCGCCGCGGATTAAGCCGTGCCACCGCCCGCTCACCGGCACGCCTGCCAATCTCTTCAGCAGTTTCCAGATCGGAGGAATGGCGGGCGCTGGCGCTGTCATAATCGCGCTCCATCCCCGTGCCCTCGCCGGACAGAACCGAAACGCCAACACTATGGCTGGTCCCCGCATAGGCGCCGAAAAACCCTTCGCTAGTCGCCAGCGTCACGGCGCTGCGGCCATAACTCGCCCCGCCACCTTCCGAATTGGTGACGCCCTTCACCGCCATGGCGGAGCTTTCCGCCGCTTTGGCCCGCGCGATCAGAAGTTCGGCAGGCGGCTCCTGCGCATCATCCAGATCGAGAGCCGGAAAATCCTTCGCCAGAAGGCTTGCAGGCGCGAGCCCGGCAAACCTGTCCTCCGGCGCCAGCCGCGCCATCGCCACTGCCCGCTCCGGCAGTTCGGCAAGGGCGGCGGGGGTAAGATCGGTGGAGGAAACAAAGGCGACCCGCTGCCCCACGAACACCCTGAGCCCCAGATCGGCGGATTCGGCGCGTTCCACATCTTCAAGCTCGCCCATGCGATAGGAAACGCTGGACGACACGCTTTCCACGACAAGCGCGTCGGCTGCATCAGCGCCGGCCCGCCTGGCCGCGCGGATCAGCTCTTCAAGCGTCGCGCGCGGATCTTGTTTGGTGTTTGTTTTCACAAGGCAGAGGATGCCGCACCCGGCAGCATAAACACAAGCCACCGCCCCGCGACAATGCCGCCAAGCCCCGGCCAGCGGTTCCCCATCAATGCGCGTCCGCCGCCGTCAAATAGATCATCCGCTCTTTATAGGCGATGTAAACGCGTAAGTGTTTCAACGCATCCAGCCCCAACACCAGATGCGCCGCGTGCAAAAGGTCGTAACCCGGCTGGTTCTGCATTTTATCTGGTGTGTCATAGCGCGCCATGCTGCGCAGATCATCGTCGAACAGCAGCAGGGAAGGGTGCGGTATGTTGAGCCCGCCAACCGAAAGCGTTTCAAACCTGGCCGATGGCACGGTTCTGCCATCCTTTGTCTCGATCTGCGTGATGTGCGGCGACGTTTCGTCAAGCCCGAAAACGCCCCGCGCCACCCGCCAGTTCAACGCCGAATAGGAGGCGCCCAGATCAAAGGTCGTCGCGACATCGTGGCCATCCAGCTTCATCGTGAATTGAACCACGTCGCAGCCTAGCTGAAACGGAATGTCCACATGCGAAGCCGACCAGTAAACGACATTTCCCTTGCAGTGTTCCTGCGAAAAGAACCTGACTTTGCGGGCCGCAAAGTCCAGTTCTATGTCGAACACGGAAAGAATATCGTTTCCGATCACCCCGCCATCCGCCGCCCCCAGCGCATCGCTGACGGCGAACCGTACGCGATCCTGATGGACGCTTCCAATATCGACGCTTGGCACGACGACATATTGGGGCACGCGGGTATGCGCGGTGTACACTTGCGCATCCGGTCTGATTCTGCGCCGCTCAAGCGCCATCTCATCAACCAGAGCCTCGCTCACTCCGCCAAAAACAGACTGGACAGAAATTCCCATCGGCCGCGCTTTTCCGGCCATCTGCACCGGAATAATCACCGCGCCATCTACCGGCAGCATGTCATAACTTGCCACCATCTTCAGCTTGCAGTCTTCAGCCTGCGCGTTTGCGCAACTGAGCGACAGCAACACCAAAGCAACAACCACGATCTTGCGCATAAGCCCCTCGTGAGGTTTTCAGGGAGATGGCTGCTCATCCTCCGCCTCGTCCTCAGACGTAGGCGTGATGTAAAGTTTCTGCTCTTTATACGCGATATAGATGTGCAGATGCCGCAACTCCTCCAGCCCAAGGATGACATCCTCCATCCCGTCGGCCTCCTTTTCCCTGACGATGAGGGAATTGATCGGCGGCGTTTGATGCAGATGAATGCGCATCAAGTCCGGCATCATGTTGAGCGTCGGGTTGCTGATCGTCACACCGGCAATGACCAGCGTTTTGAAGGTGCGCGCATAAAGGGCCACCTTTGCATCGCCATTGACCACGCCTATCTTTTTGACGTCGGGCGACTTTTTGGTCAGGCCGAAATAGGTGTCTGCCGCGTCAAAGTTGATCACCGAATTGGTTGCGCCGGTGTCCAGCATCGCGGTCATTTTCACACCGTCCAACATCACCGGCAGCAGAATATGTCTCTGTTCCGACAATTCGAACGGCACGACCGCCACAACCTTGTGCGGCCAATACACAACATTGCCCTCACAATGATCCTGTCGAATAAAGTTTATTTTGTGCGCGCCGAAATCCAGATCAACATCGAATTGCGTCAGAATTTCCGGCCCGATCAGCGCACCAACACGTCCATCGGCGTCAAACGGCGCATTGCCGACAAAAAAAGGCATATGCTCACCGTAAAGCGTTCCCGCCTGGAAGGAGGAGAGCGTCACGGTTCTGTTCATCGGCTTTCCCGTAACGCCGATCTGCTCCACATTGCGCCGCGTCGGCGTCAATTTCAGCTTTTCCACCATCTCAGGCGAAATGACACGAACCCAGCCGCCGGTATCAATCAGCACATTTATCGGCTGGTCCTGCAATTTGCCGGGCACCAACAGCATCCCGCGCGTGGAAACCATCTGCGCCTGCCCAACAATCTTGAGCGGCGGACAATCGGCAGCAAAGGCAGGCCCAGCCCACGCCACCATCATTGCGAGAAAAATACCGAAGCGCCCCACGATGCCCCCGAATTCGGCAATCTGGGAGAATATCACCACAACCTGGAAGGGTGTGCAATCAGTCCCGCAACCCTGCCAGATCGGTGGAAATTCGCGCTGTCACCCAATCAGGGTGTCGCGCCCGGCATAAACACAAGCCACAAAACCGCAACAATGCCGACAAGGAACGAGATCCATGTGAGCAATATCCCCACCAGACGGGGCTTCGATGTACCGAGCGAGGTGGAAAGTCCCAGCCCATGCAATACGCGGCCGATTGTCAGCGTAAGTCCAACCGTGTGCACGGCCCAAAGCGGCGCGCCTTGAGCGACCATTGCCCAAAGCAGCAACAACCCCATGGGCACATATTCGACATTGTTGGCATGGGCGCGCACCGGCCCGATCATTTCTGGAATCCCTGCGTCGCCGATAAGAGTCTTGGTGCGCTCCCGGGCAACCACCACCATCAGCGCGAGAAACAGCATGATCGCTGCGTTCACGCCGACATAAAAATAAAGACTGCTAGATGCGGATGAAAAAACGCTGCCCATTGGACACCCCCTCGCTTGCGTTCACGACAGAGTATGGGTGCCGGACGGCCGAGCCGTCAATCAGGACAACCTACCAGATCGGTTTACCCGAACCCGGCAAACCAAGGCTGGCCCATTTTTCGGTGACGGTGCGCACAACATCCGGGTCCATCGCCATCTTCCGTCCCCATTCGCGCTTGGTCTCCGGCGGCCATTTGTTGGTCGCGTCCAGCCCGATCTTCGAGCCAAGCCCGGACTCCGGCGAGGCAAAATCCAGATAATCAATCGGCGTATGTTCAATCATGGTGATATCGCGCGCCGGGTCCATGCGGGTCGAAAGCGCCCACATCACATCCTTCCAGTCGCGCGCATTGATGTCGTCATCCACCACAATGACCCATTTGGTATACATGAACTGCCGCAAGTAAGACCAAACCGCCATCATCACGCGCTTGGCATGGCCGGGATAGGCCTTCTTAATGCTCACCACCGCGATGCGATAAGAACACCCCTCCGGCGGCAGCCAAAAATCCACAATCTCCGGGAATTGCTGCTGCAACAGCGGAATGAACACTTCATTCAACGCCTCGCCCAACACACTCGGCTCATCCGGCGGACGCCCGGTGAAGGTGGAGAGATAAATCGGGTCCCGCCGCATGGTGATGGCAGTGACGGTGAACACCGGAAACTGCTCGACAGAATTGTAATAGCCGGTGTGATCGCCATAAGGCCCTTCATCGCGATAATCGCTCAGCGAAACCTCGCCCTCGATCACGATCTCGGCCTCCGCAGGCACTTTGAGCGGCTGCGAAACACAATCGGCCAACGCCACGCGTTGCCCGCGCAACAGCCCGGCAAATTGATATTCCGAAAGCGTGTCCGGCACCGGCGTCACCGCCGCCAAAATCGTGCCGGGGTCCGCGCCAATCACCGCGGCAGCGGGCAGGGGCGCCATCTTCTCCTGGCCCCAACGCGCATGATGCTGCGCCCCGCCGCGATGTTTCAGCCAGCGCATCAATGTCTGGTTCTTGCCCATCACCTGCAAGCGATAGATGCCGAGATTGTAATTGTCCTCGCGCTTGTCGCTCGGCCCCTTGGTCACAATCAACGGCCAGGTAATCAGCGGCGCAGGCTCCCCCGGCCAACAGGTTTGTATAGGCAGGCGCGAAAGGTCAATGTCATCCCCCCGCCAGACAATCTGCTGACAAGCGGGCGAACTCACGGTCTTTTCCCGCATCGTCATCGCGGTGCGCGCCAGCGGCAACAAATCCATCGCCTCGCGGAAACTGCGCGGCGGTTCGGGCTGGCGCAAGGTGGCAAGCAACTCGCCCACCTCGCGCAAAGATTTGCCGTCGGTCCGTTCCACCCCGCCCATGGTCACGCCCATGGCAACGCGCTTCACCGTGCCAAACAGATTGACCAATACCGGCATGGCAGCAGGCTTGCCATCCGCCCCAATGGGATTTTCAAACAGCACCGCAGGCCCGCCTTCGGCCAGCAACCGCGTTTGAATTTCGGTCATCTCCAGCACGGTCGAAACCGGCGCTTTAACCCGCACCAACTCGCCATCGGCCTCAAGCCGGGCCACAAACTCCCGCAGCGATTTGTAACTCATGCCGATGAACCCGTTGCAGACCCCGCGCGCCGGTCATTCCCCGGCGAGCGGTTTAATTGCATAGGCCGGTGGAATGGCATGTTTGCGCGCATAAAGGAAATAGACCCCCATCCCCAGCGCAAACCACACCACCAACCGAATCCAGGTATCAAGCGGCAGCGCCACCATCATCGCGCCACAGACCAGAATGGCCCCAATCGGCACCAGCGGAACAAGCGGCGTGCGGAAGGGGCGCGCCACATGCGGCGCCGTCCGCCGCAAAACAATCACACTGGCGCTCACCAGCACAAAGGCGGCCAGCGTCCCAATCGCCACCAGCTCGATCAACAGATCATGCGGCAGGAAGGCGGAGAGCAGTGTCGCAAAGCCACCAATGATAATGGTGGAAATATAGGGCGTGCGAAATCTCGGATGCACCTTGGCAAACACCGGCGGCAACATCCGGTCGCGCGACATCGCGTAAAAGATGCGCGATTGGCCGAGCAACAACACCAGCACCACAGTACCAAGTCCCAGCACCGCGCCCAGATTGACCAACGGCACCAGCCAGCTCAGCGCGCTGCCCGCCTTCTCAACAGCCAATGCCACAGGCTGCGGCACATTCAAAATCTGATACGGCGCCATGCCGGTAATGGCGAGCGACATCAGCATATAAAGAAAGGTGCAGATCAGCAGCGAACCCAAAATGCCGATCGGCATATCGCGCTGCGGGTTGCGCGCTTCCTGCGCTGCCACCGACACCGCATCAAAGCCGATATAGGCAAAGAACACGATGCCCGCCGCACGCATGACACCGCTCCAGCCAAAGTGACCGAACTCGCCGGTATTGGGCGGAATAAAGGGCGTAAGATTATCAGCCGTCATATATTGCAGCCCGAACACGATCACCAGAACCACGACAATCAGCTTCAACAGCACGATGATGCCGTTGAACGTGGCAGAGGCGCGAATGCCAACCACCAGCAAGGCCGTGAGCCCCGCAACCAAAATCGCCGCGGGCAGGTTGATGAGATTCCCGGTCCAGACCAAAGAATGATCCGCGAGCATCTCAATCGGCGGCGCGCTCAAAGCGGGCGACAGATGGATCCCCACATTCTTCATCAACCCGTCGAAATAGCCACTCCACCCAACCGCCACGGCAGAGGCCGCCGCGAGATATTCCAAAATCAAATCCCAGCCGATAATCCAGGCCATGAACCGGCCGAGCGTGGCATAGGTGTAGCTGTAGGCGCTGCCCGCCACCGGGATCATGGCGGAAAATTCGGCATAACAGAGCCCGGCCAGCAAACAGCCAAAGCCCGCAATGGCATAGGAGATCACCACCCCTGGCCCTGCATAATTGGCCGCCGCCTGTCCGGTGCTGACAAAGATGCCCGCGCCAATCACAGCCCCGATCCCCAGCGAGATCAGATGCACCGGCCCCAGGGCCCGACGCAATTCCGGCTGTTGCTCAAAGTCACGAATGTCGATTGGCGCACGCGTCATCAAGGGCCCCCATCTGGTTGGGCCCTACGGCCGAACCGGCTGATTTGCGCCCACTGTTACACAGGCGAAAATCATCCGCCAACTCTCCCGGTATGGCGCGCGTTCGGAAAAGGGCCCCGCCGCCTAAATAAGGCGGTACACACCCGTCTGCCTGATCTCGCGGTCTTCCAGCTCCCGCGTGGTCTGCACAGTATAGGTCGCAAGGTGCTCAACACCGGCTTTGGGAAAATAACTCCGCCCCGGATCACCCAGAAATACCGCCGCGCCCGCGCCCGCACAGTCCCGCAGCCACGCCAGCAAGCGCTCCGCCAGTGGCCGCTCGTAACACATGTCGCCCACCAGCAGCACATCCCAGTCGCAAGGCCGCCCGATCATGTCGAGGGCCGTGGCCTCCACACGCACATCATTGGCCCGCGCATTCAGCCCGATAGCGGCAACAGCAAACGCATCAATATCCGCCGCCAGAACTGAGGCAGCCCCCGCCTGCATACAGGCAATCGCAATCAACCCAGACCCCGATCCAAAATCGAGCACACGCTTGCCCGCCACAACGTCAGGATGATCGAGAATGTACCGCGCCAAAGCCTGCCCACCCGCCCACGCGAAGGCCCAAAAAGGCGGCGGCACACCCATCTGTTCGAGTTCTTCCTCAGTCTTGCGCCACAGTGGCACAACCTCGGTCGCCAGATGAAGACGAATTTCCGGGACCAGCGGTGGAGCAATCAGTTCTGTGTTGGCGCGAATAAAAGCAGCCGGGTCCGCTGTCATGCAGCCTGCGGCTCAGGCCGCGCGGTCGCAAGCACCAACACATCGCGATAGGTCCGGCGAATTTCCATTTTCGGCCCAAATCCTTTTGCCAATAGCAGCGCATGCAGCTTCGGCAGATTGTAACACGGCACATACATCATCAGATGATGATCGACGTGATAGTTCACCCAATAGGGCGCCAGAAACGCCCGCACCGGCCAAGTGGCATAGGTCGTGCGCGCACTGCGAAACACATCGTCATTGTCCGGTACCACCGCATGTTCGGCGATATTGCGCAGCCGCGTCACCGCCATCTGCCATGTCAGCAGCGGCAAGAGCCAGAACATCAAATAATAATGCGGCTTGCCAAACGCCGTGAGCAACCCCAGCAACACCAGATTGACAAACACCTGCCGCCCCAACCGCGTGCGGAAGGTGCGTAGCCGCTCCCCCGGCGTCGCCCCCGCAAACGCCCGCTTCACTTGAAAGGCCCGCTGCTTATAGCCCGTCTGCCCAGTCAGATCGCGCACCATCTTGCGCCACAGGCTCTGCCGCGTAATCGGAAACGGCGCGGACAAAATCAAATCCGGGTCATCGGGCTGCTGCGTCGAGCGATGATGTTTCAAATGATAATGCCGATAGGCAATCGTCTCCGCGAACACCGGAAAAGCACAAAGCCACTGGCTCGCCCATTCGTTGAACGCAGGCGTCTTCATCAACACATGATGCGCCCCGTCATGCATCAATATCGCCAGCCCCAATTGCCGCGTGCCGATAATGGCGACTGCCAGCACAAAGGTGAGCGGGTTCGGCCATAGCGCATACAGCGCCATCGCCGCCCCAATCACGGCCCAGGCATGGACAATGCAGAGCGCCCCCGTCAGGTCCGAACGGGCGCGCACCTGCGCAAGTTCCGCAAGGGAAAAGACGGCGGCAGGGTTGAAACGGGCAACATTCATGGGGGGATTATACAGCAGCGGCCCGCCCGCGTAGAGCACTCAAAAGAGTTTCGCCGCCTGGAAAATCAGCACACCCATCCACACTTCGCAGACAAGTTGCACCAAAAGCGCCGTAAACCGCAGATTTATGGCCAAAGCCGAACCAGAGGCGATGTGCACCAGCGATTGCACCACCCGCGCCGCCACCGTCACCATGGCGAGCTGGTTGAAAGTTGCGCTGTCCAGCCCGGCGACCCAGCCCGCCAGCACCAGCGCCGCAAACACCGGCAGGTTCTCCACCGTGTTCAAATGGGCCCGGTTGATCCGCCAATAAGAGGCGCTGCCATGCTGCGTGCCCGCCGGAAAATCGGTGATCTGCGCCTTGCCGCTCACCACCAGTAGCGCCCGATCCGCCGCAATCATGACAACCAGCACAATGGCCCACAGCGCATAAAACGTAAGCGCGACGACCGATTGTGGAATGACGAGGTTTTCCATGTGTCCCTCCAAGACTCAAAATTACAGAAGCAATGTTGCCACAAACAACGCCCCGGCGACGAGTGCCCCCGCATCCCGGTTGGAACGGAACAGTGTGAGGCAAAGCCCCACATCGCCGGGCCTCAGCCGTTTCACCTGCCAGAACAGATGCAGCGCGGGCAGCACCATGAACGCCAGAAACAGCGGCCCCAATTGCTCACAAAGCCCGGCAGTCGCCATCAGCGCGAATGCCGCCGCATAGAACAGCAAAATCCAGCGCGGCGAATCCTCGCCAAACAATCGCGCGGTTGATTTCACGCCAATCAGCGCATCGTCTTCGACATCCTGATGGGCATAGATGGTGTCGTAGCCCAGCGTCCAGAAAAAGCACCCCGCATAAAGAATGAACGCCGCCGCATCCACGCGCCCGGTCTGCGCCGCAAAGCCGAGCAGCGCCCCCCAGTTGAAGGTCAGCCCCAGCCAGGCCTGCGGCCACCAGGTGATGCGCTTCATAAAGGGGTAGATCGCCACCAAAATCAGCGAGCCCGCGCCCAGCCAGATGGCAAAATTGTTGAACTGCAACAGAATGACCAGCCCAACCAGACATTGCAGCGCCAGAAACAGCAGCGCCTTGCGCACGCTGATAGCCCCGCTCGCCACAGGCCGCGCGGCAGTGCGGGCGACTTTCGCGTCAATGTCGCGGTCCACAATATCGTTGAAGGTGCAGCCCGCGCCGCGCATCACAATCGCGCCCACGCCAAACAGCACGACAAACCAAAGATCGCCCCAGCCGTCGAACGCACGCCCCTGCGCCGCCGCCCCCATCACCAGCCCAAACACCCCCGGCCAGAACAAAAGCCAGGTGCCAATCGGCCGGTCCAGCCGCATCAGCCGCAAATAGGGCTGAAGGGCAGGGGGCATCCGCTCTACAAAGGAACGCGACACAGCATCAGTCGTCTTCAGGTCTTGCGGGCGGGCAGCCATGCGTGGTGCAACTCAAGTCGAAACATTCAACCCCTACATACGACCAATGCCCCCACCCGTCGAACCCACACTTAACCTCCCCCTTTGTGGGGAGGTCGACGCGCGCAGCGCAGCGAGCACGTCGGGTGGGGGGGTGCCGCCCGCCACACAGAACGCCCCCAAAAGCGGGAGCTGAAACCCCATGACCGACCTAACCGACCCCGGCGGCAAAACCCGCCTCCACGTCGAAGCCCCTCTCGGCCCACAAGCAAAACTCACCCCCACGCCGGATCAAGCGCACTACCTCCTCCACGTCCTGCGCGCCAAACCGGGAGACCGCGTCAGCCTGTTCAACGGCCGCGATGGCGAATGGCGCGCAATCATCACCGAAGTGACCAAGCGCAATTGCACCCTCACCTGCGAAGTCCAGACCGCGCCCCAAACCGCAGCCCCCGATCTCTGGCTCATCTTCGCGCCGGTCAAAAAAATACCCGCCGACTACATGGTGCAAAAAGCCACCGAACTGGGCGTGCGTGTTCTGCAACCGGTCTTCACCCGCCGCACCATCGTCACCCGCGTGAACATGGACCGCCTGCGCGCCAACGCCATTGAAGCCGCCGAACAATCCGCAAGAACGGACGTGCCCGAAACCCGCGAACCCCTGCCGCTGGAAAAATGCCTCGCCAGCTTGCCCACAACCCGCAAACTGATCTTCTGCGACGAAGCAGGCGACGCGCCCTCCATCGCTGATGCGGTGAAAACCTTGCGCGGCGAACCCTGCGCCATTCTCACCGGCCCCGAAGGCGGCTTCGATCCAGCGGAGCGCGATTCCATCCGCGCACGCTCCAGCGTTGTCCCGGTCACCCTGGGCAAACGCATCCTGCGCGCCGACACAGCGGCGCTCGCCGCCCTCGCAGTCTGGCAATCCATCGCCGGAGATTGGCGTTAGGCCAGACCTCAGTGAGGTTGGCTCCGCGTCCGCGCAAAAATTTTCCCAAATCGACCATGATATCGGCGCTCGCCGAGCGTCTCATCTGTGTAGCCCATGGCTTTGACCGCAAGGCGGGGGAAACTGAAGCCAAATGGTTGAGAAAACGCCAGATAGCAAAAACGATGGCGGCATGCCGCGCCGTGCGGGTGACGCTGTGACTGCGACACATGTGAAAGCCTGGTTCGTCCGCGAAGTGCTGCCTTTGGAAGCGATGTTGATGCATTTCCTGCAAAAGAATTGGCGCAACAAAAGCGATCTCGAAGACTTCCGCCAGGATGTCTACGAACACGTTCTTGCGGCAGCCGAAGTGGAAATCCCGGAACGCGCCAAGCCATTCGTCTTTACAACCGCGCGCAATCTGCTCATCAGCCGTCTGCGCAAGGAAAATATCGTCCCGATAGAGATTGTCGCCGATCTGGATGTACTGGGCATCGCTGCCGACGAGCCGGGCCCGGACCGAAGCCTTTTCGCGCGCGATCTGCTGCGCCGCCTACAGGCCGCGCTCGATCATCTTCCACCGCGCTGCCGCGAGGCGGTTATTCTCAAACGCATCGAAGGCCTGTCGCAACGCGAGATCGCGCAGCGCATGGGCATCTCGGAAAAGGTCGTCGGCAACTATGTGGCCGAAGGCATGTGTGTATTGGCTGACATGGTCTACGGCGAGCAAACCATTAGCCGGAGCGATGCATGAGCGAGACGGAAAAAATGGTCCCGCCCAAATCGCGCGCCGGAGACATCAAATCCCAGGCCGCAGCTTGGCTGTCGCGTGCAAATGCCGGCGACTGGAGCCCAGAAGATCAAACGCGACTTGACACATGGCTGGCGCAATCAACCGCCCATCGTGCTGCCTATTGGCGGTTGGAAGCGGCCTGGGATGAAGCCGAGCGGCTGCGCGTTCTGCGTGCGCCCCTATTGCGCCCTGACATGGCTCCCGATCCCCGTTCGTTTGCGCAGCTTAAGATTGCAGCGGTGGCAATGGTGATCGCCATGGTGGGCGCGGTCGCGCTGTTTCAGACTCAGGCGCCAACGACACTGCGCTATGCCACCGGCATCGGTGGCCGCCAGGTGTTGAACCTCTCCGACGGTTCGAAAATCGAGTTGAACACCAATACTATCCTGCGCGTCGGCAAAATCGCTGGTCAAAGAAAAGTCTGGCTGGACAAAGGCGAAGCCTTTTTTCAGATCAAGCATGACGCGGCGCATCCGTTCACGGTGATGACAGGCGATCACAAGATCACCGATCTCGGAACCAAATTTTCGGTGCGCCAGGATGGCGACCGTCTCAAAGTCACGCTGGTTGAAGGGCGCGCACGCCTCGATTCCACAAGAGCCTGGTCGCGTAAGCAGTCTGTCGACCTTTCGCCTGGCGATGTTGTGGTTGCCACCACAAATTCGCTCTCACTGCTTCGTAAGCCCGAAAAAGCCCTGAACGAAGAACTCGGCTGGCGCAAAGGCCTACTCATTTTCGATCACACAACACTCGCGGAGGCGGTGGCCGAGATGAACCGCTACAACACGCAAAAACTCGTGATCGACGACCCGTTGGTGTCCAAGCTCACAGTAGACGGCACATTTCCGATTCATGCGGTACCTGAGTTTACAGAAGTCGCACAGGCTGTTTTCGGCCTGCGCGTCGAGACGCGTGGGGATCGCACGCTGATTTCAAAGTGACGTGAAACAAGGCCGGAGTCATCCGGTTTCGCAAATCTGCAAACATGACAGTGGGGGCAAATGCCAAATTTCCGGAATCAACTTCTCGCCACAGCCGCGCTCGCGCTGCTGGCCACGCCCGTATGGGCTGGCAATTTCGATATTGCAGGCGGAGAGCTGAGATCTGCGCTCAAGGCATACGCGGCTCAAACCGGTGTACCCCTCATGGTCTCCGATGAAGCGATCAAGGGCGTGCACAGCACAGGCGTGAAAGGCGAATTGCCGGCCGATGCCGCACTGGCACACATCCTCTCCGGCACGGGCTTCATCGCGGAATCCCATTCGGGGGGAACAATTGCGGTCGTGCCGAGACGGCGGTCTAGCGATGCGTCGGATGTACAGCCAATGCGACTGGCCCAGACAGTACCACCGCCGCGCGCGTCTGTTGAAACCGTAACGGTCACCTCCTCAAAACTCGGCGGCGGCGATGTGCAAAGCATCCCCATTGCCATCACCGCGCTGAGCCAGGAACAGCTCACTGCCACGCAAACCAATGGTGGCCCGGACCTGATCAAACAGGTGCCGAACATGACGTTCACGAAAACAAATTTCAGCGGCTACAGCATCCAGATTCGCGGCATCGGCACACAGGCCATCTCGGTCACCACCGATCCCGCGGTCGCCGTGGCCTTCAATGATACGCCCTTCATCCGCAACCATTTCTTCGAGCAAGAATTCTTCGATACCGCGCAGGTCCAGGTGCTGCGCGGCCCGCAAGGCACACTCTATGGCCGCAACGCAACCGCGGGCGTCGTCAATCTCACCTCCGCCAAACCCACCGATCAGTTCGAAGCCATGGTATCAGGCGAAATCGGCAATTATCACAACCGCCGTTTCGAAGGGATGTTGAACCTTCCCATCGTGGATGATCGCCTCGATATCCGCGTTGCGGGCGAATGGACGAAGCGCCAGGGTTATTCCTTCAACACCACCAACGACAGCCACATTGATGGCCGTGATCTGTGGTCGGGCCGTGTCACCATTGGCCTGAAGCCGGTCGAAAATCTTCAGGCCTATCTCGTCTGGGAACATTTCTCCGAAAGCGATGATCGTATTCGCAGCAGCAAACAGCTCTGCAAATCCGATCCGGGCCCGAAAGAAGTGAATGGCGTGCCGGTCGTGCAGAACACGGGCGGCGGCATGAATGGAGGCAGCAACAATGTCTGGACGTTCGGCTCATCCTATCTGAGCCAGGGCTGTCTTCCTGCGTCGCTCTATTCCCCGGATTCATTTCAGGTACCGAACGGCTTTTCGCTGCCCTATTGGACCGGCCCTTCATGGCTTGGGGTCATGAGTGGAATCAATCCTTATGCAAGCGCCTCACAATCCACGGACTTGCGTGAGATCCAGTCGCAGCTCAATCCGGGGTACAAGGCAAAGAACGATATTGTCGAACTGAATGCCGATTACAAGATCACCCCGACACTCGATTTTGTCTCGCAAACTGGCTTCAGTCACGACTTTCTGTATTCGACGGAAGATTATAATCGCTTCAACACCGCACCGGGTGTTTTCGCGAAAAGCTCCAGCAAAGGCGCGATTGATGAGAATGGTGTGTTCTGCGATCCGCAATTGGGCTGCAGTGATCGCCTGGTTGCCGAAGACGTTTCGGAAGAGCACGCCTGGCAGTTGAGCCAGGAATTCCGCCTGTCATCACATTTTTCCGGGCCGTTCAATTTCAGCGTCGGCGCCAACTACATGCATTATGAGACGGAAGAGAACTACTATGTCTTCATCAATTCTCTGACCGCCTTTTCTTACGTTGGATCACTTGGGGATTTTGGATGGGTCCCCGGTGTCACGGACAATCATAAATGCCTTATTTATGGGTTCCTCGCCGCAGGGGTCGGCGGGCACCAATATTCCGATCCTTCGAACGGCGGCGGCACACCCAGCAGTTCTTATTGTAGCTATCTCGATCCCAACCCGCTCGCGAATGTCGATCAAAACGGCCATAATTATTTTCTCAGCCAGAATCCCTATGTGCTGAACTCCTTCGCCGGTTTCGGCGAGGTTTATTACGATGTGTTTAAGGATCTGAAGCTCACCGCGGGTTTGCGCTACACAGAAGATCGCAAACATTTTCCGCTGATCCCAAGCGAACTGCTTGCGCAAGGCTGGGGTTATCCAGAAACGGGTGTCGTGAACCAGCAATGGGGCCAATTCACCGGCCGTTTTGCCGTGAACTGGACACCAAAACTCAGCTTCACCGATCAAACACTTCTCTACGGGTCCTATGCCCATGGCTACAAAGCCGGTGGCGCAAATCCGCCTGGCGCCGTGCTCCTGCAATATTATGGAACGGATGCAAAGAACCCGCTCCACCCGCTGGGCTTCAAGCCGGAATTTGTGGATGCGTTTGAACTGGGCAGCAAGAACACCTTGCTCGATGGCGCGCTCACAGTGAACGGGAACCTGTTCTACTACAATTACCAGAACTATCAGATTTCCGAGATTGTCGATCGCACGTCGATCAACCTGAATTTCAATGCCCATATCAAGGGCGCGGAGTTGGAAGCGACGTGGGAGCCTGTTCCCGGCCTGCGGTTCAATTTCGGCGGCGGCTACGAAGATGCGCGGCTCGCAAAAGGCTCCCAGGCAATCGACTTGATGGATCGCACGGATGCGGCCAACCATCCCGATTGGCTTGTGGTCAAACCATTTGCGACGCAAGCATCGAATTGCATTCTGCCAACCTATGTCGTGGCCGAACTTATTCCGTCGAGAAACGGGCAGGGCAATCTGGCCGTTTCGGCTTGCGGATCGGCTTACAACGCCCAGTTTGATCCGGTGACGGGCGTGGCCTACCAACCGCTTTCCGGCGCCTATCCAGGTTTCGACCCGGCATCTGCGCCGAACAATGGCGAGGGGTTTGCCAAAGATCTCAGCGGCAACGAAATGCCGAACGCGCCGCCCTTCACCGCAACGCTCGGCGCGCAATATTCCGTTCCACTTTCATCGGATTGGGCGGCAACCTTGCGTGCCGATGGGTACTGGCAGGCCAATTCCTGGTGGCGCGTCTTCAACGACCTGTCCTATGACCGGTTGCACGGTTACAAAAACCTGAACCTTACTTTGATGCTCACCAGCCAAAACGGCTGGCAGGTGATGCTCTACGACAAGAATGTGTTCAACACGACGGCCATCACCGGCGCGTTCCTGAACAGCGATGATTCCGGCCTTACCACGAACGTGTTTCTCACCGATCCGAAGTTAATCGGCGTGCGCGTCACGAAAAATTGGTGAGCGCGATGGAAAAGCTGCCAACACACCAACCGCTGTTTCGATTGAAAAGCTTTAGCATTGGGGGAATTTCACAATGAGCGAACTGACTACAGAGCGCGTCGGTCGCGCGAATTTTCGCTGGCAGTTGATGGCCACGGTTTCGATGCTGACGCTGCTTGGCACGGCTTTGCACGAGGCGAACGCCGCCGACGCGGCTGCAGACCGGCCAACCGTCTGGATAGAGCTGGGTGGGCAATTGGAACGGCTGGATGGTACCGCGGACCGCTTCACGGCGCCGTTCGTCGTGAAGAACGCGCAGATCAATGCGTTCTCGCAGGCCTCGCCGATTGAGGCCCAAACACCTCCGCGATATACTTACGGCGGCGAAGGGAAAATCTCATTCCGGCCCACAGATTCGGATTGGGTCTTTTCTGCTGGATTGAAGTTTGGCCGTTCGAACGGTAAAAAGCACGTTCACCATCAGACATCCATTACTCATCCTCCGCTGGTGTTTTTTGGTCATGTTCTTCACTCCGCTCCAGCCACGCTGGCCGATTTTGCCGATGCCAAAACAAGGCAAAACGAAAGCCACTCCATCCTGGATTTTCAGGTGGGCAAGGATGTGGGACTTGGCCTCTTCGGGCATGAAGGCATGTCAACCATTGGCGCAGGTGTTCGGTTCGGCCAATTTTCTTCGAGTGCGCAAGCCGCAATATATGCGCGCCCTGACCTGCAATGGTATGACCGTTACCCCAATACGGCGAACCGCTACGCCGCGAACCCAAAATTTCATGTCTATACCGCGGCAGGCAACATCACGCATAGCTTCCGCGGGGTCGGCCCGTCGCTGTCATGGAACGCATCCGCACCGGTCCTCGGCCATGCGGATACGGCCGAGCTTACATTCGATTGGGGGCTGAACGGTGCGGTTCTTTTCGGGCGGCAGAAAACAACCGGCCATCACCAGACCACCGCGCGCTATTTCCGCAACAACCTGTACAACAACGATGTACCGGGGGCCGGAAGCAATAAATCGCATTATAACGTCCTCTATCACAACGGCGCCAATCCTGCTCGCGCGCGCTCGGTCGTTGTCCCCAATATCGGGGCGTTCGCAGGGGTGTCGCTCAAATTCCCCAATGCCAAAGTCAGCTTCGGCTATCGTGCTGACATGTTCTTTGGCGCCCTGGATGCGGGCATCGACGCGCACAAGTCGCAGAATGTCGCGTTCCACGGCCCCTTTGCCTCCATCGGTATCGGTTTCCGGTAACAGACGGGCCGAAGCCGCATAAACCGCAGGCCCAAGTTCAAGTTCGGACGCTGCAAACGAATAAGCCCTTGTTTCCAAATCGGAAACGAGGGCTTTTTGCTGTCCGATGTGCATGTAAGCACCTGGGCGAGCAACGAAATGTTGGCCCTCGAAAAAATGTTGGCCGCGAATGCGTAGTGGTCCGTTGTAGTTAGTGAGGACCAAGCCGTGACCCTCTGACGACAGGACCCGAGGGGGATGATCGAAACGCCAGACACCAATTGCAGGGACGTGACCGCAAACGATTCCAGCGGAGCTGAACGCTCGCTTGAAGTGGAGACGTGGTTCGTCCGCGAGGTGTTGCCGCTGGAGGCAGTGTTGATTCAATTTCTGAACCGCAGTGGCCGCAGCAAAGCGGATGTCGAGGACCTGAGACAGGACGTTTACATGCGCGTGTGCGCCGCCGCCTATAAAGAAATCCCGAATCCAACAAGGCCGCTGGTCTTCACCATTGCGCGCAACCTGTTAATCGACCGGGTTCGCCATGAGCAAGTCATTCCCATAGATGTCGTCGAAAACCTCGACGTGCTCAACGTCGCCATAGATGAGCGCACACCAGATCGCACCGTCATCGCGCGCGAAGAACTCCGTAAGCTGCAAGCCGCCCTGGAAAAATTGCCGGAGCGCGAGCGCGCGGCCATCATCATGCAAAAGATCGACGGCCTTTCGACAAAAGAAATCGCAGACCGCACCAGCATGTCCGAACGGACCGTCAGACGGACCCTCAATGAGGGATTTCGCGCCCTGGCCGAACTGATGCTGCGCGAACCCACCGACATGCGGAGGGGCTCATGACCGAGGACCTCACACGTGAAAAAGCACCCGCCAGCGCGGCAGATGTCGATGCGCAAGCGATGGACTTCATTCTCAAGCGCAATCTCGAAAGCTGGACGGCAGAAGATCAGGCCGCGTTCGACACCTGGTTGTCTCAATCGCTGGCGCACAAAACAGCCTATTGGCGCCTCAATGCGATATGGAGCCGCGCCGACCGCCTGAGTGCGTTGCGCCCACTCAAGCCGCAATCCACATCCTCACGTCCAGGCCCCAGCCGCAGAACGACTATTTTAAAAGTCGCGGCGGCACTTGTCCTGTTTGCGGGCGCAGGCGGCATAGCCAGCACTTTGCTGTCCGGCCCGCGCGCTCAAACCTATGCAACGCCAGTCGGCGGGCACAAAAGCATCGAACTTGCGGACGGCACGCGGATCGAGCTCAACACCAACACCGTTTTGCGCGCCCGCGTGAATGCGCAGCATAGGGTCGTAGAACTCCTGCGGGGCGAGGCCCTGTTTCACGTCAAGCACAATGCCGCGCATCCCTTCGTGGTCATTGCCGCAAAGCACCGCATCACCGATCTGGGCACCAGCTTTGTGGTGCGCGAGAAGAATGATCGTCTGGAAGTCGCGCTATTGGAAGGCCGCGCGCGGCTGGAAACGACCGATGCACAGTCCTCCGTAAAGAGGGTAGCAATTCTGACACCGGGCGACGAAGCGGTGGCCACGCAGCAAAAAATGTCCATCACCCGAAAATCGAACGCCGCGCTTGAAGATCAAATCAGCTGGCGGCGCGGCTTGCTCGTCTTTCATCGCGCGACGCTTGTGGACGTGGCGAATGAATACAATCGCTACAACAGCCGGAAGATTGTCATCGCAGATGAAACCGCCGCCGCGCGCGTGATGACCGCCACGCTGCCCACAAACGATCTGACAACATTCGCACGCATCGCACGGAATTTCCTCGGACTACATGTCGAGGAAAAGGGCGACGAGATCGTGATCTCGCGCTGACTAGGGGAGTTTGTCCGCACCGCGGACGCAACAAATAGGGGGTATAATGTCAAACAAGTTCCTGAATTCGGCAGCCGTTGCAGCGCTCTACATGTGCGCAGTCCCAATGGCCAGCGCCGCGTCGTTCGATGTGCCCGGCGGTTCGCTGGAATCCGCGCTCGATACATACAGCCGGCAATCGGGCATGCAACTCGTCATCCCCAACGATCAGTTGAAGGGCGCGCGCAGCGCAGGCGTACATGGTGAATTGCCGCCGTCTCAGGCACTTTCCAGAATATTGACCGGCACAGGTTTCATCGCAAAGCGCGATGCCTCCGGTATCGTGGGTATCGTGCGCGATGAGCGTTCGGAGAATGAGGTGCAGCCCGTCCGCCTCGCCCAGGCCACCACGCCGCGCGCAGCCGTGGAAACCGTCACCGTCACGTCTTCAAAACTCGGCGGCGCAGATGTGCAAAGCCTGCCCATCGCCATCACAGCGCTGAGCCAGGAACAGCTCACCTCGCAACAAATCGCAGGCGGCCCGGATCTTATAAAATCCGTGCCGAACATGGCCTTTACCAAAACCAATTTCTCCGGCTACAGCATTCAGATTCGCGGCATTGGCACACAGGCCATTTCGGTCACCACCGACCCAGCCGTCGCCGTGGCCTTCAACGATACGCCGTTCATCCGCAATCACTTCTTCGAACAGGAATTTTTCGACGTTGCGCAAGTGGAGGTGCTGCGCGGCCCACAAGGCACGCTCTATGGCCGCAATGCGACCGGCGGTGTGGTCAACGTGGTGTCTGCCAAGCCAACCGATCATTATGAAGCGATGGCCTCTGTCGATGTCGGCAACTACAATGGCCGCCGCCTCGAAGGCATGCTCAACATCCCCGTGCTGGGCGATAAACTCGGCGTGCGCCTCGCCGGTGCATGGACCAAGCGCGATGGCTATGATTACAACACCATCACCGAACACAACGTCGACGGGCGCAATCTATGGTCAGGCCGTGGCACGCTGGGTTTCGCGCCCACAAGCTGGCTGCATGGGAATGTGGTGTGGGAACATTTCGACGAAAAAGATGATCGCGCACGCACTGGCAAACAACTCTGTCACCGCGATCCAGGGCCTGACTCGGTTGGTGCACAACAGAACATTAGCCAATTTGCGAGTGATCGGTTGAGCCAGGGTTGTCTGCCCGGTTCGCTCTATGATGCTGGCGCCTTCGGCACGCCCAACGGGGTCAGTCTACCATTCGTATTGGCGGCGCTCGATCCGTCACTGGGCAAGGTCGGCTACCGTCCGCAAGTGCCAGGCAGCACAGCAGGACGCATTGAGGATACTGTAACTCTGGTCGGAGGCGGCGGCAGCATCGGGGAAACCCCCGCCGATCCTTATGGCGGCATGATGCAAGTGCCCGATTACCGGGTAATTGCCTCGGGCCGCGATCCGAAATTCAAATCCAAAAACGACGTGGTCGAGCTTAACTTTGATGTCGATGTCACGCCCAACCTGACCTTCACGTCGCAGACCGGCTACAACAAGGATTATTACTACTCCACGCAGGATTATAACCGCTTCAACACGGTGCCGATCTTCAACGACTCCGATGGATTGGAATCTTTTGCGCCCGGTAGCGCCAATCCCACATCCATCACACCGGGCGGTGTTTTTTGTGATCCGCAACTTGGCTGTTCCAAATCGATCATGGGCGTGGATATTTCCCGCGCCAAGAGCTGGCAGATCAGTCAGGAAATCCGCCTGGCTTCGCATTTCGAAGGCCCGCTCAATTTCAGCGTCGGTGCCAACTATCTGCATTACAAGACACAGGAAGATTACTTCGTCCTCTTCAATCTGATTACCGCGCTGGCCGAGGCCGAATCGCCAAACGGCAATAACAGCGCTGACATTACGAAGTGCGCCAATCCGCGAGGAACGGCGAACTTTTACGATATCGGAACGCCAGAGGCCGCAGGCTGCATCTATATCGATCCCAATCCGCTCGAAAGCATCAACGGGGAAGGGCACAATTATTTCCGCAGCTCAAATCCTTACAAGCTCACATCCTGGGCAGGTTTTGGCGAAGTCTATTATCAGATCGCGCCCGATCTCAAATTGACAGGTGGTTTGCGCTACACCTCCGATCTGAAGACGTTCACGCCCATCCCCACCCAGCTTCTCTTATCCACTCAACAGGTCAATGGCGGCACGGTCGATCGCGGCTACCCTGCCGACCCCGATATTGTCCAACATTGGGGTGAATTCACCGGGCGCCTCAACGCGCAATGGACACCGAAGCTGGCCTTCACCGATGAGACCATGCTGTTCGCCTCCTTCGCCCATGGCTACAAGGGCGGCGGCGCCAACCCGCCGGGCGTCGGTTTCACGACAGCGGAAATCGGTGTACTGGGTCGCTACATACAGACCTTGCCATATCCGGAAACCTTCAAGCCGGAATTCGTCAACGCCTATGAACTCGGTACCAAGAACACGTTGAATGACGGCGCAGTTACGCTGAATGCAGGTCTGTTTTATTACGACTACAAGAACTACCAGATCTCGCAGATCGTCTCGCGCACAGCCATCAACCAAAATTTCAATGCCAAGGTCTGGGGCGGTGAATTCGAAGGGACGTGGGAGCCAATTCCCGGCCTGCGCTTCAACGGGTCTGCGGGCTTCGAGGGCAGCCGTGTGGGAGACAACCAATATTCCATAGATTTGATGGATCGGCTGGACGGTCATACGGACTATATGATCGTGAAGCCATTTGTTTTACTTCCGTCAAACTGTGTTGTTGCGAAATCGATGGTCGAGCAATACATCGCCTATAACCGCGCCAATAACCGGCCGGATGCGGAGCAACTCGGAACATTGTGTCCAGGCGCTGCACTCCAAAACGCTATTCGTCGCCATGGCCTTACGCCTGACATCACTAGGGTCACGGGCGGCGGCGATTATCCCTTCAACGAGGAGATATTCCCCAACAAAGGCCAGGGTTTTGCGAAGGATGTCGGCGGCAACAAACTGCCCAACACGCCGGACTTCACCCTGTCAGCAGGCGCTCAATACACCATGCCGTTGAGCGCGGATTGGGCAGGTACCTTGCGGGGAGATTTCTACTGGCAGGGCAATTCCTTCGCCCGCATCTACAACGACAAGCCCTACGACCAACTGCACGGCTACACCAACATCAACCTCGCGGTGATCCTCACCAATCAGGATGGCTGGCAAGCCATGGCCTATGTGAAGAACGTGCTCGACACCACCGCCATCACCGGCACCTTCCTGAACAGTGACGACACGGCGCTCACCACCAACATCTTCACCACCGATCCGCGTCTGTTCGGCCTACGCATCACAAAGAACGGGTGAGCCTAACAACTCATCATACGCCAAACTGGGCGGTGCTCACGCGCCGCCCATTTTTGCCTCAAATTCACTATGGAAAATTTTAACGCGCTTCATCTGGATCGCCACAGGTCAAATGCCGATAGGCAAACACCTGTGCGCCGCATCCGAGGCCCAAGAGGAGCGCGGTGAAAGCGATAGAAGCCGGGTATAGAACAAACCAAAGGCTATGCAGGCGTTGAAAATAATTGTCATACCACGCTGTAATCTGTTGGACGCTATCGCCTTGCATCAGGGAGGGTGGCACAAGATCAATTCCCGACACGCGATACAGGGCGAATTGCAAAGCAAATACCGGCAGCGTTACGGCAAGCGCAATCACCAGCATCCGCCAGAAATTTCCCCGCCCAAGCGACCATGCCTGGCGAAGGTTGACCCTGTTTTGGCTCACTACCGCAGGCGTCAGAAAAAATGTCTGTCTGACCAAACCGTAGATCGCAGCGCCATAGACCAAAAACAGCGTGACCAACGCGATCGAACCGAGAACTGTTTTGGTGCCCTGGGATGTCTCAATCCCCGGTTTGAAGCCGACAACTGCGGACCCGACAATCCCAACGATGAGGATGATAATCAGGGCCACCGCAATGACCGCAAAAAATAAAGCGGCGACCAGAAGATACGCGCCAATCAGCTTCCAAAGCGGTTGCTTGAACGAGAGGTGAAAAAAAGCCGATCCACCCTGTTGCCCAAGCGCCAATTGCATCACGGCGACCAATTGGACCATGAACAAGATAACGGCCGCAAAATAGAAGGGCAGCAAGACAGCCCAGTTATTTGCGAGTGCTGCGAAGTTGTGTGTCGCTATGCCGACTGAGACATCGCGTATCTGGTCTGTCATCAACCAGGAGGCGACTAAAACAATCGCAAAGGGCAGCCAGATCAGCCGCAGAATGTGTGGAAACCTGCGAAACGCAAACCCATAGGCATGACGGATCGTCTGCCCGACCGGTATCTTCCCCATCCCCGCATGCCCTTTTTCACGATGTGCGCCCACTCTAATGCCTTAAACCGGCAGGCGAAAATACGAAGTTGCGCGTTCGCTATCGAACACCTCTCAGGCGGGCGTATAATACGCCTCGATCTTAGTGAGGAGCCCCTTGCCGTCCATCAGTGCAATCCCTAAATACCCAAAACCTGAACACTCGATTCAGTATTCACAGTGACAACAAGGGGGCTTTACCGGCCCCAAGGCGAGGAGGCGAAAGATGTCCATTCCGCAATCAGCGGGTGGCCCAATCGGGTCACGCGACTCTCTCGTGCACTATCTCGCCGAAGGCTCAAAACCGCGTGTCGACTGGCGCATCGGCACCGAGCACGAAAAATTCGTCTACGACCCGCGCACCTTCAAACCCGTTCCGTATGAAGGCACCCCCGGCATCCGCGCCCTGCTCGATGGCATGAAGCGCTTCGGCTGGCAGCCGGTGCTTGAAGGCGACAACATCATCGGGCTGACGCAAGACGGCGCCTCCTTGAGCCTTGAACCCGGCGGCCAGTTCGAACTCTCCGGCGCACCGCTCAAAACCGTTCACGAAACCTGCACCGAGGTGAACACCCATCTCGAACAGGTGCGCGAAGTGGCGGGGGAATTGAATGCCTGCGTCCTGGGGCTCGGCTACGCGCCAAACTGGGGCCTCGACGATGTGCCGCAAATGCCCAAGGGCCGCTACGACATCATGCGCCGCTACATGCCAAAGGTCGGCGGTTACGGGCTGGAGATGATGTTTCGCACCTGCACCGTGCAGGTGAATCTCGATTTCGGCTCCGAAGCCGATATGGTCAAAAAATTCCGCGTCGGCCTCGCGCTGCAACCGGTCGCCACCGCTTTGTTCGCGAACTCCCCCTTCCGCGAAGGCCGCCCCAACGGCTTTCTGTCTTATCGCAGCCACATCTGGACAGATGTGGATAATGCCCGCGCCGGCATGTTGCCCTGGGTGTTCGAAGACGGCATGGGCTTTGAACGCTATGTCGATTACGTGCTCGATGTGCCGATGTATTTCGTCTACCGCGACGGCAAATATATCGACGTGTCCGGCAAGAGCTTCCGCGATTTCCTCGCCCACAAAATTCCTGAAGTCGCCCATATCGAGCCCACCATGGCCGATTGGGCCGATCATCTGACGACGATCTTTCCCGAAGTGCGGCTCAAGAAATTCCTCGAAATGCGCGGCGCCGATGGCGGAAGCTGGCGCCGCATCTGCGGCCTGCCTGCGCTATGGACCGGAATCTATTACGATCAAACCGCGCTCGATGCCGCCTGGGATCTGGTGAAGGACTGGACGACCGAAGAACGCTGGGCCATGCGCGACGCCGTGCCAAGGCTGGGTTTCAAAACACCGTTCCGGTCACAGACAATTGGCGATCTCGCCAAACAAATGCTCAAAATCTCCGCCGAGGGCCTGCGCCGCCGCGCTGAAGGCGATGCCATCGGCACAACGGAAGAAGGCTTCCTGCACCCGCTGATGGAAGTCGCAGACCGCGGCTACACCCGCGCCGAAGAACTGCTGGAACGCTATCACGGCGCCTGGAAAGGCGACCTGCGCCCGCTGTTCAGAGAATATAACTTCCTCTGAACCTAAGCTGTAAGCCTGTCCGGCAACACAAATTCGCCCGCCGCATCACGCTTAATCGCTTCCACCCACACAATCGTCGAAGCGGGCAGGGCAGCATAAAGATGCGGAAACAGCGCCCCATCGCGTGATGGTTCAAATTTCAAATCCGCGCCCAAGGCATTCGTATTGACGGCAACTAGCACAAGATCGTTCGCGTCCGCATAATAGCGCGCAAGCGTGCCCGCTAATTGTTCGGCGGTGGAGAAATGCAAAAAACCATCCGCGCGGTCTTTGGCCGAGCCGGAATAGGTGCCAGCTTTTGCAGCCAGCTCCCATTCTGCACGAGGACAGATTTTGAAGATCAGGCTCACGCGGCCTGTGCCGTGCCACCAACGGTCAGCCCGTCAATGCGCAAAGTCGGCTGGCCTACACCCACAGGCACGCTCTGCCCGTTCTTGCCGCATACGCCAATGCCGGTATCGAGCTTCATGTCATTGCCGATCATCGTCACACGCTGCATCGCTTCCGGCCCATTGCCGATCAGCGTCGCGCCTTTGATCGCAGGCCCGATTTTTCCGTTCTCGATCAAATAAGCCTCGGTGCAGGAGAACACGAATTTGCCGCTGGTAATGTCCACCTGCCCGCCGCCAAAGTTCACCGCATAGATGCCTTTGTTGACGCTTGCGAGAATCTCCTCCGGCGCCTGGTTGCCGCCGAGCATGTAAGTGTTGGTCATGCGCGGCATCACCGAATGAGCATAGGATTGGCGCCGCCCGTTGCCGGTGGCAGCCACGCCCATCAGCCGCGCATTCTGCCGGTCCTGCATGAAGCCCTTCAAAATCCCGTCCTCAATCAGCACGGTGCGCGAGGTGGCCGTGCCCTCATCGTCAATGCTGAGCGAACCGCGCCGCCCATCCATCGTGCCATCATCCACCACCGTCACGCCGGGGGCCGCCACGCGCTGGCCGAGCAGTCCCGAAAAGGCGCTGGTCTTCTTGCGGTTGAAATCGCCTTCCAACCCATGGCCCACCGCCTCATGCAGCAGCACGCCCGGCCAGCCCGGCCCCAGCACCACATTCATCTCCCCGGCAGGCGCGGGCACGGAGGACAGGTTGACCACCGCCTGCCGCAACGCTTCGTCCACCGCCGCGTGCCAATACTCGGCGGCAAGATAGGTCTCATAGCCGCCGCGTCCGCCGCCACCATAATTGCCTGCCTCCTGCCGCCCGTTCTCCTCCACCACCACCGAGACGTTCAGCCGGACGAGGGGGCGCACGTCCCGAAAGGTCTCCCCACCGGGGCGCAGAATCTCCACATGCTGCCATTCCCCGGCCAGCGAACAGGAGACTTGCTTCACTCTGGGGTCACGCGAGCGGGCAAATTCGTTCATTTCCTGGAGCAGCGACACCTTGGCCTCAAAGCTCGCCGTGCCCAGCGGGTCGAGGTCGGTATAGAGCCGCGTATTGGTCCGGGCAGGGGGCAAAGCGAGGGCGCCCGAATGGCCCCCGGCCACCGCCTTCACCGTGTCCCCGGCGCGGCGGATCGCGTCCTCAGACAGCTCCGAGGCATGGGCATAACCGGTCGCTTCGCCCGCTACAGCGCGCAGACCAAAGCCCTGCATGGTGTCAAAAGTGGCGGCTTTCAGCCTTCCATCGTCAAAGGCGAAGGATTCGCTCTGGCGATATTCCAGATACAGCTCCCCATCGTCCGCGCCTTTGAGCGAGCCGTCCACCAGCCCCTGCACGCGTGTGCGGTCCATGCCGGTACGGTCAAAAAAGAGGTCTGACGCCATGTGGAATCTCCGTCTGTTCACTCCCTGATATAGTAGCTTTTTGGGCCAATGCAGGAAGCCGCCAAGCCCTTAAAACCGCATGGGAATTTCCGTGTGCCACAAGGTCGCAATGACTTCACCTCCCCCCCGCGCGTAAATCAATCTTGGAATCGGGGGTTAGCGGTCACCTTTCCCGGGGCTGCCGACTGTTTTGCGAGGTCGTGGGATGTTCCTCAGAAAATTTACGGTTGCGGCTGCTGGCCTGGTAACGGGTCTGCTGGCCACTACGGTGGCGGCGTTCGCCAACCCGCAGCCATGGCAAATGGGCTTTCAGGAGGCGGTCACGCCCGTGATGGAGCGGATCGAGGATTTTCATCACCTCCTTCTCATCATCATTGTCGTGATCTGCGTTTTTGTTGCGGCGCTCATTCTCTGGATCATGGTGCGTTACAATACGCGCGCCAACCCGGTGCCCAGCAAGACCGCGCACAACACCGTGATCGAAGTGGTGTGGACCATCGTGCCGGTGATCATTCTGGTGATCGTCGCGATCCCGTCCTTCAAGCTGCTCTATTATGAAGCGGCCATTCCGACACCGGATGTGAAGATCAAGGCGATCGGCAAACAGTGGTTCTGGTCCTACGAATATCCGGCCGCGAACATTGTGTACGATTCCCTCGGCCTGTCGGATGCGGATAACGTCAAACAGGGCAAGCCGCGTCTTCTGGGTGTCGATAATCCGATCTACGTTCCGGTGAACAAGGTCGTCGAGCTCGAAACCACCGGCGCCGACGTGATCCACTCCTGGGCCGTTCCCGCTTTCGGCGTGAAGATCGACTCCATTCCCGGTCGTCTGAACCACTCCTGGTTCAAGGCCACCAAGGAAGGCGTCTATTACGGCCAATGCTCCGAACTCTGCGGCGTGCGCCACGCCTACATGCCCATCGAAGTGCATGTGGTCAGCCAAGCCGCCTATGACGCATGGCTGGCCGCCGCGAAGAAGAAGTTCGCCGCCATCCAGCCTGAAACCAACGTCGCCCAGCTCGCGAAATAACAAGGACGAAGACTATGGCTGATCTGGCCCACGCTCACGCCGACCATCCCACGGGATGGCGCCGCTACGTCTATTCGACGAACCACAAGGACATCGGCGTGATGTACTTGGCCTTCTCGATCTTCGCGGGGCTGGTCGGTGGTTTCCTCTCCATGGCGATGCGCGCGGAGCTGATGGAACCGGGGATGCAGATCTTCGGCGATCCGCATGTCTTCAATGTGTTCGTGACCAATCACGGCCTGATCATGATCTTCTTCATGATTATGCCAGCCATGATTGGCGGTTTCGGCAACTGGCTGGTGCCGCTGATGATCGGCGCGCCGGACATGGCGTTCCCGCGCATGAACAACATCTCGTTCTGGCTGCTCCCTTTCTCGTTCGCCTTGCTGCTGCTCAGCATGTTCGTGGAAGGTGACAGTGGCGGTCACGGTTCGGGCGGCGGCTGGACAATGTATGCCCCGCTCTCGACCTATGGCTCACCTGGTCCGGCCATGGATCTGGTCATCTTCTCGATCCATATCGCTGGCGCGTCCTCGATCCTTGGCGCCATCAACTTCATCACCACCATCTTAAACATGCGCGCGCCGGGCATGACCCTGCACAAGATGCCGTTGTTCGTGTGGTCGATTCTGGTCACCGTCTTCCTGCTGTTGCTCTCGCT